>ENA-OOXT01002495-OOXT01002495.1-human-gut-metagenome-genome-assembly--contig:-NODE-2495-length-10252-cov-1.469158_pt1 | contig 10252 bp, 8 predicted proteins | sample MGYA00241590_ERZ501349 | MGnify/ENA primary metagenome ERZ501349 (study PRJEB25962, sample SAMEA2042838) | human gut metagenome | biome: human gut; feature: human-associated habitat; material: faeces...
GACAGCGACTATCCCGTGAGATGTGAATTTTGGGGCGATGAAATTACCGACCTCAGCTATTTTGACATTGAAACACAGAGAAGATTTAAAAAGGCTGACAAAATTACGCTTTCGCCCTCAACCGAAATCGTAATTGAGGACAGAGCCGCCCTTGCCGATAAAATTGAACACAAGGCAAAGCTCCTCCGTTCCAAGAACAGCGCCAAAGCCAAGGAAAAACTTTTTTCAGAGGCAGAGCTTATCCGCAGCGGTGCAATGATTGCCAATGCGGACAAATTTATCAATCAGATTTACGATAAACCCGAGTCGCTTTTTGATTATCTTGACAGAAACACCCTCGTTTTTGCATCTGAATTTACTGCAATTCAGGAGCGGGGAAAGTCAATGGACTTTATCAGCAATGAAACACTTATGCAAGGCTTTGAGGATGGAACTCTTTGCAGAGGTTTTGACCGCTTTGCGCTCACATTCAACGAATGTACCGAGTTTTTGCAAAGTCACGGAACAATCGTGCTTGAAAACTTTGTTCACGGAAGTATGCCTATCAAGCTGTCGGAAATCATCAGTTTTTCAACAAAACAGCTCTCGGCATGGGGCGGTTCGTATAAACAGCTAAAAGAAGATGTTGACGGACTTTTTACCCCCGAAAGCAAGGGCGTTATCTTTGCAGGAACAGAAAGAGCCGCCAAAAATCTTTGTGACACCTTTAACGCAGACGGCATAAACGCTGTTTACAGCGAGGGTGCGGATAAGATTTCAAAGGGCGAACTGCTTGTTATGCAGGGTGCATTGAGTGCGGGCTTTGAGTATCCGTCACAAAAGTTTTTTGCAATAACCTACAGTCAGGTTTCGTACCGTCCCGAAAAGTCAAAAAAGAAGAAGAAAAGGACGGGACAGGAAATTTACAGCCTTTCAGAGCTTGCCCCCGGTGATTATGTTGTACACAATGTTCACGGTATCGGTGTGTTCGGCGGTATAAGAAAAATTGATACTCACGGAGTTATAAAGGACTATATCAAGATTGACTACGCAAAGGGCGATGTGCTTTATGTGCCTGTCACACAGCTTGATATGGTTGCAAAATATATAGGTCCGAAAGAGGATTCAAGGGTTAAGCTTAACCGACTCGGTTCGGGCGACTGGCAAAAGGCAAAGGCAAGGGTTAAAACCTCTGTCAAGGACATTGCCAAGGAGGTTATTGAGCTTTACTCACAGCGTATGAAAGCCAAGGGCTATGCCTTTTCGGCTGATAACGAGTGGCAGAGAGATTTTGAACTCAGCTTTGAATATGACGAAACTCCCGACCAGCTGCGTTGTTGTGAGGAAATCAAGCATGATATGATGCGTTCGTCGCCGATGGACAGACTTCTCTGCGGTGATGTCGGATTCGGCAAAACAGAGGTTGCACTCCGTGCCGCCTTTAAGTGTATTGCAGATTCAAAGCAATGCGCATTGCTCTGCCCCACAACAATTCTCGCATGGCAGCATTATCAGACGGTGATCAAGCGTTTTGAGGGCTATCCCGTTCGTGTGGAACTGCTTTCAAGATTCCGTACAGCAAAACAGCAGAAAGAAATTCTCCAAAAGCTAAAGCGAGGAGAAATTGATATGATTGTCGGAACTCACAGACTTGTGCAGAAGGATGTTGAATTCCGTGACCTCGGACTTGCAATCATAGATGAGGAACAGCGTTTCGGTGTTGCTCAAAAGGAGAGATTCAAGGAACTGTGCAAAAATGTCGATGTGCTTACGCTCTCGGCTACTCCTATTCCGAGAACCCTCAATATGGCGATGAGCGGTCTGCGTGATATGAGCGTTATCGAAGAAGCTCCGACAAACCGTCAGCCTGTTCAGACCTATGTGCTTGAACACGATGATGCGGTTATCAACGAGGCAATCCGCCGTGAGCTCCGCCGTGGCGGTCAGGTGTTCTATCTTCACAACAATGTTGAAACAATTTCTTCATGTGCCGCAAAAATTCAGGAGGCTGTTCCCGAGGCAAAAATCGCAATCGGTCACGGCAAAATGAAAGAGGGCGAACTCAGCGAAGTTTGGCGACAGATGCTTGAACAGGAGATTGATGTGCTTGTCTGCACAACAATTATCGAAACGGGTGTCGATTTGCCGAATGCCAACACCCTTATTATAGAAAATGCCGACTGTATGGGACTTTCACAGTTGCATCAGCTCAGAGGCCGTGTGGGCAGAAGTTCACGAAGGGCATATGCCTACTTTACCTTCAGACGGAACAAGGTTCTCACGGAGATTCAGCAGAAAAGGCTTGCCGCAATCAGGGAATTTACAGAATTCGGCAGTGGCTTCCGCATTGCAATGCGTGACCTTGAACTGCGAGGTGCGGGCAATATTATGGGCGCACAGCAGCACGGGCATATGGAATCGGTCGGTTACGATATGTACCTCAAGCTTCTTGATGAGGCAGTAAGCGAGGAAAAGGGTGAGCAGAATGTCACAAAAGACCTCGACTGTCTTATTGATATTTCGGTTGACGCTCATATTCCCGAAAGCTATGTTGAAAGTCTTACACTTCGTCTTGATGTTTACCGCAGAATTGCCGATATCCGCAGTAACGAGGACGCAGACGATGTTATTGACGAGCTGCAGGACAGATTCGGCAAGATTCCGAACTCGGTTCTCGGACTTATCGACATTGCCCTTGTGCGTAACAAGGCTTACTCAATGGGCATTTACGAAATCAGACAGAACGGCACAACGCTCATGCTCTTTGTAAACGAACTCAAATCCCCTCAGGTTGCCGACTTGCTCATTGCTTTGGACGGAAAGGCAAAGCTTGTTGCCGGAGCAAAACCGTGTGTTGCGGTTGAGTGCAAAAACAGTTCCGCTCCGCTTGAAATCCTCACCAAAATTTTCGGTGTGCAGTAATTTAACGGTATAAAGCCGTAATTTGTTAAGAAAAAACCTCCCGAAACTACAAAAATGCTGTTTTTCGGTGGAAATTCTCAACAAAATTTTATAAAAATGTAGACAATGACGATTTTTTTGTGTATAATCGTAAGGTACATTATCCTGTGAAAGTGTGTTCGCAGGACACCGCAGGACACTTTGCATTTAATTTTTCAGAAGGACGGTAAAAAACTATGAAGCCTAATATCAAGGTTGGTTCATTTTTACTTGCAATTGTTATGATGTTCTCAGTTTTTGCAATTGCAGGTTGTACACCCACAACTCTTAACAAAGAATGGTCGTATAAGACAAGCGATAACGAGCTTGCCATCGGCGTTTATATCTACTCACTCAATGCAGCTTACAGTCAGGCTGAGTCATTTGCTAAAAAGCTTGACGATTATGATTCGACATCTGACAAGTGGCTTGATGAAAAAATCAAGGACGATGACGGCAACGAGCAGGTTGCAAGAGAGTGGATTAAAGATCAGGCTAAGAAAATGTGCCTCAGCTACCTCGTAGTTGACGAACAGCTTAAAAAGGAAAATGTAAACATCGGTCAGGCAACTCTTGACTCCGCAACAAGTCAGGCTGAAACATACTGGAATGTCGGCCCGTATGCGTCACAGGGTTATGTAATGCCGATGAAGAAGCAGTATGAAAAGTACGGCGTTTCACTCGACAGCTTTGCATACTGCACAACTCTCTACAACACAAAGTATGAGGCTCTCTTCAAAGCAGTCTACGGCAAGGGCGGTTCAAAGGAAGTTTCCGACGCCGACCTTACAAAGTATTTCAAGGAAAACTATACGGACTACTCATATCTTCCCGTGAACCTTTACACATCAACAAAAGATGAGGCAGGTTCATCGAAGAATGTTGCAATGAGCGACAAGGAAATCAAGAAGGTTGAGGATCAGCTTAACGGCTACAAGAATGACCTTAACAAGGGCGGTTCTTTTGATGATGTTATTGCATCATACAAGAAGTCAAGCGGTTCGGGAACAGATTCTTCTGTTTCAAATGTAGAAGTTCTCGACAAGAGCTCAATCGGTGACGAGCTTAAAAAGGCTATCGGCAAGCTTAAAACAGGCAAGGCTGAAACTCTTAAGGTTGGCAGCGGTGACAGCGCAATCTACTATCTCGTTTATAAGAAAGACGTCAACAAGGATGTTGACAGCTATATCGGCAACGAATCAAACAGAGCCGGTGTACTTGCGTCAATGAAGTCAGACGAATTTTCAAAGTACATTGACAGTCTTGCAGAGAAACTCAAGTATGAAGAAAACACTTCGGTTATTGACAAGTATAAGCCCGAACTCTTCTTCGTTGCGGTTGAGCCAACAACATCGGCGTCAACAACATCGGCATCCGATAAAAGCTCAAAATAATTGATATCGGACATACAACAGACGCATTTTCAGATTATTCTGAAGAAAGGGGCTTTTATGAAAAAACATTCAAAGCTTTGCGCAATTTTTCTGACGGCACTTTTGAGCATTTCTGCTGTGAGCTTTTCCGTATCGGCAGTCGGTGAGGAGGTTGATCCCGGCGGAGATTCAAGCGTTATTGTTGATCCCGTAGAGCCAGAGCCCGAGCCCGAACCCGAACCGGAACCATCACCGGAGCCTGAGCCCGATCCTGTGTATCCGGACTCGTCGGACAGTTCATCATATGTAGATCCCGGCTATTCGTCAAGTGATTCGTCATATGACAACAACTATAACTATGACAGTAGCTATGACTACAACAATAACAGTTATGACAATAATTACAGCAGCAGTCAGACTTACTACTACTCTGAGCCGTCATATGTAGGCGGCGGTCAGTCCTATGTTGCTCCGTCAAATACTGCTCCGTCAGCGTCGCTCATCAAGTCTGACGATAACATTGACGAAAAAACTCTTTCAAGCAACGACTGGTCGGATATCGCAAAAAATCTTAAAAATACCGACACATCGGGTTCTGATGGTGATGACTTTAACTTCATCAAGAACAATAACAGCAAGGGTGACAACGGTCATTGGATGTTCTATGTTTCACTCGTTTTACTCTCACTCGGTGTTGCAGGCATTGCGTACTTTGTAATTTCAACTGTTCTCAACAGAAAGAAGAGAGTCACAGTCGGCGGCAGAAGTAACGCTCCAAAGAGCAAATCTGCACAGCCACAGCGTTACAGCAGTAACGATGATTATGCCGATGATTACTCATCTTCAGGCAGAAAGTCAGAAAGACGCAGTAAGTACGATACTGCCGAAATTCAGCTTCCAAAGAACAACCAAAAGGGCGGAAGAAGATACAAATAATTAGATAACTTTATAAAACAAAAGCAGTTCCAAAATCGGAACTGCTTTTTTGTTTGACTGTGTAATTAAATTTTCGCATGACTTCTGTTTGAATGACAAAATCAGTTTTTGTCATACGGCTTTTTGTATGCCTCTTTGAACGGTTTTACAGTGCCGTCCTTTTCCTCAACGCTTACATTGTCAAGTGTTGCGTTGAACTGTGTGCGGATTTCACCGAGATAAATTTTGTACAGCTCTTTCTGTTCTTTTTGCTCAGCCTCGGTAAGTCCCTGTTCCTTTTTCTTTTTTGCAAGCTCGTTAATTCTGTCAAGCATCTTTTTATCCATAAGTCAATCCTCCCGACCGTTATTTTGGCTTTGAGAGCAATCTGCTCCAAAGCTATGATATCACACAATCAGCCAAAGTGCAAATTTTCGATTTGTCGGTTGAAAACAAAAATTTTTTGTGCTATCATTCAATTAAAGCCGTTATACGGCAAATTTTTTCGGCGGTGAATTATGGAAAATTTCAGCTTATTGCACCCGACAAATTCAAATGCATCCTACAGAACTCTCAACAAAGAGGCGCTGAATGATTTGTCGGTTGATTATATATGTGACGCTCTCACAAAAGAGCAGTATGAACGCAACAGCATAAAGCAGCTGCTGATAAATATTACGGATGACGAGGAAGTTATAAAATATCGTTGCGATGTTTTTGAGGATTTTCTCCGTTTTCCAAAACTTCGTGATGATCTATCCGCACTCCTTGTAAAGCTGAACGATTTGCGTGAAATTGAGCGCTTTCAAAAGGATACCGAGGCATCTTCCTTGTGGCAGCTTGTAAACCGACTTCGTGAAATGGACGGCTATGTCGATTGCATTACAAGAATAAAAAACACGCTTGAAACAATTGAAGTAAAGTCGCAGGGTCTGCTTGAACTCAAGAAAAATGTTCAGTCAATTTACAATGACAGCGGTTTTCCCGAACTAAAAAAGGATATAATAGATACGCTTGCAAAGGCTCAAAAGCTCAAGAGCATTACCCTCGGTGTGAATCTTGACGATTTGCTCCGCCCAAAGAGTGTGGGTGTAATCTCACTCAATGACAAAGAATTTACCGACAGCGGTATTCTCAAAAGATTTATGAAGTTTACAAACCGTGACAGCGAACTGCACCACGGCAACGATGTTTCGGGATTTTTAAGCTTTCATCCGTCCAATCCGTCAACCTCGCAGTTCGGGCTGGGACAGTTTGTTGTGGGCGCTCAGCAGGATGTAAACCACACTATGAACAGCTCGCTGACCGGCGCAGATCCTATGTCTGACGCACTCAAAAATGTTGTGACCGATATCCTCCGCAGAACCGTAAATGACATAAAATCAATGCTCAACAGATATGTCAATGTCAACGGCTACTCGTTTGTTTCGCTTATGCCCGAAATCATTTTCTATATTCGCTTTGCAGAGCTTTGTGATAAGATGAAAAAGAAAAATCTTCCGCTGTGCAAGGCAGAAGTTTTGCCGAAAGAGGACAGAAACTGTTGTCTTAGAGATGTTTACAACCTCAAACTCGGCATAAAATCGGCAAATGGTGAGAATTTGGATATTGTCACAAACGATATTGATTTTAACGATGACAGGCGAATTTACATTCTGACAGGTCCGAACCGTGGCGGTAAAACCACGATTACTCAGGCGGTCGGACTTGCGTTTCTGCTTGCTCAGAACGGAATATATGTTCCTGCAACGCAGATGAAATTCAGCCCATGCGACAGCATTTTTACGCATTTTCCTGCCGATGAAAACGATACCGTTGACCTCGGCAGACTTGGTGAAGAAAGCAAAAGACTTGCCGAAATTTTCTCCTCGGCAAGCCGTTACAGCCTGCTTTTGCTCAACGAAAGCCTTGCAACAACCAATGTTGCCGAGGGCTTGTACATTGCCCGTGATGTTGTCAAATCAATGCGATATCTCGGCACAAGGGCGATTTTTAATACCCATATGCACGATTTGGCTCGCAATCTTGACGAGGTGAACACAACCGTAAAGGGCGACAGCAAGATTGAAAGTCTGGTAACAGGTGTCGAAAACGGACAGCGTTCGTTCAAGGTTTTCATCGCTCCGCCTCAAGGTGTAAGCTATGCCAAAGACATTGCCGAAAAATACGGTGTAACCTTTGACAAAATCAAAAAACAGATTGATCGGCAGCGTGCCGCTGCACCCGGTTCGGGAAGATAGTATGTAATAATAAAAACATATTTTGCCCGAGCGTAAATTAGATGTCCGCTTTGATGAGAAACTTTTGTTTCATCATATATGGTTGATATGATGAAAATAGTGCATTCGTTTGTAGCGGCAAACAACATCTTTGTTGCATTTATAAAACCAGTCTTATCACAAACTTTTTGCCGTTACATGAAAAGTGTATAGTGGATGTTCCCATACAAATGATTACAAAACTTTGAAATTTTATTATACAGAAAAAGCACTCTGCATTTCTGCAAAGTGCCTTAATTTAAAATATTAAGTTCAGAATAAATCGCTGTGTGAACCTGTTCTTGACAAAACAAGAACGAGTTCGTTGTTGTTGACTTGATAAATGAGCAACCAATCGGGTGCAATGTGACATTCTCGAAAGCCGTTATAATTACCCGAAAGATTGTGATCTTTGAATTGCTCGGGCAACGGTACTTCATTCGCAAGCAATTCAACTATCTTTTCAAGCCTTGAAATATCATAACCACGCTTTTTTATCCTTTTAAAATCCTTTTTAAACAGGGTATGATACTTAATCGTCAGCATTCAAGTCCTCCATAAGCTCGCTTACAGAACCAAAAGGACCGTGAAGATTTTTGCCCTCTCTGACATCCTGCATAGCCTGCAAGGTTTCTGCATTTGGCTTATCAAGTTTGATTTCAAACGGTATGCCGTTCTCCCTGACAATTTGTTTGAGATAGATATTGATTGCTGTTGACATATTCAAACCAAGTTCGTTAAGCAATGTGTCAGCTGTTTTTTTAAGATTTTCATCAACTCTGACATTCAGATTTGTTGTTGCCATAAAATCAACTCCTTTATATCTGTATATGTATAATACCACATACAAGTTACAATGTCAAGCAATTATAATTACGTTGTCATTATTTTTTACAATTTTACATACAATAAAACAAAGGTCGGGAAACAGAGCATTTCATTTTACACACTCTCTTCCCGACCTTAATTTTCAATTTTACATTTTAAATTTTCAATTTGGTTTGAATCATTTAATTCATAACTCCAATTCACTGTTGTACCATTTATAGTAGATGTTGCAGTATAAGTATCTTTGGCAAATACTGTTCCACATAGTCCTAATAATACTAAAATCATAATTAAAATACTAAAAATTTTCTTTGACATCTGTATCTCTCCTTATTTTATCTTAAAAGTGTTTTATATTTTTTACATATATCTACATTCAATATATCATTTCGAGATTTTTCTGTCAATAGTTTTGAATTTTTTTTAACTTGTAAAAATATAGATTTTATAGCAAAATCATTTAATATAAAACCAGAATTATTATTTAATGAAAAAACTGCTAAACTTGCTCAAAAACTACCTGTTAGAGTAGATATGTATAAGAGAAAATAACTTTTTTTAAATTCTTTTCCTCTTTTTTGTTATAAACTACATTTCTAAATCCCATTCCTTCCCTCTTTCTTCATTCTTTATCTGCTTTTCTGGATCTATAAAAGTATTCGTTTTCCTTTTGAAAATCTCTAATTAAATTATCTTCTTCAGCAATATCGAATTTTTTACAAATCCAATGTATAAATTTATCAAGAGTTTCCCAGAATTTATTTATTATTTTATTCAAATATTTATTCTCTTTTTCTAATTTACGAATTTTACTTTTATATTGATTTTCTATATCATATGTTTTATATTCAAATTTTTTTTCAAGCTCATCTTTTTTATTATTGAATTTTATATCAAGAGTATCACTTTTTCTCTTGTATTCTTTTTCTAAAATCTTAACTGTATTGTTTAGTTCTTCGTTATCAGCAATTATTTTATCTCTTTCATTCTGATATTTTTCTGCTTCTTCAATAGTTTTAGCTTGTTTGGATAATTCTTTATGTAATGTTACATTATCTTGATACAATTCTTCAATAAGTTTATCTTTAGGTTTTATGATATCATTTAAAATCTTTTCATCTCTACCTATCATAACCTTTTTTATATCTTTTAAATCTGGAACTTCTGGTAATTCCAACTTTATACTTTTTAAGGTCTCTTTTGTTTTTTCAAAATTAGTTATGTTTTTATATTCCTTTACTGTGTAATGTTCTCTATTAGTTTCTTCTTTTGGTAATCCTCTTTTTAAATCAAATCCATTTGATTCCATATATTCAAAAAAAGCATTTTGTAATTGTCTATAACTATCTTTAGCTTTCCAAAATTCACTACAAGCAAGTTTATCTATATTATTGCCTTTTTTATCTGTTGTATGAACTACAGGCAAAAAAAGTAAATGCATATGAGGAGATCTTTCATCATAATGCACTTTTGCAGATAAAATATATTGTTCACCAAAATCTTTATATTCACATACACTATTACTTACTGTTTTTATTTGACCTTTCAAATCGTATTTTTCCCTTATTTTATCAAATTCTTTTTCATAATTAAATTCAGGTTCTTTTAATGCATAATTTAAATATGATTTTGTTTTATCTATATCTTTATTTGAATAATTTTTATTCTTTCTTTCATTATGGCGATATACTGCCTTCAAATTTTCCCTTTTATATTTTGCATTTCTAATTATCGCATAACTCATATAAAACCTCCTTGCTCGTGCTCAATAACACAAATAAATTTTATTTTTCTACTCTAATTTCAATTGTGTTGTAAACACACTACAACACTTTTTTAGCTGACTGCTTCAAAAAATGTTAGTGTGGCAGGGATACCCCACACCCCAAACAAAAAAAACTAAAGCATTTTTTTAGGTTCTTAAATAAAAATTTGCTAACTGCAATTTTTATTTAATTG
>ENA-OOXT01002498-OOXT01002498.1-human-gut-metagenome-genome-assembly--contig:-NODE-2498-length-10247-cov-2.619407_pt1 | contig 10247 bp, 10 predicted proteins | sample MGYA00241590_ERZ501349 | MGnify/ENA primary metagenome ERZ501349 (study PRJEB25962, sample SAMEA2042838) | human gut metagenome | biome: human gut; feature: human-associated habitat; material: faeces...
GCATGGCGAGCGTGATAGCGCTGTGCGGCAAGCCAGTGGAGATGAGCCGGTATGCGCGTCTGATGCTTCACAGCGTGAGCGGTGGCTGCTACGGCAACAAGCAAGAGATGGCGAAGTGCATCGCGGAGATAGAGAGCCTTGAGGACAGTCTGGGCGAGATGTACGCCCAACGCATGGGCATGAGCAAAGAAGAAGTGAAAGCCCAATACTTTGACGGGACAGACCACTGGCTGACGGCGCAGGAGGCCCTGCAGATGGGTCTGATAGACGGCATTTATGATGCGGACCCCGTGGCTGAGGACAGCACTCCAGAGGAGATATACACGACATTCAACAACCGGCTCAGGAACGAGCCACAAAAAGCGAACGATATGACATTAGAAGAACTGAAGAAACAGGCGCAGTTTAAGGACTGCAAGAGTGATGAAGAAGTGGTGGCGAGGGCTCAGCACTATGCGACCCTTGCCGGCAAGGCACAGACCTTGGAGGACGAGAACAAAGAGCTGAAGAAGAAGCTGAAGGGCTTTGAGGACAAAGCCGAGGCAGACGCAGAGGCTGAGTGCAAGGAACTGCTGGACGCAGCTGAGCAGGACGGCCGCATCAACGCTGAAAGCCGCCCGACCTTCGAGAACATTCTGAAGGGAAACATGGACGAGGGCAAGAAGGTGCTTTCCGCACTGACCCCGAAGCGCAAGGTGATGAACGACCTGCACGTGCAGCCCGGCGTGAGCGACGGACCATGGGAGCAGCGCCAGAAGCAAATCAGGGAAGCGCGCATGAAGCGCCAGTTCCAGTAAAGGACGAGAGACAGAAGAACCATAAAAAGGAAAACAAATGGCAATAGTAGTAAAGAACACGAACTACAACGGCGAGGTGCTGGAGCGCATCCTGACCGTTGCGACCACGGGCAACGAACTTGTGGACAAGGGACTCATCATGGTGATTCCCGGTGTGGAAAAGAAAATCAGCGTGCCACGCCTAAAGGCGGGCAAGATGCTGCAGAAGCGCAAGGAAGACCCTCAGAAGAGCGATGCCCAGGGCGACTTCAATTACAGCGAGCAGACCTTGGAGCCCCACGACTTCATGGCGTTCACGGTGTTTAACCCGCGAGCTTTTGAGCAGATCTGGAGAAAGTGGCAGCCTAAGGGCAACCTGGTGTTTGCGGAACTTCCTCCCGAGGCCCAGAACGCTCTTCTGGAGGCGCTGTCGAAGCAGGTGCAGTTTGAGCTTGGCAACCTGTTTGTGAACGGCGAGTATGTGAGCGGCGGCACCGACGACCAGCTGATGGACGGCATATTGACGCAAGCAGCCAAGGCAAGCGGCGTAATTGTGGTGAACCCTGAGGGCCCCACCTCGATGATAGACCGCTTGTATGCTGTGCGCAACGCCATCCCCAAGGCGATGCGCGAGAACCCGAACCTGCGCATTCTGATGAGCGTTGACGACTTTGACCAGTACGACAAGGAACTGACAGAGCGCGAGCACAAGAACTCTAACGAGAGCGAGGTGAACAGCAAGCGCTTCAAGGGCATCGCCATCGAGACTGTGGCCGCCTGGCCAGACTCGCTCATCATGGCGACGCTGTGCTCGCCCGATGCGGACGGCAACTTCTTCGCTGCGGTGAACCTTCAGGACGACGAGAACGTGATCCAGATAGACAAGCTGAGCAACCCATCGGAGCTGTACTTCTTCAAGCTGCTGATAAAGGGCGACACGAACGTTGGCTTCGGCGAGGAGATTGTGGTGATGGACTGGAGAAAGACCAAGAAGTTCAATTACGTGCCCGAGGGATAGAAACTGGGAACGGCGGAGTGCGTGGAACCGCCTCCGCCCAGATAACAAATACAACTAAAATAAAAAAAAAGATTATGGCAGAGAAAAAGACAGTGAGTGTGAAGGTCGTGGCAAAGTTTCGCGACAAGGAAGACCTGAGCGTGGTGCACGAGGCAGGTGAGGTGCTTGAATTTGAGCTGGATCGTGCCCATGACGTTGTGGAACGCGGTTTGGCAGAGTATGCTGACCCCATCGGCTAGGCTATGGCAAGGATGAAATATCTGGTGCTGCACTGCACAGCCACTCCAGAAGGCCGTGAGGTAAGCTCAAAAGAGATACGCCACTGGCACACTGACCCGGTGAAGAAGGGCGGCAGGGGCTGGAAGCAGGTGGGTTACACCGATTTGTTCCATCTGGACGGAACAGTGGAGCGCCTGGTGAAGAACAACGAGGATGCGGAGGTGGACCCCTGGGAGGTGACCAACGGTGCTGCGGGCTATAACTCGGTGAGCCGCCATGTGGTGTATGCCGGCGGTCTGGCAAAGGACGGCAAGACGGCCAAGGACACGCGCACGGCGGCACAGCTGAAGGCTATGACTGACTACGTGAGGAACTTTCATGAAAGGTTTCCACAGATCAAGATTGTGGGTCACCGTGACCTGCCAGGCGTGACTAAAGCCTGCCCGAGTTTTGACGTGAAGGCATGGTTAGAGAGCATCGGCATCAGGCAGTAAGGAAAGTGTGAAAACAGAGTAAATAACGAATAAAGAGAAAACAAGGATGGCGGACACAGTAATCATGCAAATCCTGCAGTGGGCTATACCCTCGGGCGGCATAGGTGCCGCCATCGCTTGGGTTGCGAACCGCAAGGTGAAGGAGGCCGAGACGGCGAAGAGCGTGCATGATACCTACAAGGTGATGTACGAAGACGTATCGACGCTGCTTGTTGAAACGCAGAAGAAATATGAAGAGACGACAAAGATCACTGAGAAACTGGTGGCTGAAAACAACCTCACGCGACGTGCAGTCAACCGTCTGTCGCGTGCCATTGAGGCTATTCAGCTATGTCCTCACAGGGCTGCTTGTCCTGTCAGCAGCGAGCTGCAGCTCGACGAGACAGACGGTGAGGTCGGAAAACAAAGTGTCGGCAAGCGCAGTGCGAAAGGACAGCGCAAGCGCCGCGACGAGCGTGATGAAGGCGTGGTGGACGGCACCGGTGAAGGCGGACACGGCATTGCTGGAGATAGCGCTTGACTCCGGTCTGTGGCGACTGCCTGAAGGAGCGAGCTATGCTGCGAGCTCTGGCCGTGCGCATGTGAAGGCGAGTGTGAAGCAGAACGCGGGCGGCAAGCCTCCTACCCTGGTGATAGAGAGCGGCTGCGACAGTTTGGCGCGTCTGTGTGCGTATTATGAGGCGGAGAACGAGCGCCTGAGCGTGAAGAACGCTCATCTTCAGGACAGTGCTCAAACGGCGGTTGAAGAACGTTCGAAAGAGCGAGGGTTGTGGTGGGTGGACTGGTGTGTATTTATTGCAGGCGGAATAGTCTGCACGGTAATAACAATTTTAACAATGAAGATTTATGAACGATTTTATGTACGGCCTGGCGGTCGTTAAGGTAGGCGAAAAAAAGCTTGGCTACATCGAGGAAAACAGCTTCAAGCTGAACGGTGCGAAGGGCGAGGTGACGAAGATCAACGCTGCCCAGAAGCATGGCGGTCCTGTGCTTGTGATTCCGAAGTCGAACGGCACGATTGCTCCGAGCTTTGACCTTATCCAGATGGACTACGAGAACATGGCAGCTCTGATGGGCGGTGTGGTGAAGAAGACGGCGGAGAAAGCGACGGGCTGGGAAGCTCCATCGGATCTGGTGCAGATAACGAGTCCACTGACGATACAGACGGACTCGTCGCACGAGATAAACATCCGGAAGGCTTTCATTTCGGCATACATTGACGGCGACCTGAACTTGGACAGTGTGTCGAAGGTGAAGGTTGAGGTTGAGGTGATGATTCCGGACGACGGTAGCAAGCCTTACAGCATTGATGATGTGGCTGGATAGATAAACACCGAGAGCGATGAAGGACAGCCATATTGAGAAAGAGGCAGCGGAGGCACTTTTGGACGTGGGTGTCTCCGTTCCTTTTAAGGAGTTGCGTCTGCCGTGGCGCAAGGAGGCGATACGTCTGCGGTTCAGGATGGGCCGTCCGCGTCTTGGCGGTCAGATACGCATAGCTCGTCTGTTTGCCGGCATGAACGTGACTCACGCGGAGCTGGAGGCGATGACAGAGGCTGAGCGTCTGGCTTGGCTTGGGGAGCACGGTCGCACTGTGAGCCGGATTGTTGCTCTGACGATATGCAGGGGGAAGTGGAGCGGGCTGCTGCTGTCGGGCGTGGTGGCTTGGTTGCTACGCTGGTGGGTGGATGACGTTTGGCTTGAGGCTGCTTTCCGACGTTGGACGCTTCTGCTGGGTACTCGGGGTTTCGAGAGTATTATCGCATTGTCGGCGCTGAAGCCGACGATAGCGAGCCATTAAAGGAAGGGGAGTTAAGAACTAAGTATGAGAGTTCACATAGCCTCTTCGGTATGCTTTGGCAGGTGGCTCAGGCTACTGGCTGGAGTGTGGACTATATGCTGTGGGGTGTGAACTGGGAGACTCTGGTGCTGATGCTTGCCGATGCTCCGCGGTATGTGAAGGTGAAGGGCAAGGCGGATTCTTCGCCGTCGCGTAAAGTGAAAGGGAAGCGCACCGCGCAGGAGATCCTGGAGTGTTTTCAAACAAGACTGAAGAAATGACATGAAAGCTGTAGAAGTAGAATTATTGATGAAAGGGAACCTTAGCCAGGGCATGTTGGATGCCCAGACTAAGGCTAATTTGCTTGATGAGTCCTTGAAACGGGTCGGCATGACCATTGGCGGTGTGTTCACGGCACAGAAGGCTATGGAATTTGTGAAAACAATGATCGATGTGCGCCAGGAAGTGGAAAACCTCATCATCTCGTTTGAAACATTGTTAGGCAGCAAGGACAAAGCCACACATTTCTTCAGCGAATTGAGTGAATATGCCGTGAACACACCGCTTATGCTTAATGATCTTGCAGGAGGAGCGCAGACTATGCTCGCATTCAATATCGAAGCGGAGAAAGTCATACCAACCCTAAAGCAGATTGGTGACATCTCCATGGGCGACCGTGACCGCTTCAACTCGCTTGTACTTGCATTTTCGCAAATGTCGGCTACAGGCAAACTGATGGGACAGGATTTGCTCCAGATGATAAATGCCGGTTTCAATCCACTCGCTACCATATCGGAAAAAACAGGCAAAAGCATAGGGCAACTCAAAGACGAAATGTCCGCAGGTGCTATCAGTTCTGAAATGGTGGCACAGGCATTTGCAGACGCAACCGCAGAGGGTGGCAAATTTCATGGTATGCTGGATAAGCAAAGCAAAGGTTTGAAGGGACAAATCTCAAATTTGGAAGGTGCTATTGACAACATGTTCAATGCCATGGGCGAAAAGAGTGAGGGTATTTTAACGGGCAGCGTTGAAGTGGCTTCAGAACTTGTAAAGAACTATGAAGCGGTAGGAAAAGCCCTTATGTCGCTTGTTGCGGTATATGGCAGTTATAAAACAGCTTTGATTGCAACACTGGCAGTACAGAAGGCTGCTTCTTTTGTTGAAAACATTCGCCTTGTGGCTATGTTCCGTAAAGAATTGGGACTTGCAACAGCTGCACAGCAAGCCTTCAATATAACAGCAAATGCCAATCCTTATGTGTTACTTGCAACTGTTATTTTGTCTGCTGCCGCTGCGCTGGCTATATATTCAAAGAATTGCTCTGCAGCAGCTGACGAGGCTCAACGTGCGGCTGATCGTGAGAAAGAACAGACAGATGCAATCAATGACAAAAAAGAAGCGATTGAAAAATGTATAAGCACCATAACAGATGAAAATCTAGCGGAACTAGACAGACTAGAAGCTCTAGAAAAGCTAAAGAAATTGATGCCGTCAGTATTTGAGAAATACAAGACCGAAAAGGAACTTATCGACAAACTGACGGAGGCACGCCGAGAATATAACGAGGAACTTCGTGAGGAACGTAATCTTAAAGGCGAAGGTAATTTGAAGGCAGACCAACAACGAGTGGCGGATCTGAAGAAATATTTGGAATTGCGCAAGCAGTACTACAAAACCGGTCGCTTGAATATGTCAGATTCTGATTATAATCTCTATCAGAACCTTGACAAGAAATATAATAAAGAAGTGAGGAACGTGCGTGGCACGTTTCAGACATTCAACTCCGCTATAGAATCGTTGATTAAAGCTTCAGAGGGTACGGTGTGGAAAGATGTGCAGCAAGTGCGAACAGATAACCATAACAAGTTTATGGCAAAGTTGAATAGTATGAACGCAGAGACCGCTCAAAAGACTATCAACTTCTACAAAAATTGTATCTCCTCTGCAAACAAGCAAGGAAAGAAACTTGTACAACTTCCAGGGGAGAGTGTTGCAACTAGTGTTGACGAATTGCAAAACCGCATCAAATCGGCCACTGCTCGTATGAAAAGCATACACGAGAATGCCTCTAAAGACTTCATGAAAGATGCAAAAACCGCATGGACTAATGCACAGAAAGAAGTAAATAAAGTCATAAAGAATCGCAACAATCGTTCCCTTTATCCTGATGAAGCGTCCTATCTTGCAGCATTACGCAAGGCACGCGATGAAGAAAAGAAGGCAAAGGCAAACTATGAGGCTGCAGGTGGTGACACATCAAAGAAAACAAAAAAGACAAAGAACACTGGTCTTACACCTCAGGAGAAAGCTAATATAAAGGCTGCAGAGCAAGAAGAGAAAGGGCGTCAGGTAGAAGCGGCACAACGTAAACAAGAAGCGTCAGAAAAGCAAACCGCATTTGATTTGAAACAAGCGGAGATTGACGGCTTGCAAGAGGGTTTTGACAAGGAACTTGAAACGATAAATCTCAATTACGATAAACTTATCGAAGCGAACCGTTTGCGCCAGCAAGAATGGGTAGATGAACTTCAGAATATATCAGACCTCTCATTTGAACAGGCTCATCCTGACTGGAAGAAGCAAGGGTTGAAGCGTCCAACTGTTACTATGGATGATTTGAGTGCTGACCAAAAAAACTATCTGAAACAATATACTGAAGCCGCAAACGCATACAAGCAAAATTCCGAAGCAAAGCTCTATCAGAATTTGCTCGCCAAGTACCAAGACTACGAGGAGCAGCGCAAGAGCATCAGCGAGAAGTTTGCTAAGGATCGTGCTCAGATAGAGAAGGCTGTGGACGCAGAGGGGCATCCTATAGGTGAGGATGTGAAGGAGCGTGCGTTGGCAGAGCTGGCGAAGCAGGAGCGTGCTGCGCTGAAGTCTGTGGACGAGGCTCAGCTGACGGAGCTTGGCAAGGAGAACAAGGTGCTTGTGGACTTGTTTGCTGACACTTCGGAGAAGAGTGTAGCTGAGGTTCAGAAGATAATAGACCGTATAAAGTTGCTGATGGACTATCTGCGTGGGACGAAGGACGCTGAGGGCACGGCTGTGATAAAGGACGGGAACGGAAGGACGGAGCGGAGGATCACGCAGAAGGATATGGCGGGGCTTGGTTTTTCGCCGGCTGAGCTGAAGGCCCTGGAGAAGAGTCCTGAGAAGCTGAAGGCTCTGACGGAGCAGTATGAGAAGCTGAAGAAGGAGGTGCTCGGTAAGAATCCGTTCAGGGCTCTGGCTGATGCGGTTGGGGAGCTGTTCAAGCACGGCGAGGATGGTAAGGAGAAGGGCCTTGAGGCCAAGCTGAAGCGCCTTGGTGAGTCTGCTGCGGCTTCTGCTGAGATGGTGGGCGACCTGGCCGGGAGGGTGAGCGAGATGTTTGAGGCGGCGGGTAACGATGGCATGGCTGAGGCGATGGATGCTGTGCAGGGTGTGATGACGAGTGTGAGCAACATAGGCCGTGGCTTTGCTGAGGGCGGCGTCGTTGGCGGCATAGCTGCTGCTGCGGGCGAGGCTATCGGCTGGGTGACGAAGGCTTTTCAGGCGAGTGCGCGTCATAAGGCTGCTTTGGAGAAGATCATGGAGGAGGTGACGGCTCAGCAGCGTGAGTATAACCTGCTGCTGATGGAGCAGAACCTGGAGCTGGAGAAGGCTCAGACGATATTCGGCACGGACACTTACGGGAAGGCTGCGAACGCTGTGAGGGTGATGAAGGATGCCTACGCCGGGCTGAAGGCGGAGATTGCGGGCACGGCTGAGCAGCAGAAGAAGTTCGGATACCTTGATACTGGGAATGCCTTCTGGAACAAGATTGTGAACAAGGGCTACTCGGAGCTGAAGGATGCTTACTCGGGACTGGCTGACATTGAGATAAAGACGGGACATAAGAAGACGGGTCTGTTCGGCTGGGGCAAGGGCAAGGATACGTACAGCAGCATACTGGACGTTTATCCTGAGCTGATAGACAGTGCGGGGAACTTTAACCGCGAGCTGGCTGAGAGCATCATGAACAGCCGTGAGTTTGCGAAGAATGACAAGGAGGCCCTTCAGTATATCATAGACCTATATGACCAGGCTGAGGAGGCTTGGAAGTCTGTGAAGGACTACTTTGAGGGTGTGTTCGGCGACCTTGGGCAGACGCTGACGGACGCTCTGGTGGATGCCTTCAAGAACGGTACTGATGCGGGGAAGGCTTTTGCGGACTCGCTGACGGGTATGCTGGAGAAGCTGGCGGAGCAGATGATATACACGGTGACGATAGCTCCACTGCTGGAGAAGGCTCAGGAGGAGATGCTGGACGTGATGAAGCGCGAGGACCTGACGGACGAGGAGAAGTTTGGCAACTATGTGCGGATTCTGGACGACATGACGGACAATGCTCTGAGCCAGCAGGGAACCTTCAACGCGCTGCTGGAGAAGTATCGTCAGATGGCGAAGGAGAAGGGGTTGGACTTGTGGCAGGGGGACAGCACGACACAGACGGGAAAGAGCGGTGCATACACGACGGCCTCGCAGGAGAGCATAACGAAACTGGAGGGTCTGTACACGGCGATGCTGGTGCACGAGACGAACATAGACACGAACGTGGAGAATGTGGCGGGGAGCATGCAAACGGCTCTGGGGCACCTGAAACGAATAGATACGAACACGGGCGAGTGCAGCGAGACGCTGAAACTGATGCGCAAGGACATGCGTGACATGAAGGATGATCTGACTACGCTGCGTAGGGACGGCATTAAAACAAGGTAAGAAAAAGGAGGAAAGAGCATGGAGATAACGAAAGGTCTGCTGTACATAAACGACAAGGACGCAGCCCAGGAATGGGGCGTGTTCCTGACGGAGAAGAAGGAGGGAGAATGGACTAACTATGAGGCTCTGCTGAAGCCGAGCACGACGAAGGAGCTGACGGTGGTGGACAACCCTGACGCTGACGGAGAGGAGCTGCCGGAAGAAATAGAGCTGCACCTTCAGGCGCGTGACGTGGAGCTGTACTTCTGCCTATGGGCTGAGTCGGCGCAGGCGTACTTCGTGAACTACGGCAGGTTCTTCACGATGCTGCGGACGGGCAAGGCGGGATGGCTGGAGGTGAGGCTGCCGGAGATAGACCGCACGTTCAGACTGCGGTATCTGGGGGCAACGGAGACGGAGCAACTGACCCCGATAGGCGAAGGCGGCGTGTGCAGCAGGATGCGGCTGAAATTCAGGGAGCCGAAGCCTCTGTACTGAAACGGCGTTTGCAAGGTATTCAAACAACGATAAAACAACGATAAAAAGGACATCAAAGGACATGGAGCTGAAGATATATGACAAACGGAACCGGCTGAGGACAACGCTGGTGCCCGACGGTAGCAGCACTCACCACGAGGAGGTGGGCGGTGACGACTACCTGAGCGTGACACTGGACAGCCAGGAGTGCGTGACACTGGAGCTGAACGACTGGACAGTGTGGGAAGGGCGGAAGTTCTGGTGTGTGGAGACGTACACGCCGAAGCAGACGGGTCGCAGGAAATGGGCGTACTCGGTGAAACTGTACGGTGCGGCGAGCCTTATCAAACAGGCGCTGATGCTGAACACGGAGGACTCGCCAGTATTCAGCTACACGGCGACGGCGCGTGAGCATGTGGCTCTGGTGGTGAAGAACCTGAACCGCTGGATGGGCGGCATAACGGACTGGAAGGTGGGCAAGGTGGAGGCCACGGGCAACATCGTGGTGGACTACTCGGAGGGTCTGTCCGGGACCGACGCTCTGAAGAAGATAGCCGACGAGGCCGGGACGGAATGGTGGATAGAGGGCATGACGGTGAACGTGTGCCGCTGCGAGAGGGGCGACGAGGTGACGCTGGGCTACGGCAACGGTCTATTGAGCATAGAGCGTGACTCGGCTGACAACGTGAAGTTCTTCACTCGACTGTTCCCGATAGGCAGCAGCCGCAACATAGACGCTGAGAAATACGGCAGCAGCC
>ENA-OOXT01002504-OOXT01002504.1-human-gut-metagenome-genome-assembly--contig:-NODE-2504-length-10220-cov-1.825775_pt1 | contig 10220 bp, 9 predicted proteins | sample MGYA00241590_ERZ501349 | MGnify/ENA primary metagenome ERZ501349 (study PRJEB25962, sample SAMEA2042838) | human gut metagenome | biome: human gut; feature: human-associated habitat; material: faeces...
CATCGGGACGAACGTTGAATCCGATGATGATCGCGTTGGACGCACTTGCCAAAGATACGTCGGACTCATTGATGGCACCTACGCCGCCGTGGATACATTTTACTACTACTTCTTCATTGGACAGCTTCATCAGGGACTGTTTTACAGCCTCGACACTACCCTGTACGTCAGCCTTGACGATCAGGTTCAGTTCCTTCAGATTACCCTCCTGGATCTGGCTGAACAGATCATCCAGGGACATTCTGCCCTTGGTCTCTTCCAGCATCTTTTCCTTATTCTGTGCCAGGTAGGTCTCCGCATAGGATTTTGCTGTCTTATCATTATCATGTGCCAGGAATACTTCACCGGCACTGGGAACATCGGACAGACCCAGGATCTCTACAGGAGTAGAAGGTCCTGCTTCCTTGACTCTGCGTCCCTTGTCATCGATCATGGCTCTTACCTTACCATGAGCCACACCTGCGGAGATAAAGTCTCCCACATGCAGGGTACCCTTCTGTACCAGTACGGTAGCCACAGGACCGCGTCCCTTATCCAGCTCTGCCTCGATGACCAGACCTCTTGCCTTTCTCTTGGGGTTCGCCTTCAGTTCCATGATGTCTGCAGTCAGCAGGATCATGTCAAGCAGCTGGTCGATGCCCTCGCCGCTTTTTGCGGATACGGGTGCAAATACGGTGCTTCCGCCCCAATCCTCGGGGATCAGCTCGTACTCTGCCAGCTCCTGTTTTACACGGTCAATGTTGGCTGAGGGCTTATCGATCTTGTTCACTGCTACGATGATCTCCACACCTGCTGCCTTTGCATGGTTGATTGCCTCTACGGTCTGGGGCATTACGCCGTCGTCCGCTGCTACTACCAGGATAGCGATATCGGTCGCATTGGCACCACGCATACGCATGGCGGTAAATGCTTCGTGTCCGGGAGTATCTAAGAAGGTGATCTTACGGTCTCCCACATTTACAGTATAAGCACCGATGTGCTGGGTGATACCACCTGCCTCACGATCGGTTACGTTGGTCTTACGGATAGCGTCTAACAGGGAAGTCTTACCATGGTCAACGTGACCCATAACACAGATTACGGGAGGTCTCTCCACCAGATCTGCCTCGTCCTCTTCGTCTTCCTTCAACAGTTCTTCGATGACATCTACCTTGACCTCTTTTTCACAGAGAATGTCATATTCCATGGCAATGTTCTCTGCATCTTCATAGGAGATCTCCTGGTTCACGGTTACAATCTTACCTTCCAGGAACAGCTTCTTGATGATGGCTGCGGGCTGTAACTTCATCTTCTCAGCCAGTTCTTTGATGGTAATGGATTCCGGCAGCACGATCACCTTGATCTGCTCTTCCTGTACCTCTTCCTTCTTCTTTTCCGGCTTGATGAAACGTCCGGGCTTGTTCTTCAGCGCGTCCTCGTCCTCGTAGATATGGTCCTTCTTGGAACGCTTGTTGTCCTTCTCCTGGCTGAAACGTCTCTTTTCATCTTCGCGCTTCTTCTCAATATCTTTACCTGCAGGTTCCGGAGCGAAGCCCTTATTCTGTCTGTTATCTCCGAATCGATTACCCGATCCTCCATTGCCTCTTTGGTCGCGGCCGTTATTGCCGTAACCGCGCTCACCGTTGCCGTTATTCCTGCGATCACCCTGGCCGCCTTCCATACCCGGACGACCCTGTCTGTTAAATCCGCCTCCCTGAGGTCTGCCATTGCCCATACCTCCTCTGTTTGCGTTCTGTCCGCCCTGGCGGTTGCCCTGACCATAGCCACCCTGACGATTATCACGATTGCCATCTCTGTTATCACGATTATAACCGCCCTGACCACGATCGTTCTGACCACGATTATCACGGTTCTGTCCGTAATTATTCTGACCGTAACCACCCTGACGGTTGTCGCGGTTATTGTTCTGCGGTCTCTCCGCAGGTCTTGCCTGTGCAGTATTCTGTGTATTCTGTGTATTCTGCGCTGTCTGCGTGGCTACGGTATTGGTACTCTGCGCTGCCTGTTCCTTTACAGGAGCCTGCGTGGCTGTGGTATTGTTTACAGGCTTTTTCGCAGGCTGCTGTCCCTTATTGCCGGGTACCATTGCCACACTGGGTGTGGGTGAAGGCGGGGTCAGCGGCTTGATGGGACGTACGGGAGTCTGTGCCTGCACACGGTTATTGTAAGAATTGTTCTGATAGCCGTTGTTCTGATATCTGTTATTCTGTCCCTGGTTCGGACGCTGTCCGCCGGCATTTCTCTGTCCCTGTCCGTTCTGTCCGCCCTGACGCTGTCCGGGCATCTTGGAATTCTGTGGGTTACTTACGAAAATAATCTTTTTCTTCTTTTTCGTTTCCTCGGGAGATTTTGTTTCCTCCTGCGCCTTTTCCTCAACAGGCTTTGTATTTTCAGCCTTTGCCGGAGCTTCTTTTTCCACAGCGGGTGCTGCTGTAGCCTTCTTCTGTCCTAAACTGTTACGTACCAGCGCTGCTGCATCCTCTTCCAACGAGCTCTGTGCTGCCTTTGCCTCAATTCCTTTTTCCTGTAAAAAATTCAATATATCCTTACTCTGTAATTCTAATTCTTTTGCGAGTTCATGTACTTTGATTTTCGCCATGCTTTCCTCCATTCTGCCTAACCGGGCAAATTCGCTTCCAATTGCTTGATGAGTGCATCTGCCAGTCCCGCATCACACACACCTACCGAAGATCTTAAGTTCCGGCCGATCGCCCAGCCGAGCTCTTCTTTTGTGCCATATTCGTATACCGGGACTTCATAATAGGAACATTTGTCGTGAAACAACTTTTTCGTATTGGCGGATGCATCTTCTGCAACGATCACCAACATGGCAGAACCTTTTTTCACAGCGTCCTCCGTCTGGAATTCACCGCTTACCAGGTTACGCCCCCTCATCGCAAGTCCCAAAAGGGAATAAATCTTATTCTGTTTCAAGCTGATCAAACTCCTTTTCCAGCATATCATAACTTTCCGGAGAAATACTCATCTTGAAAGAACGCTCTAAGCCTTTATTCTTCCGGGCCTTCTGCAGACATTCCTTCTGTCTGCATATATATGCGCCGCGTCCGTTCTTTTTGCCCGTTGTATCTAAACAGATCTCTCCTTCCGGAGTCTTCAGAACACGCAGCATTTCTTTTTTGCCTTTCATTTCTCCGCAGCCTACGCACTGCCTCAGTGGAATCTTTTTTGCCATTGATTATTCCTGCTCTCCATCAAAATCGTCTTCGGTTTCATCCTCGTAATCATCCACATAATCCTCATAACGGAAGCCGGGAGCATCCTTGGCCTGTGTCTCGGATTTGATGTCGATCTTGTAACCGGTCAGTCTTGCTGCCAGTCTTGCATTCTGACCTTCCTTACCGATCGCCAGAGACAGCTGATAATCGGGGACAACTACCTTTGCGGTCTTCTCATCGGGATCCGCAAATACTGCTACGATCTTGGCAGGAGAAAGTGCATTCTGAATCAGGTTACCGGGGTTCTCATCCCAGTTCACGATATCGATCTTCTCACCACGCAGCTCTTCTACGATAGCATTGACACGGGCACCGTTCATACCTACGCAGGCGCCGACTGCATCTACATTGGGGTTGTTGCTCCACACAGCGATCTTGGTACGGCTGCCGGCCTCTCTGGCAATGCTCTTGATCTCTACGGTGCCGTCCTTGATCTCGGTAACTTCAGACTCAAACAGTCTCTTTACCAGTTCCGGATGGGTACGGCTGACATTGATGCGGGGTCCCTTCGGGGTGTTCTTCACTTCTACGATGTAGACCTTGATACGCTCGGTGGGTTTGAATACCTCACCCTTTACCTGCTCGTTCTCGGTCAGCATGGCATCTGCCTTACCCAGGTTGATGCTGATGTTTTTGCCGACATAGCGCTGTACCACGCCGGTGACAACATCCTTTTCCTTCTCGTAGTACTGATTGTAGATCACGCTTCTCTCTTCCTCGCGGATCTTCTGTAAGATCACGTTCTTGGCATTCTGGGTAGCGATACGTCCGAACTCTTTGGACTTGATCTCTACATGGATCATGTCACCGACCTGTGCCTTTTTGGAGATCTCCTGTGCATCCTCCAGAGCAATCTGTAAGCAGTCATCCTCTACATCGTCCTTCGTGGGTACGACTTCCTTCTCAGCATATACCAGAAAATCGCAGGTCTCTCTATTGATCTCCACATGGACATTGTCAGCCTTTCCAAAATGGTTCTTGCAGGCTGTCATCAGGGAGTTCTCGATGGCTTCAAACAAGGTCTCCTTGCTGATCTCCTTCTCCTTCTCCAGAACGTCCAGTGCCTCCATTAATTCCTTATTCATCATTTCCTCCATTCCGGCTTTCGCCTTTTCTTAGTGTATGGTTTCTTCTTATTCTACAAGCTATAACTATCCTTCGCTCTTTGGCTCTGAATAGTATCAAAAATCTAATGCAAGACGGATCAGGGCAATGTCTGCTCTGGCAAAAGTTCTCGGGGTTCCCTCTTCTGTGATCGTAACCGTATCTGCATCAAAGCTTTCCAGGATGCCGGAAAATTCCTTGCATTTGTCGATGGGTTTAAACAGTTTGATCTCCACCTCTTCGCCGATGCTCTTCTGTAAATGCTTATCCTTTTTCAGAGTTCTGCCCAGGCCCGGGCTGCTGACCTCCAAAATATACGCATCCGGAATGAAATCCGCCTTGTCGAGTGCTTCGGATAATGCTCTGCTGACATTTTCACAATCCAGAATGTTCACACCCTCCGGCTTGTCGATGTAAGCTCTCAGATAGTAGTCACTGCCTTCCTTTACATACTCCACATCGTAGATCTCCACCTGATTTACTTCTGCGATAGGCGTAAGCAGTTCTTCGGTTCTGCTTTCGTAGTCCTCTCGTTTGGACATGTATGCCCTCCTTTACTGATATGAACTGTCGTCACAACAACAAGAAAGAGTGGCACGCGTCCACTCTTACTCTAGTAATCATCTTTAAACTATACACAGTATAGACCCTGTGTGGGAAAAAGTCAAGAAAATATTACCCGTATCGTGGTTCCTTTGCCGGGTTCGCTTTCGAGCTGCAGCTTGGCGTGGCTCTTGGCGATGATGTGTTTTACGATGGCAAGCCCTAAGCCTGTACCGCCCAATTTTCGAGAACGTCCTTTGTCTACACGATAAAAGCGTTCGAACAAACGATTCAGATGTTCTGGTGAAACGCCTACTCCGGTATCTGCAAAACTGAAATAATAGAAGTTCTCATCCTCACGGAAACAGTTGATGTTGATGTAGATATTGGTTCCTGCATAAGCCATGGCGTTATCCATGAGGTTACGGAATATGGAGTAGAGTAATGAATAGTTACCCTTTAATTGTATTTTGGGATGTAGACCGTTGACTACCGTAATATGCTTTTCTTCCAGTTCCAATGATACTTCGTTGACTATATTGGTGACAAGCATGCTGATGTCTACTTTCTCCATATCAATCATGTTGGCTGCTTCATCCATACGTGTCAGTACGGAGATATCCCGTAATAGACGGCTCAGCCGGTTGCTTTGGGCATAACACCGTTCAAGGAAAGTCTGCATCTTTTCGCGGGGGATGCTTTCATTGCTGACAATTGTTTCCAGATACCCTTGAATACTGCTTACAGGGGTTTTCAGTTCATGTGCAATGTTCTGTGTCAGTTGGCGTTTCAAACGTACTTGTTCTTCTTCCTGTGTGATGTCATTAATGGATATTTCAAAACTCAGATCCTGGAAGATGATACATTCTACAATGAATATGCGCCCGTTTTTATTGATGTTGATGGAGAGACGCTTCTCTTCTTTATCCGAAGGTTTTCTTTGTGCCTTACTGATAAAATCGGTGATTTTTTGAAATTCGTAAATGGAAAATATCTCCTCGGTAGTTTGCAAGTTGGAATCGGAGATTAAATTGCCGTATTGTGTAAAGAGGTTATTGACTAAGATTTCTTTTTTGTCTTTAGTAAATACACCCAATCCTTCGCGAGAAGTCTGTAGGTGTGTAATCAGTTTCTCACGTTCGATATATAACGCTTCTTTGGTTTCCCGCAAACGTTTATATATCTGTATAATGTGCTGGGATATTTCGCCAAGTTCATTATGCGGGAAAGCAGATTGTATATCGGTTTCCACCGGTTCGTTTTTATCGGCGCGTTTGGCAAATTCCCGCAGATGGTTGATTGCCGTACCCAGTTTGGATGTAAACTTATAGAAAACGAATATCAGCAATAAAGTAACAATAGCTGTAAACCAGAGGTAATGCGGATCGGCAGCCAGACTATTTACCAGGTTTACATCATAGGGTAATGCCGAGCGAATGATATACTGGGGATAGAGAGTTGCCGAATAGAAATAGGGTATGCCTGTTGTTTCGGAGGTGCGCCTTAAATCATATCCTTTGCCGTTCTTTAATGCTTTTTGGACTTCCTGACGATTAATGTGATTGCTGAATGCTTCTTGGGAAGTTTCATTGTAACTGTCATAAAGGACGCGGCCTTGTAAATTTACGATAGTGACACGAAGGTCTCTGTATGAACCTTTGGCTATATACCGGTTTAAAGTAGATGTCCATAGACTGTCCGGAATACTTCGCAGCTCCTGTTGCAGGCGTTCGTTATAGTCTTGGAGTTGCGTGTCGAGCAGTTCTACTTTATACTCTTTCTCCCGTTGATATTGATAAGCAATAAAACAGGCTGCAAAGACAAGAAATAATGAGATTACCGAAAGAAATAACTTCCGGCTGAATGACAGGAAATGTCTGTCATTATTCGGCTTCGAAGCAATAACCATATCCTAAGCGAGTTACAATACATTTGCCATATATTCCTATCTTTTTGCGCAGGCGGGTGATGTTTACGTCTATAGTGCGGTCCAACACATATACTTCGTCACTCCAGATGCGGCTCAATATGTCTTCGCGGGAAAATACGCGTCCTTTGTTTTGCAGTAGCAAGAGCAGTATTTCAAACTCTTTTTTGGTGAGGGGGGCTTCCTCTCCGTCTATGCTTACTTTCTTTTTGATGATATCAAGCACTAATGATTTATAGGCAATTTGTTCAGGTGCGCGCTCCGTTTCAGTTTGCCGGGTACGGCGTAATACGGCTTTAACGCGTGCTGCTACTTCGCGTAAGGAGAAAGGCTTGGAGATATAGTCGTCTGCTCCTATATTAAATCCGGTTACCGTATCATTTTCGGTGTCTTTGGCTGTGATAAAGATGATAGGAATCTTGGCCGTTTTCTTTTCTTTCTTTAGTATACTTGCCATTTTGAATCCGGAAATTTCCCCCATCATCACGTCCAGTAATAGCAGGTCGTAAGTACTGATGTCCATTTTCAAGGCATCTTCGGCAGAGTTTGCGGTATCTACTTCGTAGCCTTCATTCTCAAGGTTAAACTTTAAGATTTCGCATAAATCTTCTTCGTCGTCTACTACTAAAATCCGATATTCGTTCATTGTATTTCTGAATTAATGTAATGAGAGACGTATAGAGTCTCTTTATTACAAAGTTAAACTTTATTTCTTTTCTTCGACAAAATTGCGGCGTTTTTGTTACGATGGAATGAAACAAGTATTACATTGCGATTACAAAATCTCTCTTGCAACTAATTAAGTATTATCTTTGTATTGTTTTAAAAAGGGTTTCTATATGAAAGAATTAATGGATATAAAGAGGTGGGGACAATCTAAGTGGCGTATGCCGTTAATAGTGGCTGTATTGGCTGTTGTAATTATTGGTTCGATTTGGTTGAACGTTGCTCCTTTCCGTTCCGGTTTTGAGATAACGGATGAATTGGGTGGGAATATTTTTCCTTCCAGCATTTTGTCTGTTGCAACGACAGATGCCCAGGTGATTGTGCCGGCTGATTCGATGTTTGTGGGAAACCCAAAATCTTGTATCGCTGTGAAAGTCCGGTCGGCAAAGGCTTATAGCCGGGTGAGGATAGAAGTTGCGGAAACCCCTTTCTTTTCCCGTTCCGTTTCGGAGTTTGTATTGGCAAGGCCACGTACCGAGTATACAATCTATCCCGATATTATCTGGAACTATGAAGCCTTGAAGAATAATAATCAGGCGGAGCCGATTAGCGTTGCCGTTACGGTAGAGATGAATAGGAAAGAGTTGGGGCAGCGGGTACGTACTTTTTCGGTGCGCAGTATCAATGAGTGTTTATTGGGGTATGTTACGGGAGGTACGAGATTTCATGATACCGGAATATTCTTTGCTGCTTATGTCAATGAAGAAAATCCTATGATAGACCATTTGCTGCGGGAAGCATTGAATACTCGTATTGTGAATCGTTTCCTCGGTTATCAGGGTAGTCCTGAGGCTGTCGATAATCAGGTTTATGCCTTGTGGAATGTTTTGCAGAAACGTAATTTCCGGTATAGTTCGGTTTCTAATACAAGCCTGTCCAGCAATGTGGTTTTCTCTCAACGTGTTCGTACATTCGATGATGCCTTGGAGTCATCGCAAATTAATTGTGTGGATGGGAGTGTTCTGTTTGCTTCTTTGCTGCGTGCCATAAATATCGAGCCGATACTGGTACGTACACCCGGACATATGTTTGTTGGTTATTATACTGATGCAAATCATAAAGATATGAAATTTCTTGAGACCACCATGATTGGGGATGTGGATTTGGACGATTTCTTTCCTGATGAACGGCTGGATTCTACTATGGTGGGAAAAACGCAGAATCAGATGTCCCGTATAACCTTTGATAAGTCTAAAGAGTATGCAAGTCGGAAATATAAAGAGAATGAAAAGGGCATTCATTCCGGCAGATTGAATTATATGTTTTTGGAAATATCCAAGGATGTAAGAAGGCGGATACAACCTATAGGAAAATAGTAAAGGTTGAATAGTTTATAAGATTAAATAGTACTTTGGGAACTTTGTTTCCAATCACTCACGTTTTCTAATTGCTTGCACTTCTGTTTTAATATTTTTTTTATTTTATGCACTATATCACCATCTTTCCCGTCTATAAATAATGTTTTTTTATCACTCATTTTTGTATTCCTTATAAATTTTATTCAAGTACGATAGCTCTGAATGGGCAGTTTGTTAAACAAGCCTCACATTTAATACATTTATCTTGATTAATGTGATGAGGATTTTTAACTGTTCCTTCAATAGCACCCACAGGGCAAACTCTTGCACATTTTGTACAGCCTTTGCATAAAGATTCATTAATAACAATCTTTTTCATTGCAGTACATACGCCTGCAGGACATTTTTTATCTTTAATGTGAGCTATATATTCGTCTCTGAAATATTTTAGTGTTGATAATACAGGATTTGGAGCTGTTTTACCAAGACCGCATAAAGAACCTTCTTTTACGGAATGAGCAAGTTCTTCTAAAAGTTCCAAATCTTCCATTGTCCCTTTGCCTGCTACTATTTTTTCAAGTATTCTAAGCATATTTTTTGTACCTTCACGGCAAGGAACGCATTTCCCACAACTTTCGTGTTGTGTGAAATTCATGAAAAATCTTGCAACTTCAACTATACATGTTTTATCACTCATTACTACAAGACCGCCTGAGCCTACCATTGCTCCGGCTTTTATAAGGTTGTCGTAATCCATAGGAATATCAAGATGTTCTTCTGTTAAACAACCTCCTGATGGTCCTCCGATTTGTACGGCTTTGAATTTTTTGCCGTCACGCATTCCACCACCGATGTCAAATACAATCTGTCTTAGGGTAGTGCCCATTGGTACTTCTATAAGACCAGTATTATTTACTTCTCCAGTAAGTGCGAATGTTTTAGTTCCTTTAGATGTTTCTGTTCCCATTTGTGCAAACCAGTCTGCACCATTTAGCATAATTACGGGAACATTTGCTAATGTTTCAACGTTATTAATTAAGGTTGGTCTGCCAAATAGTCCTTTATTTGCAGGGAATGGCGGTTTGGGTCTAGGCATTCCCCTTTCGCCTTCAATAGATGCGATTAGTGCTGTTTCTTCTCCGCAAACGAAAGCTCCTGCACCTTCTTTGATATGAATATCAAGAGAAAAATTGCTTCCCATTATGTTTTTACCTAAGAAATTTCTTTCTTCTGCATCTTTTTCTCTCTTGCGTGCGCCTACGCGCCCGCGTGTGATATAATAATGTGTCCCATGTGTACCGTTTCCGCCCGCAATCCACTTATGATAAAAAAATATGTTCTACAACATCATTATCCTTCAGCGCTTTAGCAGATTCTTTCAAAAAA
>ENA-OOXT01002507-OOXT01002507.1-human-gut-metagenome-genome-assembly--contig:-NODE-2507-length-10217-cov-12.164043_pt1 | contig 10217 bp, 8 predicted proteins | sample MGYA00241590_ERZ501349 | MGnify/ENA primary metagenome ERZ501349 (study PRJEB25962, sample SAMEA2042838) | human gut metagenome | biome: human gut; feature: human-associated habitat; material: faeces...
AAGACATCGAAGAAGCTAACGCTATCTGCGAACAATATGGTCTTGATCCTTATAAGACTTGTGAAGAAACTCAGCCTATCTGCTTCGAAAATGCAAAATGGGCATACGTAGTAGGTTGTGCTATCGCATTGAAGAAAGGTTGCAAAAACGCTGCTGAAGCTGCTGAAGCTATCGGTATCGGTTTGCAGTCATTCTGTATCCCAGGTTCTGTAGCTGATGACCGTAAAGTAGGTCTTGGTCACGGTAACTTGGCTGCTATGCTGTTGCGCGAAGAAACTAAATGTTTCGCATTCTTGGCTGGTCACGAATCATTCGCTGCTGCTGAAGGTGCTATCAAAATCGCTGCAAAAGCAGACAAAGTACGTAAAGAACCTTTGCGTTGTATCTTGAATGGTTTGGGTAAAGACGCTGCTCAGATCATCTCTCGTATCAACGGATTTACATACGTTCAGACTCAGTTTGACTACTACACAGGCGAACTGAAAGTTGTTCGTGAAATCGCTTACTCAAACGGTCCTCGTGCGAAAGTAAAATGCTACGGAGCTGACGATGTTCGCGAAGGTGTAGCTATCATGTGGAAAGAAGGTGTAGATGTATCAATCACTGGTAACTCTACTAACCCGACTCGTTTCCAACACCCAGTTGCAGGTACTTACAAGAAAGAACGTGTTCTTGCAGGTAAACCATACTTCTCAGTAGCTTCTGGTGGTGGTACAGGTCGTACACTTCACCCAGATAATATGGCTGCTGGTCCTGCTTCTTACGGTATGACAGATACTATGGGTCGTATGCACTCAGATGCTCAGTTCGCTGGTTCTTCATCAGTTCCTGCTCACGTAGAAATGATGGGATTCCTGGGTATCGGTAACAACCCGATGGTAGGTTGTACAGTAGCTTGTGCAGTTGACGTTGCTACTGCTTTGAATAAGTAATTCTATACTTAATCAAGATAATAAATCCCTGTAACTCCATGAGTTATGGGGATTTTTATTTTATATATACCCCATAAATAAAAGATAATTCCCTATTACTTTTTGCTCGCTTTTTCTTCTTGTAAATAGTTGTAGGTAGATTCTGAAATTGAAGCTGAATATCGCTTTATTTAAGCTTGTTTTTTAAGGTTAAGAAGTGGCTGATTATCCTTGAAAATGGGCTGAAAAGAGGATATTTTGTGTGCAATCTGTGACCATTTTCCCATTTTTTCAAAAGTGGTCACAAAAAATAGCTACATCTACCTAATATACAGAAAGATATATCATATTTTAAAGGACTTCCCAATGTCTAATTTTAAATGATTAAACTATGGTAAGAAGTTCATTTGCCATTCTCTTTTTCATAAGAAAAAGTAAAGCAAACCCAAAAAGGTTTCTCACCTATCGAGATTTCTATCTCCATAAAATCACAAATGTAGCAATCGGTTATGATAAAAAATCCTTAGAAATTTGCTATCTTTGTACTATAACTGCCGAGGTGACATTAAGCAGAAGCAAATTTGTATTAATCAAACTAATGTATTTACTATGTACACAGTAATCAAAAGGATGGAAATTTCAGCCTCACACTCGCTAAAACTATCTTATCCGAGCAAATGCGAGAAGCTTCACGGTCACAACTGGATTATAACCGTATATTGCCGTTCGAAAGAACTTGATGAAAACGGTATGGTTGTAGATTTTACTCATATCAAACAGGCAGTAGAAAAACAATTAGATCATAACAATCTGAATGATATATTGCCTTTCAATCCTACAGCAGAAAATATTGCCTGCTGGATATGCAACCAAGTTCCCCATTGTTTCAAAGTAGAGGTAAAAGAATCGGAAGGTAATACAGCTATTTATGAGAAAGATTAACGAAATTTTCTACAGCTTGCAAGGAGAAGGATTTCATACAGGAACTCCTGCTGTATTTGTTCGATTCTCGGGATGCAACCTGAAATGCAGCTTCTGCGATACACAACATGAAGAATTTCGAATGATGACAGACGATGAAATCATAGAGGAAGTATGTACCTACCCATGCCAGATGGTAATTCTTACAGGCGGAGAACCTGGGCTATCAATTGACAGTCAACTGACAAAAGCATTACATGCAGCGGGGAAATATATCGCAATAGAAACTAATGGTACTTGTGTTTTACCGGAAGATATCGATTGGGTTACTTGTTCACCCAAGGAGGGAACAACACTAAAATTGCATCACATAGACGAAGTGAAAGTGGTATATGTAGGCCAAGATGTATCTCCCTACCTTAAGCTACCCGCAAAGCATCACTTTCTGCAACCATATTCCGGACAAAATACCAATGATGTAATAGCCTACATCAAGGAACATCCACAGTGGAGGCTTAGCCTTCAGACACACAAGTTAATTGATATTCCATAATATAGGACTTTTGTATTTTACTGCATTTGAATTTAGATATTTTCCCTGTTTAAACAAGCAAACTTCATTATCTGAAGAAATAAAAAGCCAACTAATTCATAGCACTTTATATATGAATTAGTTGGCTAATTTTATCTTATTTATAGAATATACCTATCTATTTTATCACTGGTTTTTCAATACCCTCATTAGTAGCACGTTCTTCCATTCGTTTAATTCTTAAATCCAAATCAGGATGAGTAGAAAACAACTGATTCAATTTACTAGACAACTGATCACCGCTTTGCCCTTGCAGTTCTTTTAATTTTTGAAATGAAAGTGCCATGGACCAAGGATTTTTACCAGCCTTTTTCAAAAACTCATATCCATAATCATCGGCTTCACATTCTTGTTTCTGAGAAAATCTAGCATTTACTAAAGCTTCCGTTAAACTTCCTAACTGAGAATCAGTCAACTCAGCTAGCTTACCCCCTTGAGAAGCAACACCGTCCTTTAAAGCAGAAGTAAGCAAGGCTGTACGAAAGCCTTTTTTGGAATCACGATGTGCAACATGGCCTATTTCATGACCAATCACGCCCAGCAGTTCTTCATCACTCATTATATCCATCAAAGATGAAAAAACACGTACACTTCCATCTGCACAAGCAAAAGCGTTTACATCCTTCACATAATATACTTTAAAATTCAATGGAATACCATCTGCATCACCTAACCCTTCTGTCAACTTTTTTAAACGAAGCGTATATGCATTATCATCTGCACAAACTTGATTATGAGCGTCCATCCATGTAATATATTCCTTTACATACTCACTCATCTGTTCATCTGTCAGAGTTACTGCCTGAGCCATTTTTACAGCCCCACTAATCGCTTTTTTAAGGTCAAACTGAGCCATTGCAGGAGATGAGAAGGCAATACATACCAGCAAAACAACTAATTTTAAAAACTTCTTGTTCTTCATATATAAATTATAAAAATGGTTATCCTTCGCTTTTATCAGCTGTTTTAGATGTTTTCCAAAAAACAACACTTCCACACATACATATGAAACCCGACGCAACTAAAAGTCCCCAAAGCATACATTCTGATTCCGGTAAACGAATTTCATGCGGACGATGAGGATGATACCAAACAGATACCTTGTCTCCTACACTCCTCAATGGCCAATAGCTGATTCTGGTAGCAAATAAATCACCATATTTATCAGTAGAATATGCTATTTGCATCTCTTTCTTATACCTTATTTTTCGATACCGATAAATCTTTTTGGTTTGCAATGTTCGAATAGTTCCAGTAGTATGTTCATACCGATGAGATATAGCATACAAAGAATAGAATCCCCAAACACCACCACCCAATAAGACAATTCCTGATATAAGCAACAACAATGCAATGATCTGGCTACGTATTGTATTCATGGATAAAGTCTGATTTATACAAAGATATAAAATTATTAACATAACTTCACTCCAAAGGGAAGGTTTGTTTAATTTTCCTTATCCAGAATAAACAACAGACTTTACCATATTCAGTATTTCCAGTGATATATAACCTTAATTTACTTCACATCTAACTTTTGTATATGTTTATCCACCTTAGTACAAGGTTTCCATTCAGGCAAGCCTACTCCATTGGGATTACCTGTTTTAGCAAAATTAGTCCAATAAGAAACCATACGTTCACTCAGTTCATAATCAGCCTTTTCCATTGGACGCCAACATTTATCAAGTGTCCCAAACATATACCATAGCTCACTAGAATGAAATGCACCTTTCATATCACCAAAACCACCTTTGGGAGCAGACATATCTTCGCCAGGTAAATCGCGACTAAAGCAATATACATAGGCTGGACACCGCCCCTGACGTTCAAGCAACAAACTCCAGTTTACAGCAGCCTGCTTCATTTGATCTGTTGCAATGTCTTCCGATGTATATCCAATCATATAAGGAATATCCAGTTCCTTATTCTGCAATGCCACATCATATACAGACGATTCTAAGAGCTCCCCATCCACACAAGGAGAATAAGGCATACCATTAAAAGTTTTCTGCACTTTCATGTAGTTCATCATCACTTCCTGAAAATGCTCTACCGGACAAGTACGCATTTGCTCCAATGTATCATATCCCGACGCATCCCACATGGCTTTCCCCATCGTTTCAGCTTCCTGCAACGACTTCGTAGAAATAATACCTCCCAATCCTCCACCACTCTGTATAATGGCACGCTGTACATAGCCTTTCGCAAGCGGTGAAGATATCAAAGCTTGTACACTACCCGCTCCTGCACTCTGTCCGAAAACCGTAACATTATTCGGATCCCCTCCAAAAACTTCGATATTACGTTTTATCCATTTCAACGCAGCAAGCTGATCGAACAATCCATAATTTCCAGAACCCCTTCCTGAGTTTTCAGCTGTCAGCAACGGATGAGACAGGAAACCACACATCCCCAAGCGATAGTTTAAAGTAACCAATATAATGCCTTTCTTTGCATATGCATCACCATCAAATTCGATTTCATGTCCGAAACCATTCTGAAAGGCACCTCCATGAATCCAGACCATAACCGGCAAATGAGCATTTTTCTTTCCCGATGCCGGTGTCCATATGTTTAAATACAGACAGTCTTCACTCATTTCAGGATTACCATCCTGATAAAACTCTTTCCAATAAAAAGAACCCTCAATTTGTCCACCTTGAAAAGATGCATCTCCAAACTGTTTACACGCCTTCACTCCCTGCCACGGCCGTACCGGTTGCGGATGCTTCCAACGTAACTCTCCCACAGGAGGAGCTGCATAAGGAATACCCTTGTATACAACTATACCCTCTTGATTTATTACGCCTTCGATCCGTCCACCTTCTACGTCAACAACAAGATTTTGGGCACATGAAGCCATCGACGCTCCCCAAAGGGAAACGCAGATGGCTATATGTAACAAACCTCTTTTCATCGTTTTACCATATCATGTTGAGCTATCTTGTATGGAGGTATCATGGCATTATGAACTTTTACTTTCTGAACCTTTGACACTTTCTGAGTTACCGTACAGCGTACATCAGCCGATGAAGCTCCTACCATCCATTGATATGTTCCTTTCGGTAATTCCCATGAACTGCTCTTTTCATTAAGCGAAGCCATATCCATCAACTTCCACGACAAGGTTACAACCTCCGATTCACCCGGCTGTAACAGTTTTGTTTTGGCAAAAGCCTTCAATTCTTTAGCAGGCTTCTCAAGTCCACCCGCCGGAGCTTTAACATATACCTGTACAGATTCCTTTCCAGCACAATTACCCGTATTCTTCACTGCAACCTTCATTTCACAATTATCACCATTAATATCAGATGACACAATTTCAAAACTAAACGTTGTATATGACAAACCGTGGCCAAAAGGATAAGATACTTCCTTATCAAAAGTTTCAAAATAACGATAGCCTACATAAATACCTTCCTCATAATCCGTAAAGTCAACATTACGAACAGCTTCTTTGGGCTTTTCTTCCTTTTCTTTTGATTCGAAGTTCATACCACTTCCCATTGCAAACAAAGGCATTTTAAATTCATAATCATAAGGGAAATTAGAATCAGACGGTGCATCCCCATATTTTATAGCAAAAGTCATCGGCAAATGTCCTGAAGGATTTACCTTACCTGTCAATACATCTGCAACACAGTTACCGACCTCCTGACCTGGCTGGAAAGCACAAATTACAGCATCAACCATATTCTTCCAGGAAGCTGTTTCTACCGGACTACAAATATTCAGAATAACAATAACTTTCTTTCCGGCTGCATGATAAGCTTCTGCAACCTGTTTAATAAGAGCTGATTCATTTTCTTTTAGATAGAACTCTTCCACACGTCTGTCGGAAGCTTCACCGCTGGTCCGTCCTAAAGTAATAATAGCGACATCGTTATTCTTAACTTGTGCTGATAATTCGTCACTCGTCGGAACAAACTCTTCTGCACGTTTGAGAGGAGTCAGTGAGAAAGGAGGTTTTCCATTAGGATAAAGACGTTTTTGCTCATCAAACAAATGTTTTTTGTATTTCTTTATTAGATCAGCATCTACAGTGTATCCTGCATTACGCATTCCTTCAACCAAAGAAACACAATAGTAGCCAACACCTGTACTACCGAATCCCATACCAGCAGGAACCATATCATAAGATGTTGTTCCATAAAGAGCAATAGTCTTTACATTGGCTGTCAAAGGCAGTACACTCCGGTTATCCAACAAGACAATACCTTCAGCACCTATCGTGCGGTCAATGATTGCATGGGCTTTCAAATCTGTTTCGTTAGCATATTTATAGTTCTCAAAAGTATGACACTTTACTACTAGTTCTAATATGCGCTTTACATTACGGTTTAAAATAGCTTCATCCAAGGTACCGTTTTGCACAGCTTCCAAAATAGCCTTATATTGGCGTTCTTGTCCAGGCTGTAACATATCATTTCCAGCCTTCATGGAAGTAACGGCATCCGTCCCTGCATTCCAGTCGGACATTACCACTCCCTTGAATCCCCATTCATCACGCAGAATATTCTCAGTCAGATCAATATCTTCACACGTATATTTACCATTGACTTTATTATAAGATGTCATAATACTCCATGGCTGAGATTCTTTAACAGCTATTTCAAACCCTTTCAGATAAAGTTCACGCAACGGACGTTGTGCAACTCGTGAATCATTATTATTACGATTTGTTTCCTGATTGTTTACAGCAAAATGTTTTAAACAAGTACCTACTCCTTGGCTTTGTACACCTTTTATATATCCAGCAGCCATTTTTCCTGTTACAACCGGATCTTCTGAATAATATTCATGGTTACGTCCGCATAAAGCATTACGCATCAAATTGGCTCCCGGAGCTAATAACACATCCATACCATAATCTTTAACTTCCTCTCCCAGCGCAGCTCCTACCTGATACGCTGCATTCGGATCGAAAGTCGCAGCTACAGTAGTACCTGAAGGAAACTCTGTTGCATAATAGAAGCGACTGTCAAAATCCCGTTTCACACTCATAGCCAACCGGTGTGGTCCGTCTGCCAAGTATACCGATGGAATACCTAAACGGGGAATATCATATGTCCGTCCGGCTGTTCCGGGAAACTTGGCACCATCTCCCATTGACATACCACAACCAATCACCATGTGTACTTTTTCCTCTAAAGTCATCTCACCGATAACTTCATCAATGTTATTGGCATTTAGTTTTACTTGTGCCTGAACTGTAGGAGTTACCATACATAAAGCAGCAACTCCAATGCCTACCATTCGAATAATGTTTCTCATTTCTGTAACAGATTTAATATTAATTTTACACAACCTAAAGGTAGAATAAACCATTGGTAAATATTATTCTGTTTGTATAAAAGACTGATATATACGTTCAATCAGATTGTTCTATTTGTTCAAATATTGGTCTGTATATTCAAATTAAGCGATTATAATAAGCTAATCAGACTTTTTCGTACCCTTTCACATAAAAATTACCCTCTCATTCCATCTTGTTCAAAGAATAGAATGAGAGGATAATTTTTCTATTTACTGACTCCGTAAGCCGGTTATTGGCCAGTATTGAAACAACACTTATCAGTAAGATTTTTATTCTGAGATTATAACGACACGACTGGCTGGCAAGTCAGGAATATAAATTTTCCCGTCTGAAACTGTGATATCAGCCGGACCGGATAAGCTTTCCTCCAATGACAATCCAACGGGTAATAAATCACCATTTCGAAGATTTATACGACTAATCCCAGCAGGAGTCCAGTTTGTAACATAAAGCGAAGCACCATCAGAAGCAAAAGCGATTCCATCATATTGTCCTGGAACAGTAACTAACTTTTCAGGTTGGGGATTATTAGTCAAATCACTTATACGATAGACAACATGCTTCTCACTTGTATTTCCATCAGCCGGATAAGAAGCCACATACATCGTACCATCACCTATTAATAAACCGTTAGGGCCTAGAATAGTTATCCATTCCTGAGGTTCTCCCGGATTAGCAGGATCCGTAATATCTATCTTAAAAATCTTATCCGTATTTGTCACTGAAACATACAGGTCATTGCCATTTGCTGCCAGGTCATTTACAAACAAATTACCTTCCGGCAAATTAATTGTTTTAGGTGTTTTGCTAACTTGAGCCAGATCGTAAACAACTATTTTATTGACATCACAAATATATAGTTGATTATCGCGCATGAACATTCCCTTCGGAGCATTCAGGTTACCATCAGCAGGAACCAACGTATCCATTTTACCATTTTTATAATAAAGGATGTATCCCTTTCCTTCTGCATTTAACGGATTCAATTGTTCTGTGCCAAAGTTAGCTATCAAAATACCTCCGTTATACGGATAAGTACTTTCACAGTAACGGATGTTTTCATTAACTATTTCAACTTGCTTTTCATTACCAGCCAGACTAGCTACAGGAATGGACATCATCACTGCCATACCGATAATGGCTGTAAACTTTGCTTTTTTCATAAAATCTATATTTAAAAATGAATAATGACGCAGTAATAAGTGCTCCAAAAAGCAACAGCAAAAGGATTTCCACCAATGAAAACCATCCGTTACTTACAAATACAATTCCTGTCAGCGAACCGATAAGACTTGAACCGAGGTAATAAAACAACCAATAAATACAAGTTGCACTGCTTTTTAAATTTTGTGCATGTATAGAAACAATCCGACTTGCCAATGTATGAGTTCCGAAAAAAGAAAAAGTCAATATACCTAGCCCTAAAACTATAATCCAAAGTTTCATTACCAATAAGCATGACATTCCAATTCCCATCAGCAACAATGTACCTTGTAGAAGTATCTCCGGCGCAAATTTATCAGATAAACTCCCTACCACAACCGAACCTATGATACCTGCTATATACATCATGAAAATCATTGCAACCAAATGGTGCGGTAAGGCAAATAAAGGTGATTCTAACAGAAAAGACAGATAATTATATACACTTACAAATATTCCCATTGAGAGAGCTGCAATCATATACATACTGATAAAGGTAGGTTGGGTAAGCAATGAACGCATTTGACTAATCTTTTCCCTGAGCGTAAAAGGTGTAGCAGAAAAATTCTTGCCTGCCGGTATCATCTTACAAAAAAATCCACCTACAATCAGACTCCCTATTCCTATGAACAAAGCAGCCAGTTGCCATCCACCGTAGCCAGCTACCAGGGTAGCAACTACCCGTCCCAACATTCCTCCCAATGTATTTCCACTTAAATAAAGGCTGATGGCTAACCCGATTTTCGAAGTATCTACCTCTTCCGAGAGATAAGCCAATGCTACCCCAGAGACACCGGCCAATGTAATCCCTTTAATTAAACTTAATACCAGCAGAACGAAGTAATTGCCAACAAAAGCCGATACTATAGTTATAACAGATGATAATATAAGCGAAATGCCCATAAGCTTTTCGCGCGATATACTATCAGCCTTAAATGCCCAATACAACAATCCTACAGCTATACCAACCGTCGTTATAGAGACTGCAAGACTACTTGTTGCTGGGGTTATGGTAAAGAAACGACATAAATCAGATAATATAGGTTGAAAGAGATATAACTGAGCAAAAACAGATATCCCCGATAAAAGCATACAATTTCGTATCAAACGAAACCGTACTGTAACCTCATATTTCTGATCTACATTTTCGATAGCCATAAATCACCTTTCATATTAAGATTTATGACGCAAAAATAGATTACCGGCAAGTATAACATTTGCTGAATTCAACTTGCAAATGCAACAGAATTCTGATTAATAATTTGTTTAA
>ENA-OOXT01002512-OOXT01002512.1-human-gut-metagenome-genome-assembly--contig:-NODE-2512-length-10203-cov-2.423532_pt1 | contig 10203 bp, 8 predicted proteins | sample MGYA00241590_ERZ501349 | MGnify/ENA primary metagenome ERZ501349 (study PRJEB25962, sample SAMEA2042838) | human gut metagenome | biome: human gut; feature: human-associated habitat; material: faeces...
ACCAGAATCGTAGTTATGAACGCAGGTGTTGTTCAGCAGGTAGATACACCACAGGTACTTTATGATACCCCATGCAACCTCTTCGTTGCAGGATTCATCGGATCACCACAGATGAACTTCCTTGATGCTGTATGCCAGAAGAAGGGTGACAAAGTTGTCCTCAAAGTTGGACCGGCTGATATTGAACTTCCACCGGCAAAAGCAAAGAAACTTATCGATGGAGGATATGAAGGAAAGACTGTTGTCCTTGGAATCCGTCCGGAAGATGTACATGATGAGCAGATGTTTATCACATCTTCACCGAATACAGTTATTCAGGCTAAGATCCGTGTATATGAAATGCTTGGTGCTGAAGTTTATCTCCACTTTGATTATGAAGGAGCTACAATGACAGCCCGTGTTGATTCTAGAACAACAGCAAGAACAGGGGATACAGTTACATTCGCATTCGATGCTGAAAAGATCCATGTGTTCGACAAAGAGACAGAAAAGACAATTACAAACTAAGATGTGAAATTATTTGCCGGAGTTTCCGATTTTGGAGACTCCGGTTAAAATTTTCTTGACAATCGGGCTATTCGTGGTATATAGTTACGTTAATAAAGGGGAGTAACCTACGCAAGGGAATCTGCGTTTGTGGTGTCGTCAGTACGGTGGAAGCATCCGGTACCACAAGAAAATGGTGAGACTTTTATTGCATTATTTGTTGTGCAATAAGGGTTTCTTTTTTTGTACATTTTTATCGAAAGAGAGCTTCGTTGCATAAGAAATTCAGGAATGTGAATACTCAGAAACAGGAGGCGGAAAGGATGAAAGAAATTTATCAGTCATCGATAAAAGAAGTGCTTGGACAGATGGGAAGCAGAGAAGAGGGACTTACGATAAAAGAAGTGGAAAAGTCCCGTGAAAAATGTGGATGGAATGAGCTCGCGGAGGGAAAGAAAAAAAGTGTGCTGCAGATTTTTTTGGAGCAGTACAAGGATTTCCTGGTGATTATCCTGATTGCATCGGCGATTATTTCAGGAATTTTAGGAGACGCAGAAAGTGCGGCAGTTATTGTGATCGTCATTACAATGAATGCGATTTTGGGAACCGTGCAGACGGTAAAAGCAGAGCAGTCGCTTCAGAGCCTGAAAAAGCTTTCAGGACCGGAGGCGAAGGTTCTCAGGAATGGTACGGTGACACCGATTCCGGCAAGAGAACTGGTAGTTGGAGATGTGATCCTTCTGGAAGCCGGGGATTATGTTCCGGCAGACGGACGACTGATCGAGAACGCAAGTCTGAAGATCGATGAAAGTGCACTGACCGGGGAAAGTCTTGCAGTTGAGAAAAGCCTGGATGAAATCGAAGAGGAAGTGCCGCTTGGTGACCGGAACAATATGTTATTTTCGGGAAGCTTTGTTACTTACGGACGTGGAAGAGCCGTTGTGACAAGTGTAGGTATGCAGACAGAAGTCGGAAAGATTGCCGGACTTTTGAAAGCAACATCTGAAAAGCAGACTCCGCTTCAGGTGAATCTGGAAGAGTTCGGAAAGAAGCTTTCGGTTCTGATCCTGGTATTTTGCGGAATCTTATTTGGAATCAGTGTATTTCGTGGAGAAAATATCGGAAGCGCGTTTATGTTTGCAGTAGCACTTGCGGTTGCAGCAATCCCGGAGGCATTAAGTTCAATTGTAACAATCGTCCTTTCTTTCGGAACGCAGAAGATGGCCAAGGAGCATGCAATTATTCGAAAACTGCAGGCGGTAGAAGGTCTTGGAAGTGTCTCCGTGATCTGTTCGGATAAAACCGGAACTCTCACGCAGAATAAGATGACTGTTGAAGATTATTATATAGAAGGCAGAAGAATCCGGGCAGATGAGATCGATATGGCAGATCCGGCACAGAGATTTCTGCTTGATTGCAGCATTTTATGTAACGATTCTACCAATGAAAATGGAGTGGAAATCGGAGATCCGACAGAGACAGCGCTGATCAATCTGGGAAGCCGCTATGGAGTGGAAGCTGCAGAAGTAAGAGAAAGTTATCCAAGAGAAGATGAGATTCCATTTGACAGTGACCGGAAAATGATGTCGACGCTTCACCGGATAGACGGCGAAAACCGGATGATCGTCAAAGGTGCGGTTGACCGTCTCCTGGATCTGACAGACCGGATCTGGACAGAAAATGGAATACGGGAGATTACAAAAGAAGATAAAGAAAAGATTCAGAGCCAGAATCAGGAATTTTCAATGGAAGGTCTTCGAGTGCTGGCATTTACTTTCCGGGAGATTCCGGAAGAACATCTGCTGACCGCAGAGGATGAGGACCATCTGGTATTTCTCGGAATGATCGCGATGATGGATCCGCCGAGGGAAGAGTCAAAAGCTGCAGTAGAAGAATGTATCAAAGCAGGCATCCGTCCGGTGATGATCACGGGAGACCATAAGATCACGGCAGCAGCGATCGCAAAACGGATCGGCATTTTAAAGGATTTATCCGAAGCCTGTGAGGGCGCGGAGATTGAAAATATGAGTGACGAGGAGTTGCGGGGATTTGTCCCGAAGATTTCTGTCTATGCAAGGGTTTCGCCGGAACATAAGATCCGGATTGTCCGTGCATGGCAAGAGCGCGGAAATATTGTATCGATGACCGGCGACGGTGTCAACGATGCACCGGCACTGACGCGTGCAGACACCGGAATCGCCATCGGTGCCGGAACCGATGTGGCAATCGATGCGGCATCCGTTGTCCTGGTTAAGAGCCGTCTGCGGGATGTTCCGGCGGCCATCCGCCTAAGCCGGGCAACGCTGCGGAACATCCATGAAAATCTGTTCTGGGCATTCTGCTACAATACCATCGGTATCCCCATCGCCGCCGGACTGCTGTACGCCTTGGGCGGGCCGCTGCTCTCCCCTATGTTCGCGGGAGCCGCTATGTCCCTGAGCTCCGTGTGCGTGGTGGGCAACGCCCTGCGTTTGGGCACCGTGAAGCTGTAAAAAGGAGGAAGCAATGGCAGAGGAAACAAAAAACTGCTGCTGTTCCCAGCGGCGGAAGGTCCGGGAGCGGACGGAGGAGGAAGCCCTGTTGCAGCGGCTCAGCCGCATTGAGGGGCAGGTACGGGGCGTCCGGGGGATGGTGGAGAATTCCGCCTACTGCACGGATATCCTGACCCAGGTCTCCGCCATCCAGTCGGCGCTGAACGCCTTCAACCGGGAACTGCTGGCCCGGCACATCCGTACCTGCGTGGTGACGGACATTCAAAAGGGTGATCTGGACGTGGTGGACGATTTGGTGGCCACCATTCAGAAAATGATGAAATAAACATCCAATATTTTAAGGAGGAATTTGAAATGACAACGATTAAAGTACCCGACATGATGTGCGAAAACTGTGTGAAGCGCATCACCAACGCCCTCACCGCCGCGGAACTGACCTTCCGGGTAGATCTGGCGGCGAAGAACGTCACCATCGACGGCTGCGAGAACTGCGTCAAGACCGCCGTCAGCGAGCTGGAGGATCTGGGCTTCACCCCGGAGGTCCAGGGCTGAGAGGCAGCGTACACCTGAAAAAGCGCCGGTGTCCGGTTTCGGATACCGGTACTTTTTTAACAGAAAATCGGTTACAAATTGTAACTTTTGCGGATCGAGGTTGGAAAAATCTAAAAAATGAAAATCGTGTTTTTGCGGGATTGTGGTGGACATAAAATCGTGGAATGGGCGAAAACTTGACAAAAGTGGGAGATGGAGGTATACTTAGACCCAGTTTTGGATAAATTACAAAAGTAACAAAACAGTAACGGCGCTATTTGGCGCTGTCAGGAGGTCTTACATTTGCGACATTTACACACTCCAAAAACGGTATGGCTGTGCCGCTGTCTGACTCTGTTGCTGCTGTTGTCCGTCACCATGGCGGGCGCCACGGGCTGGGCAAAGGCCCTGTATCTGTTCAGCGACGGAGAGCAGTCCGCAGCGCTGGATGACAGCCATTCCGGCATCGAATCTCTGCTTTTGAACCTGGATACCGGCAAGAGCGGTGAAAACGCCGTATTGACGGAGGGTACCATGGTGACTGTCCGCCGGGGCGGCGAGACCATCACTGCCACCGCCCGGAAGGAAACGGTGAAGCAGTTCCTTTCCCGTATGGATATTATCCCCGGTTCCCGGGAGATGGTGGGCATCGAGCTGATGGAAAACAGCGTGATGCTGACGATCTCCGATCACCTGACGGTTTTCGAACGGGTGACGGAAAAGGCGGAGCACGAAACGGTTTACCGGGATACACCGGACCTGCCCAAGGGCGAGGAACGGGTGGCCCGGAAGGGTATGGACGGCCAGCACACAGCCATCTATGAGCAGACCTGGGTCAGCGGCGAGCTGGTCACCAGCCAGTATGTAGAGGAAATTTCCACCACCAGCGTAACGGAGGTGGTGGAACGGGGAACGGCGGTCTCCTATGTGGAGCCGGATGACAAGCTGGTGAACGTCACCACCCAGAGCGACGGTTCCGGCTACCTGACCTTCGCCTCTGGCGGCACTATGAAATTCAGCAAGGCTGTCACCGTCACCGCCACCGCCTATACCGCCGGGTATGACGGCGTAGGGACCCGTACCGCCACCGGCACCACCGTCCATAAGGGCGTGGCCGCCGTGGATAAGCGGGTGTTCCCTCTGGGCTCCGATCTGTACGTTGTGGCCAAGGGTATGGAATACGGCCTGACCCGTGCCGAGGACACCGGCATGAAGGGTCCCAAGATCGATCTGTATATGGAGAGCTATCAGGAGTGCATCCAGTTCGGCCGCCGGACGGGCACTGTCTATCTGCTGGAAGATTGAGCGTTAACAGCTTGAACTGAGAAACCGACCTGTCCGCAAAATTGCGGGCAGGCCGGTTTTTGTGAGCTTTTGGCGGCTTGCCGGGAAAGAGCGCGCTTTGACGGATGTTTCCCGGGAAAACAATGAAAGGGAACGTGTTCCGAAACCGGAACACGCTCCTTTTCATTATTTGTATTTATTTGCGGAAATGCTGCTTACAGGCTGTTGGCCTGCTCCACCACCTTGCGGATGGCGTCGGCGGCATCGTCCGGCAGGGCATTGAAGCCGCCCTCAGCGTCCTTCAATCCCTCCACGTAGTTCAGGCGGTCCTGCATACGGGCCTGCATCTGGGCGACATAGCCCTTGTCGGTGAGGTCGGGCACGAAGCCGTCCCACTCCATGATCTCAATGTCGGAGAAGGGGCCCCAGGGCTTGAATTCCGCACGGCCCTCCACCACGGCTTCCAGAATACCCAGTGTATCCTCCTTCTGGACCTTCTTGCCCATGAAGTCGCCGGTGTTGATGATGTAGCACGCCACGTTCTTCTCAGCCACCAGCTTCTTGAACTTCTCGTAGTCATTCACCAGCGGGTAGGTGCGGAAGGGGTTGGCGTAAGGCTCCACCACCAGAGCGTTGGGGTCTACGCCCTCCTTCAGCCGTTCGGCGGAGGAACGCTTGGTGGCCAGCGTAGCGCCCATGACAGAGGCCAGAGACGCGCCCTTCAGCTTCACGATGGGAGGGATGGTGGGATCCTTCATGATCCAGAAAATAGCGTTGACGGGGGATTCGATCTTATCCACCCGGTTAGGGGACCAGAGCTTGGACTTGATGGCCCGGCCGTTGCCGTTGCGGATATCCTCAGTGACCAGCACCACCTTGCCGTCCTCGTCCAGCGTGGCGGAGCAGTTCTGCGCTGTCAGCAGGTACTTGTTGTCCGGGGAATCCACAGGATAGTCGGCGGTCTTGTCGAAATAGGTAGGCTCCAGAGCGATGGAGGCGCAGGTGTCGGAGTTGATGATGAAGGCGTCATCGTGGAGCACCTTGATGGAGGGGTACTTGCCGCCGTGCTTGGCGTGGGTCAGGGTGGACTTGCCGGAGCCGGACAGACCGAACACGGCAGAGACGAACTTGTGGCCGTCCGCCAGGGTGTATTCCTTCTGACCGCCGTGGCAGCTGGCGTAGCCATTGCGGTTGGCGATGGCCCAGGCCAGGGTCAGGGTGCCCTTCTTGTGCTCGCCGAAGTAGCGCATACCCAGGATGGCGGCGCAGTTGGTCTCCGTGTTGAAGTAGCACAGGCACTTGGGGTCGCAGACCTTTTCCTGACCGGGTGCGCCGGTCCACTGGGGATCGGAGAAGATGTAGATGTCAGGCTCCTTGCCGTCGCCTACGGGCTTGGAGTTCTTGTACATCTTCACATATTCCGTGGACATATACTGGAAGTTCAGCATCCAGTTGTAGAGGAGGTTTTCCTCACCCTCAGGGATCAGCAGATGGGCCTTCACCATGAACTCGGGGTCCAGACCGATGAACACCTCGGCGTGATACATGGTCTTCCAGCGGGTGTCATACACGGCGTCCATGACGATCTTATCCAGGGCGGCGGTGTCCACGCCGGGCTTGCCGGTGATGCGGCGGGCGGGGGCGTAGCGGCCGGTGATGGAGCCGTCATTGAACAGCAGGACCTTGGCGTCCGGTTCCAGACCGAATTCCTCGCCCCGGTAGACGGGCATATCGGTGACCACGGTGCCGGGAGAATTTTTGGCCAGCTCATAGGCTTCCTTCAAGGTGTTGACCTTGATGACATTGTTGCCGTAGAACGGAGCTTCGATGATGGAACGGGTCTTGGAAAAACCCACCTGGCCGGGACCGATCTCGGCTCTGGGATAATAGGCCTTTGTGGACATATCGGGATACCTCCTTGTAATCATGGTTGATAACTGTATGATACTGGAACGCAGGGGAAAAAGCAAGTTATGAAGATGACAAGTTCCGGCAAAGAGGACGGTTCCTTTTGTGACTTTTTGCGGCAGGGCGGCGGTTATTTCCGCTCCGCCAGCGCGTCTGCCAGGGCAGCGAACTCCGTTAACGTCAACGCCTCTCCCCGGACCGATGCAGGCAGGCCGCAGACAGCGATGGCGTCGGCAATGGCGGCCTTGTCCCACCCCGGCAGAGCAGCGGACAGGGAATTGGACAGGGTTTTTCGCCGCAGCAGGAAGGCTCCCTTGATGACCCGGAAGAAAAACGCCTCATCCCGGACGGCCACCGGCGGCTCCTTCCGGCGGACGCACCGCAGAACGGTGGAAGTCACCTTGGGGGCGGGCAGAAATTTCTCCGGGGGGACGTCAAAGAGACATTCTGTTTCCATTTCGTATTGCAGCCGCAGGGGGAACGCGCCGTCGGCGCTGCCCTTGGCGGAGGTGAGCCGCTGGGCGGCCTCCTTCTGGATCAGGACGGTGATGGACTCGATGGCGGGAATATCCACCAGCGCGGTCAGCACGGGCGTGGTGATGTTGTAGGGCAGGTTGGCGCAGACGATGGGCCGCAGGCCAGCGAATTTTTCGCCGATCAGGGCCTTGAGATCCAGCCGGGTCACATCTCCGGGGACGATCTCTACATTGGAATAAGGGGCCATGGTCTCCGCCAGAATGGGCAGCAGCGCCCGGTCCAGCTCAATGGAGACCACCTTTCCGGCCCGTTGGGCCAGTTCGGAGGTCAGAGGGCCGATGCCTGGGCCGATCTCCAGCACGCCGCAGGTCTCGTCTGCCTGAGACGCTGCCGCAATGTCGGCGGGGATCTGGGGGTCGATGAGAAAATTCTGCCCCATGGATTTGGAAAAATGAAAGCCGTGGCGTTCCAGCAGCATCCGGATCGTCAGTTCGTCGCAGAGATTCATGGCTCTACCGCCTTTTTTAGAATTTGAATTTCAGTATAGCTGATTTTGAATGGAATCACAACAGGGGAGTGCCGGTTGGTCACAGTTCGTGGATGAAATCCAGCACGCAGTCCCGCAGACGGAGGACCTCCTCCGGCATATTTTTCCGCAGAGGCATCCCCATGCCCAATTCCCGGCCTGCCCGCGGCGTGACCGGCAGCGTCTGGACACCCTGCGTCCTGCCGCGCATCATGATCTCCGTCATCATGGAGACGCCCAGTCCCTTGCTGACCATGCGGATCACCGTTTCATCGTCCACATGACAGGGGCGGATCTGGGGTCGGACGCCCTTGGGACTGAGGGCGGCGTTCACGTCAATGTCGAACCGACCGTAGGGCATCAGAAATTCCTTTCCGTCAAATTCCTCGATGGGGAAGGAGTCCCGTCCCCCGGTGGGGTAATCCTCCGGGAGGATGGCGTACATAATGTCATTGTACAGCGGTGTCCAGTCGCAGTTGACATGGCTTTGCCTTGCGGCGAAGATCACATCGGTGCGGCCTTCCTCCAGCAGCTCAAAGGGCTCCAATTCGTGGTCCACCATCCGCAGATCCACGTCGGTGTCCGGGCACACCCGGCGGAACCGGTACAGGATCTCCGGCATCCAGTGCATGGCAAGGCTGGCGTAGGCTGCCACACGGATGGTCTCCGCCTTTTTCTGCGTGATGGCGGCGATCTGGTTTTCCAGCTTTGCCGTGGCGCTGAGGTAATCCCGGATGGCAGGCAGAAGAGCCTCACCGTTCTCTGTCAGGGAAATGCCGCTGTGGTCCCGGCGAATGAGGGCCATGCCGATCTCCCGCTCCAGACCGTTGATGAGGTGGGTCAGGCCGGACTGTGTGTAACCCACCACCTCGGAGGCCTTGGAAAAGCTGCCCAGGTTCACTGCCGTCATCAGGATCTCCAGCTTTTTGCTGTCCATGGTTCCCTCCTTCAACTATGTATTACGATTTGTCATATAACTATTATAACCCTGCGTTTCTCTTTTGCAAGGGTTTCCTATATGATAAGACCCATAAAGGAGATGATGTTCCATGACAACGAAGAAACTGACGATCCGGCAGAAGCTTTTGGTGGCCGGGACGCTGTTCGGCATGTTTTTCGGCGCGGGCAATCTGATCTTCCCGGTCCATCTGGGACAGATGGCGGGCCGGAACGCCATTCCCGCCATGATCGGCTTTATCATTACGGCGGTGGGGATCCCCGTTTTCGGTGTGGCCGCCATCGGCATCACCCATTCCGACGGTTTACAGACCCTCGCCGGCAAGGTGAGCAAGGGATACGGCATCTTCTTCACCTGTCTGCTGTATCTGACCATCGGGCCGCTGTTCGCCATTCCCAGATGCGCCACGGTGTCCTTTACCACCGGCGTCGCGCCCATGCTGGGGGACAGCGGGGCGGAATGGCTGTATCTGCTGATCTTCTCCGCCGTGTTTTTCGCCTTCGTACTGTTTTTCTCTCTGCGCCCCGGCAAGATCACCGTCTGGATCGGCAAAATCATCAATCCTATTTTCCTGATCTTCTTCGCCGTGCTGATGATCGCGGCGCTGCTGGCCCCCGGTGCCGCCGCGTCTGCCGTGGAGCCGGTGGCGGCCTATCAGAGTGACGCATTTTTCCCCTCTCTGATCGAGGGCTACGGCACCATGGACGCCATCGCCGGTCTGGCCTTCGGCATCGTGGTGATTGACGTGATCCGCCGCATGGGCGTGACCAATGATGACGCCATCGCGGAGGACGTGCTCTCCTCCGGTCTCCTCACGGGCCTGCTGATGGCACTGATCTATGTGGTGTCCATTCTGGTGGGCGCTCAGTCCAGAGGGCTGTTTGAACTGTCTGAAAACGGCGGCGTGGCCCTGACACAGATCGCCGGGCATTACTTGGGCGGCGTGGGACAGCTTATTCTGGCGGTTACCATTACCTTCGCCTGCCTGAAGACCTCCATCGGCCTGGTCACCGCCTGCGCGGAGACCTTCGACAAGATGACCGGCGGAAAGTTCTCCTACCGGGGATGGGCCATTCTGTTCACGGCTTTTTCCTTCGCTGTCTCCAACGTGGGCCTCAGTGCCATTATCAACTATTCCATCCCAGTGCTCATGTTGATCTATCCCCCTGCCATCGCCTTGATCACCTTGGCGTTTATCGGCAGATTTTTCGGGCATGACCGCATTGTGTACATCGCCGTGATGATCCCCACATGGATCGCCGCTTTGTTCGACTTTATGAAGACCCTGCCGGGTTCCGCGCAGACGGCCCTCCATCTGGACGCGCCCATTCAGTTCGCCGCAGCCAATCTCCCGCTGTTCGACAAGAATCTGGGCTGGCTGCTCCCGGCGGTCATCGGCTTTGCCATCGGCATGATCTGGCATCTGAGCCGGCCGAAAAACGCAGCCGCCGCGTGACGGGATCCCTCGCTGAATCGCCCATTGACGAAAACTGGTTTAATGAACACAGAGAAAATCAAAAGAAAAGCGGCCCGGAAACTCC
>ENA-OOXT01002515-OOXT01002515.1-human-gut-metagenome-genome-assembly--contig:-NODE-2515-length-10196-cov-2.889459_pt1 | contig 10196 bp, 12 predicted proteins | sample MGYA00241590_ERZ501349 | MGnify/ENA primary metagenome ERZ501349 (study PRJEB25962, sample SAMEA2042838) | human gut metagenome | biome: human gut; feature: human-associated habitat; material: faeces...
ATCGCGAAAAAAATTATTGAGAAGGTCGGTGAGCTCTCACCGATTTATGAAAAAGTCGAGAAGTTTAACACCAAGGGCACGCTAGAAATCCCGGTTTATGGCGCTGATACTGGTGTTGATAGCCCTACGGGTGACGTAAACGTTGCCTATCAAGGAGATGAATTCACAGCGCTTGTTGCTGGCCAAGGAAAGTTCACTTCCATCGAGCTCAAAGGCTACTCACACGGCGCTTTATCGGTTATCAGCCGCAAACTTTTGAACAATGTTGACATCAATGTGACGAACTTTTTGACAAACAAGATGGCTCAAGCGTTTGCTGAGTTTTGGGAGAAAGAATTGCTTGTTGGAACCGGCTCAGCGAACAACCATATGACAGGCGCGACCTCGACAACAAACCTAGTGGCAACGAGCAATACGACTTACACAGCTGCAAATGCTGCGAAAATTGATAATTTGATTAGCTTGCAACTTGCGGTTCCTCAACAATACCAGAAAAACGCCATTTGGATTATGAATAAGGCCGTGTTTGCTGAACTTCGCAAAGCGAAGGACGGAAACGGTAACTATTACTTAGCTTACGGAAAAGGCATAACATCGGGCTTTGAGTGGCAACTTTTGGGCAAGCCGGTTTATGTTTCAGAAAATATGCCGGAACCCACAGCAACCGGAAACATTCCTGTTCTTTACGGCGACTTTGCGGGAATGGCGATGAAAATTTCTCAAAATCTCGAGATTCAACTCATGCGAGAAAAGTACATCGACAAAAACGCTATTGGAATTGTCGGTTGGGCCGAGTGCGATTCGAAAATTCAGAATCACCAGATGATTGCTGGCTTGAAGATGGCTGCAGCCGTGTGATTGGGGGGATTTTTAGATGAGCTATAACACGAAAAATTATTCAGAAAATGGTGACAAGTTAGTCATTGGAGGGACCTTAGAAGTCCTAGACGGGGCCAAGTTAAGCGGTTTTCCGGTCGCAGAAAATCAAGCCCCAAGTGTAGCCACAACAATCGCAGACTTAAAAGCAGATTTTAACTCGCTGTTAGAAAAATTAAAATCCGCAGGGCTTATGGAGGGTGATAACAGTGAGGGTTAGCGAAATTACAGTCAAGACTTTGGCCAACTATTTAAAGCTTGATTACGGAAGTTTAGCCGAGGAAGAAATCTTAGAATTGGCGACATTTTTACAGGCTTCAATACGTTTTATTTGCGATTACACCGGCCTTCCCGAAGTCGACCTCGATGAACACGAAACCTTTATAATTGCCGTTTTTGTGCTCGTGCAAGATATGTACGATAACCGCAGTTTTTACGTTGACAAAAGCCACTTAAACCGCGTGGTTGAGACGATTCTAGGTATGCATTCGGTGAATCTATTGTAAGAGGTGGTCTATGGTAATAAATCCAGGAAATTTCGATAAAAGAATAAAAATAATAAAATATGAAATTAAAAAAGATTCAGACGGCTTTGAAGAAAAAATCGAAAATGTGGTATCAATAACATGGGCGCAGGTCACAAACATCAGCGGCACTGAAATCTTGCGCTCAAACTCAGATTTTTCAGAGGTAAAAACGCGCTTTTTAATGCGAACTCCGAAAATAAAGCTGGACAAAGATATGGGCATAAAATTTGACGGAAATGCCTACAACATCGTGTATATAAACGATTACGGCTACGATAAAAAGTACACTGAAATTATCGCAGAGCTGGTTAGAAAATGAAAACTTTTTCACTTGCAAAAAGTTTTCAAACTTTCAAAAATGCGCTTCTGAGGCTAGGAATTTCGCCGTCTGCGGACGTCGACCAAGGCTCCGCCTTTGGAAACCGCGATTTTTTGAAAAAAATCGAGTAAAACTTTTAAGTTTTTGGAAGGAAAGCAAATGGCAGATTTTAAATTTAGTTTGGACATGGATTCGATTTTTCCGCAAGGGTTGGGTGACGAGAATTTGGCTTTAGACATGGTAAAAGCGGGTCAAGTGGTCATGCAAAAATCAATTCAAAGAGCGGCGCAAAAACATGTTAAAACCGGCAGTATGGTAAACTCTGTAAAATGTTCAAAACCTGTTATTAATCGGGCTGGGGATGCTGTCGGGCGTGTGAAATTTTACGGCAAAGATAAAAATGGAATGCCGAACTGGTCAAAAGCGCTGTGGATTGAGTTTGGCACCAAAAATCAGCCAGCGCAGCCATTTGTTAGGCCGGCGATAAAGAGTTGCGAAAACAGCATAAGAGCGGCCATGCAGAAGGTTTTTGCCAAAAAATCAAGGTCCTGAAATTACGTTCAAAGTTGCGTCGCAGGCAATTTTGATTTTACTACGCGTTAAATTTAGGGTGCGAATTGAAGGTTCTTTTGCCTTCTTTTCTTCCTTAAAGAAAAGAAGGGGTGATTTTATAAATATTAATCCGATAATTGAGGAAGCGTTTTCTGACTTTGAAATCAACAAAAAGCGTATTCCCATCGCGTTTTTGAGCTATACCGGAAAAGCTGACACATACTTAACTTATTACACTTGGCAAGAGCAACCAGCGAATTTTTTTGATGATGAACATCATGCAGAGGTGGCCTATGGTACGATTGATATTTTCTCGAAAGGAAATTTCAAGAGTATTTTGAAAGAAGTGAAAAAAATTTTAAAGGCAAACAAATTCACTTGGACAGATAACGGCCCGGAGACGTTTGAGCGTGAGACTGGTTATTATCACGTTCCGGTGAATTTTTGCGCGTGGTCGCTCTGAACAATTCGCGTTCAAAATTCACAAAAAAGAAAATACAAATAAAAAAACGGGACCCACAAAAAGTTGGTAGCTCGCAAGTCCACATAAAAACAGCGCGTTTACAAGCTGTTAGTGGGCAAGAGCGTGACTTTTTGGGGAGAGGACGAGCCCCGAAATGATTGAGCTTTTGCCGAAAGGCGGCAAAACGAAAAAATGAAGGAGACGAGGACGATATGGCGGGAATTGGATTAAAATATTTCAAATACGCAAAGTTAAACGATGATGGAAAAACATATGGCACCGTAAAAACGCTTGCCGGTGCTATCGAATGCAAGGTTTCACTGGATCTTTCAGAAGCCGTGCTTTACGCAGATGACGTTATCAAGGAGCAAGTTTCAGTATTCAAAAGTGGCACGTTAACCGCAGGAATCGATGAGGATGACGACGCGATTTTTGCAGAGTTGCTGGGCAAAACAGTTGATGAGGAAACTGGTGTTGTGACTTCCAATGTCAGCGATGAAGCGATTTATGTCGGCTTTGGACACATTGTTCCGAAATTGGTTAATGGAAAAAGAAAGTATAAAGTAGAATTTTTTCCAAAAATGAAATTTAAGCCGTTTATCGCTGACGCCAAAACAAAAGGAGATAATCTTGAATTTACAACACCGTCGGTAGAAGCGACGATTTTTGAGAACGAAGATGGAGATTGGGAAAAGCATAAGGTTTATGATACTGAAAGCGAAGCAAACACAGCGCTAGATGGCTTCTTTGTGCAGTCGCAAGAAGGGGGCCACAAAAAGTTGGTAGCTCGCAAGGAGGTGTAAAAACGGCGTGTTTACAAGCCGTTAGCCAACTCGAGCGTGACTTTTTGGGGGAGAGGAGGAACAGTGAAATTTGTGAGCTTTTGCCTTTTAAGGCAAAACGAAAAAAATGAAACTTGTGACGACGAACAGGGGAGTGATAGTTTTTGATAGATAAAATCAATTATTTAGAGACTAAAACTGAAAAGTTCCCATTTGTTTTTACATTAAATGTAATGGAATCGATACAAGAAAAATACGGAACAATTGAGGCATGGTCAAACTTAATTCAGCGTGACGGAGAGCCAGATATTAAAGCTTTGAAATTCTTTATTACGGAAGCTATCAATGAAGGTTTAGAAATTGAAGCTGAGAAAACAGGAAAGAAAATGACACCAATAACAGCAAAAAAAGCTGGCCGAATCTTAACTAAAATTGGCCTTTCGGGCACAGCGGGCAAGATTATGCAGGCTATATCTGAAAGTGTGGAAGTGGATGAAAAAGTAAAAAACGTGAACAGCCCGCAGAAAGTTTAAATGCGGGCGAAAGTGCATCAAGTGTTGTTCCGGTAGAGTTTTCTTGGCTTTTATTTGTAGGTACAAAAATGCTTGGATTTATGGAAAAAGAAGTTGGTCATATGACACTGAAAAAGTGGAGCCGTTTGTATAAGCATTTTAGAGCATATCACAACTTTTGTACTCAGCAGCAGCTATTTAAGGACGAAAATAGCAATTTACCGAATAATGACGAATGGATTCCAAATTGAAATATCGATAGAAAATTATTTTTTATCGCATAAAGTGTTGATATTATATCATTATGATGATATAATATTGATAAAGGAGTGATAAATATGCCATGTATTAGACCTGTTTCTGATTTAAGAAATAATTTTGCGGATATTTCTAAAGAAATTCATGAAACAAACGAGCCTATTTTTTTAACAAAAAATGGATACGGAGATATGGTTGTTATGAGTTTAGATACTTTTGAAAAAATAAAATTTGAAAATGATATTTATTTCAAATTAAAAGAAGCTGAACTTGAATCCAATTTGACAGGTAAAAGATACAATCATAATGAAATTTTTGGTAATTTAAGAAAAGCTATTGAAGAGAATGTGAAATAGCGAGTGTACGAGTTAGTTTACCTTCCTGTTGCTAAAAGCGACATCGAAAATATAATCCTTTATATTTCAGAAAGATTGAGTTCTCATAAAACAGCATTAAATTTGCTTGATGCGTTTGAACAAACAGCAAATACACTAAAGGTTTTTCCTTATGCACATGGAGTTTATAAGTTTTCTAAGCCGTTGACCAAAGAATATCGATATGTGACGGTGAAAAATTATATTATATTTTATACTGTCTTTGAAGATAAAAAAGTAGTGGAAGTTCATAGAGTTTTGTACGGCAAAATGGATTTTTCTAAAATAATTTAAAGCATTTCAGAAATGGAATGCTTATTTTTATTTCATTGGAGGTGGAAGTATGGCGGGTTCAAATACATTCGGAGGAACGATAAAGCTTGAGGGAGAAAAAGCGTATAGAGAAGCAGTTAAGCAAATAAATTCAAATCTTCGGGTTTTAGCTTCGGAAATGGGAAAAGTGACGGCAGAGTTTACTAAAAATGATAAGTCTACAACAGCCCTCACCTCTCGAAATAAAATTCTAAATGAGCAAATTGAAAAGCAAAAAGAGAAAATTTCTGTTTTGAAAAATGCACTTGCACAGTCCAGTGAAAAATACGGTGAGAATGACAAGAAAACTAACAACTGGAAAGTTTCATTAAACAAAGCAGAAACTGAACTTTCAAGAATGGAAAGCAGTTTAAAAGACGTAAACGCTCAAATGGAAAAATCAAAAACTCCGCTTGATAAGCTAAATACTGAGCTGTCAAACCAGGGTGAAAAGTTAAAATCGTTGCAGACTGAGTATAAAAACGTTGTACTCAGTCAAGGCAAAAATAGCACTGAAGCAAAAAATTTAGCCTCACAAATAAAGTCTTTAAACAACGACATTCGGGACAATAAAGACAAGTTAAACGCGGCCGAAAAGGCCACAGAACAGCTTGGCGACGAGATGAATAACACCAAAAATCAAACCTCAAAATTGAGTGAAGGGTTCACTGTAATGAAGGGCGTAATTGCTAATTTAGCAGCTGATGCAATAAAAAAGCTTGGCAGAAACCTTGTGGGTGCGGTAAAGTCCGTTGTGTCAAGCGGTATCGAGTTTGAGAGCGCATTTGCCGGCGTAAAAAAGACAGTCGATGCAACGGACGAGGAATTTGAACAATTTGAGTCGGGACTGAGGGCGATATCAACACAAATGCCAACGACAGCATCGGAACTCTCTGCAATTGCCGAAGCTGCTGGACAACTTGGAATAAAAAATGAAAACCTTCTCTCTTTTACAGAAACCATGGCAAATCTCGGTGTTGCAACAAATATGAGCTCAGATGAAGCCGCAACGGCTCTAGCCCGCCTTGCAAATATCACTGGAATGAACCAGCAAAATTTTGATAGGCTTGGTTCATCAATAGGTGCCCTTGGAAACAATTTTGCAACAACTGAATCAGAAGTAACTCAAATGGCACTTAATATCTCAGCGGCAGGCTCACAAGTCGGCATGACCGAAGCAGATATTTTGGGTGTTGCAGCGGCTTTATCTTCGCTCGGGCTAGAGGCCCAGGGCGGCGGCACGGCGATTTCTCGGGCGATAATAATGATGGCTAACGCCTGTGAAACAGGTAGCTCTGAGCTTGAATATTTTGCAAAAGCGGCCGGCATATCAACGGCGGAGTTTCAGAAATATTTTGCTGAAGATGCAACAGGTGCTTTAACTGCCTTTATTTCCGGTCTAGGAAATTTACAGGATGAAAGTGCCCTAAAATTTCTTGACGATATGGGAATCAGCGAAACACGGCTTCGTGACGCGCTTTTGAGAGCTTCGAACGCAAATGACTTATTTACAAATGCAATAAAAACTTCAAATGAGGCTTGGAACGAAAATTCAGCCCTTACAAATGAAGCTCAGCAGCGATATGCAACCACCGAAAGCAAGGTGCAAATCCTTAAAAATACGTTCTCAGAAATGGGCCTAACCCTTTACGATAAAGTGCAAGAACCGCTTCAAAATGCGGCGTCTAAACTCACTGAGTTTTTCTCAAGGTCAAGCGAATCCGGTGCTTTAAAAGATGCTCTTGACAAATTATCGGAGAGTGCGGGAATCTTGATTGAAGGAATCAGCGAGATGGTAGTAAATCTCTTGCCGCCCTTGATGAACGTGATTTCATGGCTCATTCAAAATTCCGGATTTTTATTAGTTGCGCTCGGTGGCATTGTGAGTGCGATGCTGGCAGTTAAGGCTGCGAATTTTGCAAGTGCAATCGGCGATGCATTTACTCAGATGAAAAGTTTCGGCAGTAAAATATTAGATGTCGCTTCAAACTTAGATTTCATGCAGATAAAAGAGATTGCTTTGACAGTGGCACAAGGTGCTGTTACGGCGGCACAATGGCTGATGAATGCTGCAATGAGTGCAAATCCGATTGGTCTGATTATCGCTGCGATAGGAGCGCTTGTGGGCGCGTTTATTCTTTTATGGAATAATTCTGAAGATTTTCGCAACTTTTGGCTTGGCTTGTGGGAAAACGTTCAGGCGGCATTTTCTGCGGCTTGGGAGGCAATTTTAAATTTCTTCACTGCGACGATTCCGGAAGCGTGGAATTCTTTTGTCGCATTTTTCACCGAAACAATTCCAAATTTTGTTGCAAATATAGGCGACTGGTTTGGAAAATTGCCGAAACTTCTTAATGCTGTTCTAAAGCTCGCGCTTGAACAAATTATTCAGTGGGGCGCCGATTTGTGGAACTTTGCCTCAACTGAAGTGCCCAAATTTGTCAGCCAAGTGATAACCTTTTTTTCAGAGCTGCCAGGCAAAATTTGGACTTGGCTTTGTGATGCGGCAAATAAAGTTGGAATATTTTTTGCAAACCTCATCAGTACTGGCATTTCTAAGGCCAGCGAGTTTGTGAGTTCAGTTATTAATTTTATAAAAGAACTCCCAAATAAAATTTGGAATGGAATTGTTGGGGCAGTCTCAGCTGTTGTTAATTGGGGAGGTCAACTGCTTTCAGCCGGAATAAACGCTGCGCAAAATTTAGTGTCAGGCATTTGGAACACGGTTTGCGAGTTGCCGGGTAAAATGTTGAATATCGGCGGCGACTTGGTTCGCGGTCTTTGGAATGGAATTTCAAATGTTACGGGCTGGGTTTTAGATAAAATTAAAGGTTTTGGAAACTCCATTTTAAACGGCATCAAAAGCTTTTTCGGAATTGCATCGCCATCAAAATTGTTTGAAGAGCAAATCGGCAAAAACTTGGCGCTTGGCGTTGGAAAAGGATTTGAAAACTCAATGAAAAACGTCTCAAAGCAGATGCAAAATTCGATTCCAACCGACTTTGAAATTGATATGAACGCGGCGATAAATTATGTGAATTCGGGTGCAAATTTTGAGAGCAATAGTTTAAAAAATAAGCCTTTAAATGGCTTAAGCACGGAGTTTTCTGTAATCTATCAGAAAGAAACTGAAGTGCTTGAACGTTTGCTAGATGAAACACATGAGCTTAATGGCAGCTTGTGCGAAAAAATCGTAAAAGCGCTCGTAGATGGAGTAAGTTTGAGATTTAATGACCGCGAAATAGCAAGGCTGGTAAGGCGTTATGCGTGACGGGGGTGAAAAATTTTTTGGTTTTAAAATATATGAATCATCTTGGTGAGACGATAAAGTTTGATGGGAAAAATTATTTTTCAAACTCATATAAAATGCGCGATTACACTTGGAATTATGAGAGCGATTTTAATAAAATTAAAAGCTTTAATTTGTCAAATGTGTCAACAAAAACATTATCAGTTTCGATTCATACCAGAAGTCAAAGTAAAGGTTTTGAGCTTTTTAATTCTTTTTTCGAAATATTTGAAAAGGATGTTTTAGCAAAAAGGCCAGGGAAATTTTATCTTGGCGACTATTATTATACTTGTTACGTGATTTCAAGTGTGAAGGAAGATTTTCTTGCCGCACAAAATTTGCTGACATTAGAACTGACAATAATTTCAGATACGAATAATTGGGTTTGTGAGAAAACATATAGTTTTGTGAAAAATCAGCCAGTTTCCGGGCACGGATATATTTATGGATATCCATACCAGTACTCTTCAGGAGCACTCAAAAGCTTTTTAAATGACGCGTTGATTGGGTACAATTTCAAATTAATAATTTATGGCCCAGTAATAAATCCAGCGTTGTACATCGGTGGCCATATGTACGCAGTGAATGTTCCGGTCGAAGTCGACGAATATTTGGAAATTAATAGCCGAGAGAAAATCATAGAAACTGTGCAATCCGACGGCAAACGAACAAGTGTGATAAATTATAGAAACCGTGAAAATTATATTTTTCAAAAGATTCCATCAGGGGTAGTTGCGGTAACGTGGAATAATGATTTTGGGTTTGATTTAACGCTTTTTGACGAGCGCAGTGAACCAAAGTGGAGCGCCAGTTAATCGCATTTTTGCGGTGAAAACTGCTTAGATTGTTGTACAGCGCGGAGCAAAAAAACACAGCATGAGCACGCCTGTGCGAGTGCGCGTTGAGGTCTGGGGAATTTATTCCCCAGTGCGGTCCAGCGGCAGCGCTGGAATAAATTAATGAAGACTGAACTGAAAGGGTGAAACTTTGATGGACTTAATTTATACAGACGAAAATCGGATTGATATTGGGATTTTGAAAGATTACGAGCTTGATTTCGAGATTGGCTCGGAAAATAGCTTTCAAATTACAATAAGTGCAGAAAACAACGTGATTCCGATGGGAGGCTATTTCTATTTTGAAAATACGGAATATGGTGGAAAAATTACACAGTTAAAAGTTGATACAGCTCAAAATCAACTGTTTTATGGGGGCAGAACGTTCTATGGAATGCTCTGAGACAAGGTGATTTGTCCAAATTCTGGTGAAGATTATTACATAGTGAGCGGCGATGCAAATGCGATAATATCTAGACTTATCGCACGTTTGGGACTATCTGATTTATTTGTTGCATCTAGTGAAAATTCAGGACTTAATTTTCTGAATTATAAATTTGATAGATACATAGATTGCTATTCTGGGCTTGTTAAAATGCTGAAAACGAAAAATGCAAAATTAAAAGCAATGTTCAAAGACAAAAGCGTAATGCTGACTGTAGAGCCAATTATAGATTACTCAAATGAAGAATTTTCGAGCGATTTAATAAATTTTATAATTGAGAAAAATGATGCACCAGTAAACCATTTGATTTGTCTGGGGCAAGGCAACTTGTCCGAGCGTACGGTGATAGATCTTTATATAGATGAAAACGGAAAAATTTCACAAAATCCGCATTATGTGGGGCTTAATGAAATTTCGGAAGTTTATGATTATTCGAATGTAGAAAGTAATGATGAATTATTTTACGATGAAAATTATACTACTACTGATGGATATAAAACATATATGATGGAATTTAGTAAATATCCAGTGTTTACTGCAGATGAAGAAAAAAAAGCATTCGCATTATTATCTGAAACAAAAAAAAGTTTAGAAATTTTTTCTTTCGATGAAGATTCTAATTTAGTAATAAATGATATTAATGTTTTTATA
>ENA-OOXT01002516-OOXT01002516.1-human-gut-metagenome-genome-assembly--contig:-NODE-2516-length-10195-cov-2.436588_pt1 | contig 10195 bp, 8 predicted proteins | sample MGYA00241590_ERZ501349 | MGnify/ENA primary metagenome ERZ501349 (study PRJEB25962, sample SAMEA2042838) | human gut metagenome | biome: human gut; feature: human-associated habitat; material: faeces...
TGGGCCTCGAAGAGGCGATATCCTGGCGAAGCGTTGTTCAAAGTTGTAAAAGTTGTTCAAGTTGTTTTCCATATTCAGCTGGCCGTGTTGGAAAAAACACAACGCTTCCTGCTGCTCCAAATATCGGATGAAACCTTTATTCTTCCTCCATTTCTTCCTTCTTCTCCTTCTCCGCCTCCCGCTCCATGGCCTTGGAGGAGGCGAGGCTAAACTCGCAGCCGCAGTAGAGCTGGTTGTAGAACTGATACTCCTTGAGCAGTTGGTTGCGCCGTTCCTGCAGTCCGTCCTTGCGCCAGTTTTGAGCCCAGAAGGTCGTGCCAGGGACGGCCTCGGCTGCTGTCAGACCGGCTGCGTTCACCTGCTCCAGGTCCTTCCATCGCGAGGAGGCGAGCGTCGTGGCAAAGAAGCCGATTCCGGTCTGCTGCGCCATGTGGGCCGTGGCCAGCATGCGGTAGGCAAAGCACGCCTCGCAACGTCGTCCGCGCTCGGGCTCGTGTTCCAGCCCTTTCATGGCCTCCCGCCAACTGGCGTGGTCGTAGTCGCCGTCTATCCAGCGTAGGCCCAGCGTCTCGGCGTGGCGCTTGCTCTCCTCCTTGCGTATCTCGTATTCGCGTGCCGGAAAGATGTTGGGATTGAAGTAGAAGATCGTGGGGCGCAGGTCGTGCGCCATCAACCATTCGACGATGGCCGACGAGCAGGGCGCGCAACAGGCGTGGAGCAACACTTCTCCCGCCATGCCCTCGGGTAGGATAATATGGCTGCGTTTCTTTTTCAAAGCGAGTTGTTTTGGTTGTTTTCCCCTTATAAGCAGGCCTTATGGTGAAGAAAAGGGCGCGTGGCTTCTTTCTTCTGCCGATAAATCGCTAATTTTGCACCCTATGGAGAAAGGAAAGATGACCCCAGGCCGCCCCCATATCGCCATTGTCGATCCCAACGTGTTGGCCACGATAGGATTGCGCCAGCTCTTGCAGACCGTGGTGCCGATGATGGCCGTGGATGTTTACCCCACCTTCGACGCCTTCCTTGCCGGGGGCGGTGAGGGCTGTTATCACTATTTTGTGGCCCAGTCCGTGGCCGTGGCCCACCCCCTTTGGTTTATGGACCGCCGCCGCAAGACCCTCGTGCTGACCCTCTCCTCCGACCCCCACTCCCAGTTGGCTGGCTTCCGCCACCTCTGTGTGGGTGTGGCCGAGGAGGCGCTCGTCTGCGAGGTGCTGCGCCTTGTGCAGCAAGGCCACTCGGGCGGTCGCAACCTGCCGACGGCCGAGACCGACGCGCCGCGTCCCACCCTCACCCCGCGCGAGGTGGAGGTGCTCTCGCTCGTGGTCCGCGGACTGATGAGCATGGAGATCGCCGACCGCCTCCATATCAGCTTGCCGACCGTCAACACCCATCGCAAGAATATCTGCGAGAAACTGGGCGTGAAGAGCGTCCCCGCCCTCACCGTCTATGCCGTCATGCACGGCTATGTGGAGCTGCGCCAAATAGAAGGCAAGGGCTGACATCTCCTCTTGCTACCATACGCGCAGGGATAGCGTCAATACACGCGGGGACCGAAGATGGCCGTACCCACGCGCACCTGGTTGCTCCGGCACGTGACGGCTATCTGGTAGTCGTGGCTCATGCCCCAGGAGCGGACGCAGAAGCGAGGGTCGTCGGCAAAGTAGCGCGCCTTCACCTCGTCGAAGAAGTCGGCTGCCGTGAGCATCTCGCGGCGTATCTGGTCCTCGTCCTCCACGTTGGACGCCATCATCATCAGGCCGCTGATGTGTACGTTCTTCATCTCGCGCCATTCTCCCGTCTCCAGCAGCTCGCGGCAGGCCTCCAGGGTCAGTCCATACTTCGTCTCCTCCTCGGCGATATGGAGTTCGAGCAAGACGTCGATGACGCGGTCGTGCTTGGCCGCCTGCTTGTTGATCTCGCGGAGCAACTTGGGCGTATCGACCGCCTCCACCATCGAGATGTAGGGCGCGATATATTTCACCTTGTTTGTCTGCAGGTGGCCGATGAAGTGCCATTGGATGTCCTTTGGCAGCGTCTCCACCTTCTGGCGCAACTCCTGCTCGTGGCTCTCGCCAAAGATGCGTTGTCCCGCCTCGTAGGCCGGCATGATATACTCGTTGGGATGATACTTGCTGATGGCCACCAGCTCCACCCCCTCGGGCAGATGGCCGAGCACCTCTTGTAAGTTTTTTGCTACATCTACCATCGTATGCTTTCTCCTATATGATTATGATGAAACAGTCTTCTGTCTTATTGGAAAACAGGAATACTGTCTTATTGGAAACTGGAATACTGGAATATTGGAATAACTGGAATACTGGAATACTGGAATATTGGAACAAGCCTACTGCTCCTCGTACTCCGGCTTCGCCTCCTCGTTTTGTCCCTCGGCCTTGGCGCGGTTGTCGTGCTCGAAGACGTCCATCACCTTGGTGTCGGCAATGGCGGTAATCTCGTAGTCGATCATGGTCGATCCCATCACCTCGTCCACATGCTTCACGGCCCCGCTCACCGAGGCAGCCTGCACGAGATAATAGACGCTCGTGCGCTTCTCCTTCTGCGTCTTGTCGTCGAGCGTGATAAAGGCCAGTTTGCACTTGAACCACTTGTCGTCGCCATCCGCGTCGCTGAAGAAGATCTCGCCATAGGTGGCCGGCGTGATGGCCTTCACCTCAAACTCTCCGTTGATATACGCGCCCATCTCCTTGGTGATGGCCTCCTCGGCCTCGCCGAAGGTGTAGGCATCTACCACATAGGTCTCCGTGGTTTTCTTGTTCTGTCCGTCCTCCATCATCTTGTCGTAGCGGACGCGGGTCTCAAACCAGTTGGCTGTTCTGCTTCTCATTATATATATATGTTTTCTTTTTTTCTGATCTCTTGTCTTGCGTGGACCCGTCCCGCTTGCCGAGATAGGCCCCGAAAAGTGGTGGCTACCCCTCGGGGAGACCGCTTTCGACATGCAAAAGTAGCAAGAAAATCCCACAAATGACCCGCGGGGGCAAAGTTTTTCGCCTTTGCCTTTGCCGTTTGGCCGAATTGGTGTAACTTTGTGGCAAAATACAAGTTTCATACACAAGAGTCAATCCCCGTGCAATCGGGGTAACCGTATTAAATAACTAAAAGAATTATGCCGGAAATCTCAGCACGTGGCCTTATTGTGCCCGAATCGCCTATCCGCAAGCTCGCACCCCTGGCCAATGCAGCCAAGGCGCGCGGCACGAAAGTTTATCACCTGAACATCGGCCAGCCCGACGTGCATACGCCGCAATGTGGTCTCGACGCTCTGAAGAAGGTCGATGCCAAAGTGTTGGCCTATTCGCCCAGCCAGGGCATTGAGAGCTATCGCAACAAGCTCGTGGGCTACTACGCCAAGCACAACATCAATCTGGTGCCCGACGACATCATCGTCACCACGGGTGGCTCCGAGGCCTTGCTCTTTGGCTTCATGGCCACCCTCAACCCTGGCGACGAGATCATCATCACCGAGCCCGCCTATGCCAACTACATGTCCTTTGCCCTGATGGTGGGCGCCAAGGTGCGCTCCATCCACACGAGCATCGACAATGGCTTTGCCCTGCCCGCCGTCGAGGAGTTTGAGAAACTCATCAACGCCAACACCCGTGCCATCCTCATCTGCAACCCCAACAACCCCACGGGCTATGTCTATACCCGCGAGGAGATGGAGCAGATCCGCGACATCGTGAAGAAGCACGACCTCTACCTCTTCGCCGACGAGGTCTATCGCGAGTATATCTATACCGACGAGCCCTACACCTCGGCCATGCACCTGGAGGGTATCGAGAACAACGTCATCCTCGTCGACTCCGTCTCCAAGCGCTACTCTGAGTGTGGCATCCGTATCGGCGCCATCATCACCAAGAATACCGAGGTGCGCAAGGCCGTGCTGAAGTTCTGCCAGGCCCGTCTCTCTCCCCCCTTGATGGGTCAGATCATCGCCGAGGCCTCTCTGGAGGCTCCCGAGAGCTATATCGAGGGCGTCCAGAAGGAGTATGTGGAGCGTCGCAACTGCCTCGTCAACGGTCTGAACCAGATCCCGGGCGTCTTCTCTCCGATGCCGAAGGGCGCGTTCTACACGGTCGCCAAGTTGCCCGTGGACAATGCCGAGAAGTTCTGCCGCTGGCTCCTGGAGGAGTTCTCTTATGAGGGCGAGACCGTCATGATGGCCCCCGCAAGCGGCTTCTACAGCACCAAGGGTGCCGGCCTCGAAGAGGTGCGCCTGGCCTATGTGCTCTGCTGCGATGAGCTGCGCAAGGCCCTCGTTTGCCTGGAGAAGGGCCTGGAGGCTTATCCCGGCCGCGTGAAGTAAGTCTATCGCATTCCCCCTATAGGGAGCGGGGAGTCGCCCAAGGAGCGGCTCCCGGCTCCTTTCCCTTTATATGATGCCGGACGATTGTGGTCCGGCCTGCTACGCATTCATCTCAATAGAAACACTATGAATTTCCCCCTGTTTATCGCACGCCGTATCTACGGCAAGGGAGCTGGAAGTCAGAAGGTGGCCAAGCCTGCCATCCGCATCGCCACGGCAGGTGTGGCCATCGGTCTGGCCGTGATGATCGTCACGGTGAGCGTGATCCTTGGTTTCAAACATACGATCCGCGACAAGGTCGTGGGCTTCGGAAGCCATATCACCGTGGCCAACATCGCCAGCCTGATGTCCTCCGACCAGTATCCGATACAGATGGACGACTCCATGACGACCGTCCTCCGCGCCATACCGGGCGTGCGCCACGTAGAGCGCTACGCGATGACACAGGGCATCCTCAAGACCGACGACGACTTCCTGGGCGTGGCCCTCAAGGGCGTCGGTCCTGAATACGACACGACCTTTATCCATCAAAATATGGTGGAGGGGTCGATTCCCCATTTCTCCGACTCCTCCTCCACGCAGCGGCTGCTCATCTCGAAGACCATTGCCGACCAGTTGCGCGTGAAGTGTGGGGAGCGCATCTTCGCCTATTTCATCAACCACCAAGGGGTGCGCACGCGCCGCTTCACCATCACGGGCATCTACGAGACCAACCTCAAGCAGTATGACCAGCAGATGTGCTTCACCGACCTCTATACCGCCAACCGCCTCAACGGCTGGCAGGAGGACCAGTTTAGCGGGGCGGAGATGCTGGTGAGCGACTTCGGCCAGATCGACGAGGTGGAGCACCAGGTCGTGAAGCGCGTCAACCGCACCACCGACCACTATGGCGAGACCTATTCCTCCTCCACGGTCACGGAGATGAATCCGCAGATCTTCTCCTGGCTGGAGCTGATGGACCTCAACGTCTGGCTCATCCTCGGACTGATGATCGCCGTGGCGATCGTCACGATGGTCTCGGGCCTGCTCATCATCATTCTGGAGCGCACGCAGATGATTGGCGTACTCAAGGCCCTGGGAGCCAAAAACCAGCAGGTGCGCCACGTCTTCCTGTGGTTTGCCACCTTTGTGCTGGGCAAGGGCCTGCTCTGGGGCAACGCCTTGGGCCTGGGCCTCATCGCCCTCCAGCACTTTACGGGCTTCGTGCGCCTCGATCCCCAGACCTACTACGTCAGCACGGTCCCCGTGGAGATCTCCTGGCCTATCGTCCTGGCCCTCAACGTGGCCACGCTCCTGGTCTGCGTTGCTGCCCTCGTCGTCCCCTCCTTCCTGGCCTCCCATATCCATCCCGCCAAGAGCATGCACTACGAGTAGGGGAACTATTCGCCCCTCTGTTGACGGGGCGCATCCTGTATATCCATTTCCTCTCCATAGCAAAGGGCTGGACTCCTCGTTAGGAATCCAGCCCTTCGACTTTTTCTTATTGTCTGCTTCTATAGCAGGTGGCGACCATCAATCCTCGCCCCACTTGTCGCTATTCGACTCTCCCCACAAGCCTGTGTAGGTGGCATTCGTCTTGGTCTGCTCCTCCCCGACCACGTCAAAATGACCGATGCACACATCTGAGACATTTCCTCTGTAAACGCTGGCCGTCTGCAAGTTTCCGCTGCAGATAGTCTCGATCTGTACCACGTTGATATTGGGAGTGATATAATTCTTCTTCATTTTTGTGTTGTTGTTATACTCGTTTTTATCTGATGATAACCTTCTTTCCGTTTACTACATACAGTCCCTTGGGCAGTCCTTCCAGGCTGTTGCCCTGGCGCACCATCTGGCCGTGCATGTTGAACACACCCTCTACGCCGCGCTTGTAGGACGTGCTATTGCTGCTGCCGTGGATGTCGTCGATACTTGTGGTGCTATCCTCCACGCCGTCGATCATAAGCGAGAGGGAGTTTCCGTGTGTCGTGTTGCTCGACAACTCAAACCAGCAACGGAACGCTTTCAGACCGTATGAATAGGTCTCGCCATTGTCCTTTTTGCCAGTCGGCACCTGGATGAGGTTGCCCTGGTACATGAAGAAGTCGCCATTGAGGTTGTCTCGGCCCTCGATGATCTTGCCGTTTTCGTATGTCTTGGCCAATGTGCCCTTGCAAACCATCGTGCCCTGGGGGCCGCTGCCCTCGAAGGTAGTCGTGGACACCCATGTCTTGGGGTTCACCATCTTCTTCAGATTCTCTCGGTCGAGTGATACCATCGTGATGTCGTAGTGGTCGGGTCCAATGGTCTTGGTCAGACGGTTCTTCTCGTCGGTGGAGGGCTCGTAGTTGGTGCCCAGCCAGCTGCTGTTGTCGTCGCCCTCTGATGTGTAGAAGCGATCTACGGTATAGGCTGCCGAACGTGTCTCGGTATAGGGAGGATAGACGATATACGGTCGAAAGCAGTCAACCATTACGTCGTCGTCGTTTTTGGGCTCCACGGTCACAAACTGCACGCTATTCTCCGTCAGCGCAGCAAGCCTTGCTACCTTCACGGCGTCTCCGAACGTACGCTTCATCTGTCCCCATGTCAGATCGACGGGCAGGATGAGCGAGTTCCACATATTGTCGTTCAGCTTGCGGTTCAGATGCAGCACGCTGTTCTTGTATTCGTCAGCTGCCTCGGTCAGATAGCGCAGGTCGGTTGACTCCTCGTCGAGAATCAGCTCCGGGTTGCGTCGTGGTCCGGCATAAAGCAGTTTGAAGTTGTCAACGGCAGTCAGCTCTTTGGCATCAACCTCCGACTTGTCTGTAGGGTCTACGTAGAAGCCTATGCGGAGCGTAACGGGGTTCTTATCTGATATATCATTCCCATCCAGGGCTTTGTCGAGACATATCTGCACCTGGTTCTCATACTTTCCCTCGAAGAAGGCACGTCCGATACCGGCTCCTTCGTATGTATTGCCAAGCGCCTCGGCATCAGCCTGACTTATACCGTCGAGGGATGTTGCTGAGTATATCTCTTTAATCGGATTTTTGTTGGCATCGAGCACTGTAATGAACAGGTTTGCAAGCGGTTTCTTATTCGTAGCGATGTTCTCCGAACTGTTCGCTGTGCTGAATCCGTTGCATCGCAGCAGGTACCATCCTCCCTTGTGTACCTTCACGTCCTGATAGAATGTGAAGCCGCGCAGACCTTTGGTGTAGCAATAGAAATACTTGCCGTATTTTTGTTGATGAGTCTCAGTCCTACCTGTAAAACCATCATCTTTTGAGTTGCTAACTTTGTCATACGTCTTATACATTGTTTCATCTCCGAAACGTACGCGGCTGTTTACATCAGTAGTTGAGCTTACGCCTCCGATTTTCCAGTTTGCAGCACCGATATCATGTATTCTGAAATCAGGACATGTGATAAGGAAAGAGGCATCGACAGGCGACTTCATATATGCAGGATTTGTGTGGAAGAGCAGGTAATACTCATTCTTTGTAATCACCTTCCACTCCTGATTCTTGTATTCTGTGCCCTCTGTGGCTAAGCTTGTCTCATAATCGCAGAGCTTATTCTCGTCGTTGGGATAAGCAGTGAGATAACCTAATTTTTTAACACCTGGTTTGGCTGTGTTGATTTCGACGAGATACACCTTGTTCTTATCTGAATAGTCCTTGGCTTTTACAAATCTGATAGCGCAATTTTCATTTCTATCCATAAATACCCCATTTACCCCATCTTTATCCGTGAAGATTCCCATATATTGGCCAGTTCCAGAACCTTCCACTTTGTTTTGCAGGAAATACGTTGATGAACCACTATTCCATATCATATAAATGGAATATGGTGAAACATTTAGCGAGGCATGGGTACCCCACTTACCACCAATACTCAGAAACTTTTTGGCACCGACGTTATACAGACACACAATCCTATCTCCATCGGTTTCTTTCGTTCCATTGCTTGTACAATTTGCTGACGAAGGATCAATGCCCCAAAGGTTGTCAACACCTCCAATAGTATTTTCTGTTCCGTTGCTTGCAGTCGCTTTATTTTGTGCCGACGCCTGTCCTATGGGGACAAGAATCCACACGAGTAGCATGGCTGCGAAAAGTTTCCAAAGGCTGGATGATGCCTTGGAAGATTGCAATGTTGAAGTTCTCATAAAAATTGATCCTGTGTATAAACTTGTTTTGATTTATTTCTCTGTCCGAAGGGCATGGCGCTGCAGAGTCGGCTCCTATGGTGATAGAAGCTACTCTGTTTGCTAAGTCCTTGTCGAATGGTAATAATGGGTGGTTGTGGTCAATCAAGCCACTGGCGTATCCTGAAGATATCCTTCCCTCCTTTGCGTCTCTATGGTGTGTGTGGCGCGAAGATCTGCCTAAAAACGACCGATCCGGGCCTTGTCTCCATTTTGACGGCGCAAAATTACTGTAATTTCTCTAAACTGCCAACTTTTTATCTGTTAATTTGTATTGTTTTCATTCCAAAAGCCAGTTTTACCCCCCCCCGTTCTTGATCTGCATCAATCTCTAAGTCTTGTTTGTCCGCCAGTCTTGTAATGGTAATAACGCGCTTTTGGTGACGAAAGCTTCCTCCCTCCTGCCGTCTTCCCCTCGTGTCTTCTGCCCTCTTTTGTCCTCTTCTGTCTTATTCCCTTTTCTTCGGTAAGCCTTCGGGATTTCTTCGGGGTAGCGCACCTTATTACTGTTGCCGAACAGGCTACAAGCTCTTACAGGAACGTTCTCCTGCTATTTTTTCTCGTCATGGCAAAACTCGAGCGAGCTCAGTTTTACGCATGGCTTATCGAAAGCGTTGTTATACGTTGTACTTATTGTTCTTGTTGTTTTCCCTACTCAGCAGGCTGCATCGAAACAACGCAAACAACCCTGACACGCTATTTTTCGGATGAGCCATTTTTTCCTATTTCATGCGATCGTTTTTTGATTGTTCGCCCTTGTTTTTCTTTTCAACATGCGTTTTTGTGAAAACGAACCCCTCAAATCGTGGTGAAACCTTGATTTTGATGTAGCACTTTCGTAGTCAATTCTGCGGCCTAAAGACAGGAAAGTGAGGCTTGCGAGAAGTATTTAACCCCATTTTCTTCGGCTTTTATCGGCTATCATATCGACTGTGTTGTCGAATATAGAGGTGAAAGTAAAGTGGTAGAAAGGGATAATCTGTTGGTAATAAGCCTTTTAGAGAGAAAAGGGTGTGTGTGCTTTGTTCCAGTTCCAGTTGTTCCAGTTATTTTTTGAGGGTATGCAAAATCCTATTATCCCTATATATACTATATAACTAATTAGTTATTAAGTAGTTATAGGTAATAAGAGAAAAATGGGGGTGTCTCGAAATTAATTGGAATACTGGAACAACTGGAACGCTCTTCTTTTCTCCGAGGCTTCTCAAGTGCTGTGATGCCTCTTCTCTCCAAGGCCCTCCCGGGGAATGTTCTCCTCACTGAGGCCCTTTCTGTGACGCCCCTTCCCTCGCTGGCCCCAGCCATTTGCTCGAAGCTTCGACAGAAGGGTATTTCCGTCTCCTTGCGTCTCATTCCACCCTCATCACCCGTTATCTCACCCTATCTCACCCAATCGCATCGTATCGCACTATTGAGTTGGCAGAAAGACTTAACTTTGCAGCATGAACACGATTCTTGGGTAGGCCCGCCTCCCGATTGGCCACGGCAGACGTCCGCCTCCCCTGCAGAATCCAAGTCTCCACGGTCTTTGACATACTGACACACAAAGGGCGGGCCCAACCTGTGACAGGCCAGGCGCCCCCCTCAGCCCCAAAGAGAGAAAAGAAATGGTTCTTCCGGAAAATGGAGTGAATCGACGTGGACACACAGAAAAAACAACTTGAACAACTTTTACAACAAGTAACAACTCT
>ENA-OOXT01002517-OOXT01002517.1-human-gut-metagenome-genome-assembly--contig:-NODE-2517-length-10192-cov-3.079313_pt1 | contig 10192 bp, 7 predicted proteins | sample MGYA00241590_ERZ501349 | MGnify/ENA primary metagenome ERZ501349 (study PRJEB25962, sample SAMEA2042838) | human gut metagenome | biome: human gut; feature: human-associated habitat; material: faeces...
GCCGCCGTGACCGGCTCGGCAAAGCCGTAGAGCACGCTCTTTTCCGGGCCGATGAGCTTCACGCCCGTCATATACAGGTTGAAGGCCAGCAGGTTGCCGAAGAGCACCACGAACAAAATGCCGCCGACACCGCGCAGTGACGGCGTATAGCCGAGTGTCCACGGGTGCATGGACAGCTCGAAGAGCACAGCCCCCATCAAAAACGCCCACGCCTGCAGCATGCTGACCGGATAATCGCGCAGCTCCCGGCGCGGACAGAGGCAGTTATACACTGTCACGCACACCGCGCACGCGACACCCGCGACCAGCGCCACTGGCGACACGGCAAACGTCGTCAGGTCGCCGTGCGTGGTCAGCAAAATCACGCCGAGCAGCGCCAGCACGATGCTCACGATCTCATACGCGCGCGGCTTTCTGTGCGCAGTCGCGCAGGCGACCAGCAGCACCATCACCGGCGACAGATCCTGCATGATCGTGCCGATGGCCGCGTTGGAAAACTGAATGGTCAGAAAATAAAGAAACTGGCTCAGGCTGATGCCGAAAATGCCATAGAGCACGAGCATCACCGCGCTATCCCGCTGCCGCCACGGGGCGAACAGCAGCCGCCGGTCCTTCACCAGCCAGTAGACAAACAAAATCAGGCCCGCCAGGCTCAGACGGATCGGGATCAGCCACGTGGTCTGCATGGCCTCGTGCGTAAACAGATACTGCCCCATCGTGCCGGAAATGCCCCAGCACACACCGCCGCCCGCCGCCATCAGCGCACCCTTGAGCTGTCGGCTCATCGCAAACATCGACCTCGCTCTCCACCGGAATACGCGTTATTATAGCAGTCGGCGTTCCCCGCTTCAAGCACTGTTTTTCACGATTTTTTTGCCCGCTCCGGCACACCGGCAAGGCAAAACGGCAGTTCCAGCGAGTGCCGCTCAAGCAGCGCCCGGTCGCGCAGGATCTCCCATGCCGGACCGTCGGCCGCGATCTGCCCGTCGTGCAGCAGCAGAACACGGTCGCACGTCTCGAGCACGAGGTCGAGATCGTGCGTTGCGATGATCTTCGTCACCGGCAGCGCATTGAGCGTGCGGATGAGCGTGCGGCGGTTTTTCGGGTCAAGCGCCGTGGACGGCTCGTCCATGAGCATGATCTTCGGCTGCATGGCGAGGATGGTCGCAATGGCGGCCATGCGCTTTTCGCCGCCGGAGAGCTTATGGTTGCGGCGGTTTTTCAGGTGCGTAAGGTTCAGCTTTGCGAGCGTTTGATCCACAAGTGCCTCCGCCTCCGGGCGGGGCATGCCGTAATTGAGCGGGCCGAAGAGCATGTCCTCAAACACCGTCGGCATGAACATCTGGTTGTCTGAGTCCTGCAGGACATAGCCCAGCCGCCGGCGGATGTCCGCGAGGTTGTCACGGTTCATCTCCAGACCGTCGATCGTGATCGTACCGGAGACGGTGATGAGCCCCAGCGCCGCCTTCATGAGCGTGGACTTGCCCGCGCCGTTGGCGCCGATCAGGCCGACCTGCTCGCCCTCGGAAACGGAAAACGACAGGTCATTTAAGATCGTGCGCTCACCCGGATAGGCAAACGAAACATGGTCAAAACACAGCATATGCGCCCCTCCTCAGGCAAAAAGTCCGCCCAGCAGCGCCGGCAGATTGTACAGCCGCGCCAGCACGATCAGCGCCGCACACCCAATGGCAAACGGCCACGAGGCCCGACTCGACGGCCGGCCCTGCGCGTAATGAAACTCCCCGTGATAGCCGCGCAGCTCCATGCTCTCATAGAGCGCGGTCGCGCGGTCCATGCTGCGCAGCAGCAACTGGCCCAGAAACGATCCCCAGGCCGAGATATGCACGCCCTTCTGCCCCGGCGCACGCAGGCGGTAGGCATCCGTCATGATGGCCGCCTCGTCGAGCAGCACGGAGATATACCGGAATGTCAGCAGCAGCAGCGACGTGAGCACCTTCGGCACGTGCAGCTGCCGCAGCGCGCGGCAAATTTCCTCAATTGTGGTCGTGGCCATCAGCAGAAAGGACACAAGCAGGCAGAAAACGCCCTTCAAAATCAACAAAGAACCTGTACTCCCATGCCTTATCAGATATCGGACGAGACTGGATATTTAACATATTGATTCCATTGTATATAAAGTGTGCCAGCATATGATACAGTGCACCACTCTTGTGAGGTGTCTCAAAGCATATGCTTATCCTGTCCGCATCTCTGCGGCATACCCTTTTAGCCGACACAATTATAAACCTTGTTGCATTGTTTTTATTGTTCTGTATGCGGCTCTCAAGCACCTGAAGCCCGTATATATCAGCCGAGATATGGCTAGCTATGCCAGCCTGTGTGATATCTCCGTCATCCTTTACCTTCTTTGCAGAAAAAGCTGTATTCCTGACAGCCACCTGATTAATATCCTTATGCTCATCAAAAAAATCTGAGCACTGCATAAGTGCCTGTGGATGTGAGTACACAGTCCTGATATCAGAAATCTTTGCACCCGGAAGTCCCATCAGACTGTGGTCGATGCGTATAATCTGCTCCCCAACTATATAATTGTCGTATTCAACAAGCAGATCATAGTTTTCCGATACAATACCGGCTGAAGAATTCTCTATCGGAAGCACTGCATAATCGGCCTTTCCGCATTTGATATCCTCCATGGCATCCTTCCAGGAATCCACGTTGTAGCCATTACAGTTCTCGCCAAAGTATGTCTTCATGGCAAGCTGTGAGTATGCACCCTCAACTCCCTGAAACACAATCCTTGCATTGGAAAAATCCAGGCTGTCTACCTCAGTAAAGTTTTCCTTCTCCACTATGCCATGCTCAGTCATAAGCTGATACTGCTTCTTTCTACTGGTCGACATAATCTGTTCAAAAAGCTCAACTATACCGTGCTTCAAAAACTCATCATCTGCAAGAGACGATAATTTCTCAAGCTTTTCATCCTCTCTCGCCTTGTCAAAGACCTTTTTGCCGGTGGTTATCTTATACTCGGCAACGTGCTTTGAGATATCCATTCTTTCCTTATATAATCTGACTATTTCACTGTCTATCTCATCGATAGACTCTCTCAATTTCATTAAATCTTCCATTATTGTCTCCTAAAAAAGATATAATAAAATATTATTACAAAATTTATAGAAAGGCAAGTAATCCTTGAAAGATTTATCATATATAGATATCATTTAGTTAATATCTAAGCATAAATCTCATCTACCCTCGGGAGAATTACATGAAAAAAGAACACGCATGATTAATCAACTCATGCGTGTTTTTTATTAATTCATATAAAATTCAAATCTTGATCTGTATATATCACTGCACTTTCCGGTATTCTGGTCTATCGCAATAACAGAAAGCACATTATTTCCCTCAGGAACAGGTATTGGAGCTGTATACTCTGTTGATGCAGCACTCGGATCTGACGAATCCCAGGTATAGTATACCTTGCAATTTTCAGGTACTGTGATTGTAATGTCTGTCTGTGCACCAAATGTACCTCCGTCAGGGTCTATCTCCGGTGCATCCGGCGCCTCAAACTCGATTTCATACTTGGCAGATGCCACCTCGCTTTTGATTCCTCTGTCATCAACCGCAACAGCTGTTATCTCATATGTGCCTTCCTTGTCCAGGGTGATCGGGCTATAATATCTTTCTCCTCTGGTCAAAGGATTATCCGAATCATATGAATAGTATATTTTGGTATCGCTGTCTGCATCTATAGAAAGCTCAATAGTCTCTCCATACTTGCCACTGCTCTTGCTAAACTGCGGTTTAGATACAGTATAATCCGCAAAAAGCTTTAAAACAGATGTATCCTTAGTACTCTCACGCAACGCAACAATTGCATCATAATCCTTTTTTGATTCATAAATCGAGATAAGCTGCTTATAAGCCTCTTTGCTCTTTGGATCAATATTGATAATTTCCTGATACAGCACAAGAGCGGCATCATAATCCTTCTTCGACATATATATATCAGCCAAAGCAAATCTGACATCTGTATTATCCGAATCAATCGACAAAGCCTTCTCATAATAAGAAACCGCGGAATTTATATTCCCCGCCGAATAAGCTGCCTTTGCCTGCTTCACCTGATAATCAAATGAATTGTCATGTGATCTGCTTACATTACGTGTAATAGCTGCAATAAGTATTACAATTGCTACAACGCACACTACAGCTGAGATAATAATTATCTTCTTCTGCTGCGCTCTCTTTGCCCTCTGTCCGTCAGACTGCGGCTTCTCACACGGTTGTTTCGTCTGAGACTGCTGCTCACCTGTCTGAGCCTGTCTCACCTGCTGCTTTACAGACTGTGACATTCTGTCCGGTTTTTGTCCGTTCCGCTGACCGGCACTATGAAGCTGTTCCCTCACCGGCTCATCAAACCTGATTGTCCTATCAGACACAGGCTTTACAGTCTTTTGTCCATCAGTTCGCCTGTCATCATTTCCAACCAGATTATCAAGATAATCATCAAATTCGTTGTAATCAGGCACTATCTGAACCGGATGCCCACAGACATCACAGTACAGACTGCCCGCCTTCAATTCATTACCACAATTGGCACATCTCATACATCTAATCCTCTTACTTATTGTCTAATTATCTCTTCATAGCCTCAACACAATTGCTCATGAGCATCGCAATTGTCATAGGACCTACACCGCCCGGTACAGGTGTGATATGTGACGCTTTAGACACAACAGAATCAAAATCCACATCACCACACAGCTTATTTTCAGCATTTCTGTGGATTCCAACATCAATGACAACCGCACCATCCTTCACATATGAAGCATCTATAAACTTAGGCTTTCCTATTGCCACTATAAGTATATCAGCATTTTTACATACATCTTTTAAATCCTTTGTATGTGAATGACATACCGTAACAGTTGCATTCTCCCTAAGCATGAGAAGTGACATAGGCTTGCCGACTATATTGCTTCTGCCAACCACAACACAGCTTTTACCATCAATATCTATATTGCTTCTCTTTAAAAGCTGAATGATACCGGCCGGAGTACACGGCAAAAAACCAGGCTTTCCTATAACCATCGCTCCAACACTCTGTGGACTGAAGCCATCAACATCCTTCTTCGGGTCAATAGCATCAATGACCTTGTCCTCATCGATATGCTTTGGCAGCGGAAGCTGACAGAGAATACCATTTACAGAAGCATCAGCATTGAGCTTTTCGATAAGTTTTAATATCTCATCCTCCGTAGTCTCCTCTGCAAGTTCATATGAAAGCGATTTAATTCCGACATACTCACACGCCTTTTTCTTGTTGCGAACATACACTGATGATGCCGGGTCATTTCCGACCTGAATCACCGCAAGGCAGCCCTCGATGCCTTTTTTCTTAAGCTCTGCCACTTCTTCCTTAAGCTCATCCTTAATCTGTGTTGAAATCAATTTTCCGTCTATTAGATTAGCCATATTTCCTCCTAGAATAATCCTGTGATCACACCATTGTCATCCACATCAATGCCGTATGCAGCCGGCTTCTTTGAAAGTCCCGGCATAGTCATGATAGAACCGTTTACTGCTACCACAAAGCCTGCACCTGCTGACGCATAAACCTCACGTACGTTGATTTTAAAGCCACTCGGTCTGCCAAGCTTCTTTGCATCATCAGAAAGCGAATACTGTGTCTTTGCCATACATACTGGAAAATCTCCCATTCCAAGGTCTGTAATTCTCTTAAGTTCTCTCTCTGCTGCCGGAGAATATGTAACACCATCTGCTCCATATATTTCTTTTGCAACAGTTTCAATCTTTTCCTTAAGTGACAGGCTATCATCATAGAGCACTTTGAAATTGCTTTCCTTGTGCTCGATTGTTTCAAGTACCTTGTTGGCAAGGTCAATTCCGCCTTCGCCACCCTTCTCCCATACCTCTGAGAGTGCAAATTCACAGCCTCTTTCCTTACAGAACTGCTCTACAAAATCAGTCTCAGCCTTGGTGTCTGTGACAAATGAATTTAATGTGACAACTACAGGCACACCAAACTTGTGAAGATTCTCAATATGCTTCTCAAGATTTACGATTCCAGCCTTAAGTGCATCAAGATTCTCTGATGAAAGCTCATCCTTCGGCACGCCGCCATTATATTTTAATGCTCTGATTGTTGCAACAAGTACAACTGCATCCGGCTTAAGCCCTGCCATACGGCACTTGATATCAAAGAACTTCTCTGCGCCAAGGTCTGCGCCAAAGCCTGCCTCAGTGATAACATAGTCTGCAAGCTTTAATGCTGTCTTTGTGGCACGGACACTGTTACATCCGTGTGCTATATTGGCAAAAGGTCCACCGTGAACTATTGCCGGTGTATGCTCAAGTGTCTGGATAAGGTTCGGCTTTAAGGCATCCTTTAAGAGAGCTGCCATAGAGCCTGTAGCCTGAAGATCATCGGCTGTGACAGGCTTTCCGTCAAAGGTATATGCCACAATAATTCTTCCAAGTCGCTTCTTTAAATCTGCCATATCATCGGCCAGACAGAGTATTGCCATAATTTCAGATGCTACAGTGATGACAAAATGATCTTCTCTGACCATTCCGTCCATCTTGCTTCCAAGACCAACAACGATATTTCTAAGGACACGGTCATTCATATCCATACATCTCTTCCATACAATCTGGCGTGGGTCGATACCAAGCTCGTTTCCCTGCTGGATATGGTTGTCAAGAAGTGCTGCAAGCAGATTGTTCGCAGATGTAATTGCATGAAAATCTCCTGTAAAATGAAGATTTAAATCCTCCATTGGGACAACCTGTGCATATCCGCCACCGGCTGCTCCTCCCTTGATACCAAAGCAAGGTCCAAGTGACGGCTCACGAAGTGCGATAAGTGCTTTCTTCCCAAGGCGTCCAAATGCCTCTCCAAGACCGACGCTTGTGGTTGTCTTTCCCTCTCCTGCAGGAGTCGGGTTTATAGCTGTAACAAGTATGAGCTTTCCGTCAGGATTTTTCTTTGTGCGATTGATGAGCTCATCAGAAATCTTTGCCTTATACTTTCCATAAAGCTCTAAGTCATCCTCTTTAATCCCTATAGATGCTGCTACATCCTTGATTGGAAGCATTGTAGCTTCCTGTGCGATCTGAATATCTGTTTTCATTTTTCTTTGCTCCTTTGTGTTAATTATTCTCTAATATAGTATCTAATTCCTCTTTAGTCACCAGAACCTTGCGGGGCTTTGTCCCCTCCTCAGGTCCAACTACACCGGCCTCTTCGAGCTGATCCATTATGCGGGCCGCCCTGTTGAAGCCAATTTTAAGGTATCTTTGAAGCATTCCGATTGAAGCCCGTTCCTTATCTGTGATAATTGACGCTGCCTCCGCAAAGTAAGAGTCCCTGCCATCATCCGTGTTTTCCACATCTGAAATGGTAACGGTTGTATTTGTCGTATCATTCGACAGGCTCTCCATCTTTTGTGCCACATCATTACTGTACTGTGCATTCTCATTATTTTCAATAATAAATTTCACAATATCGGAAACTTCTTTATCTGAAACGAATGCGCCCTGTACTCGAAGGGGCTTCGGAACACCCTGTGGGTCAAATAACATATCTCCCTTTCCAAGGAGCTTTTCCGCACCATTCATATCAAGTATGGTACGACTGTCAACACCGCTTGTAACCGCAAATGCGATACGGCTTGGCATATTCGCCTTGATAAGACCTGTAATAACATTAACAGAAGGCCTCTGTGTAGCTATGATCAGATGTATACCGGCTGCTCTCGCAAGCTGTGCCAGCCTGCATATTGCCTCCTCTACATCCTTTGATGCAACCATCATAAGATCTGCAAGCTCGTCAACTATAATGACAATCTGTGGCATCTTTGGCGGTTTTTCTGTATCCTTGCCATCCATTGCATCAATCATGGCATTGTAACCATTTATTTCCCTGACACCACTGTTTGCAAACTTCTCGTATCGGTCAGTCATCTCTGAAACCGCCCAGTTTAATGCTCCTGCAGCTTTTTTAGGATCTGTAACAACCGGAATCATCAGATGAGGTATGCCATTGTATACACTAAGCTCAACCACCTTCGGGTCAATCATAATCAGCTTTACCTCATCCGGCTTTGCCTTGTATAGTATACTCATGATAATTGTATTGATACAAACTGACTTACCTGAGCCGGTAGCACCTGCAATTAAAAGATGTGGCATTTTTGCGATATCCGTAACCTTAACCTTGCCTGCAATATCTTTTCCCACTGCAAATGTAATCTTTGATTTGGCATTTTTAAATTCTTCAGACTCCACAAGCTCCCTGAAGGAAACAGCAACACTCTGGCTGTTTGGCACTTCGATGCCCACAGCGGCTTTTCCCGGAATAGGAGCCTCGATTCGTATATCCGCGGCTGCCAGATTAAGCTTTATATCATCTGCCAGATTCACAATCTTTGATACCTTCACTCCAAGCTCCGGTGTGATTTCAAACCTTGTAACAGCAGGACCGCAGCTTATATTATTCACCTTCGCATTCACCCCAAACACATTAAGAGTCTGTTCAAGCTTTGCCGCCGTCTCACGCAGATGAGCCTGCGAATCACCGGTTTTACCCCTGTCAGGAGCCTTAAGCAGATCAACAGCCGGAAATACATACGGCTTCTGCTGGATTGCATTTTCTGCGTCATTTATCGCTATCTGCTCACTGACTTTTTCAACCTCTTTGGCAAGCTCATCCTTGTCTGATTTGACCTTTTTCTTACTTGGCTCTGCTGCAGGTGGTTTTGTCATTACCGCATCTGCAGCCGGAGCTGATAATTTTGATTGCAGCTCATTATCTTTTTGTATGCCAAAATCATCAGATATATCAGGCTCCACGCAGCCCGATATAGGTATCTGTGACACATGGCTTGCAACTGCTGCGCCCAAGCCGTCCGGTTTCATGCCATTAATCTGCTGCAGGGTCTTTCTGCCAAGCTCATCTGCACTGTCACTATCGGCTGTGCCACCCAAAACCGAAACAGGCTCCGATGCCACACCAAAGTCCGGTGTCTGCACTATTTCCCCTGCATCCCCTGATGTAAGGCTTGTCGTCTTTTTCTCCTTTATTGCAGGTGAACTCGGATAATTCTCTATAGTTATCTCACCAAGCGCATCTGTAGCTACTGCACCTTGTCCAAATATCCCCACATGCGCTGTATCACTACCTGCCATTCCTGAATTTAGCGCGTTTTCACTGCCATCAATTTTTGTATCAAGTGACACGCCTGTTATCTTATTGTCCATCCTTCGGCCGGCACGCTTATTCCTTCTGCCACCTTTTGCAGCCTCCTTTATGTCTCTGTCTGTATCATCTGAAACTAACCCCTCTCTTGTCTGACGCTCTCTTGACTTATACTGCCGATACTCCTGATATCTCTCATTATTCTCACGCGCTGACTCGTATACCTTTCGGCCGCCGTTTCTCATGCCTTTCATGAATGATTTACCGGTAATGAGCACAAGGCAGATAATCATCACAACTATTGTCACCACGTATGCACCTATAATTCCTACCGCCGGAACTAAAATGCAGCCTATAAGAGCACCTATAAAGCCACCACCTGAATGCCTTTCAACACTGTCAATGTATGACTGCACCGGCGAAACCGCGAATTCACCATACACTGCCAGGTACATAAACACACATATAAACCATATGAAAACTATGGTCATAACAAGCTTCATGATAGCATATGAATTGCCCTTATTGGACACAGCAAAAAAGCTGCCCACCAGAAGCACAAGCGGAAAAATATATGCCACCATTCCAAATATACCAAAAAGGAAACCGCTTACTGCGTTTCCCAAATGACCGCCTATTCCAAAATTGCTTATAAATAAAAGGATTGAAACAGCTACTACTATCCAGAGAAATATTTCCTTTTTAAAGGCCTGCTGCCTCTCTATCTGAGCCATTCTCTCCTTTTTAGTCTGTCTTTTTGCTGAGGATTTCTTCCTCGTTGCCATCTAACTAACCTCCGTATTTTGATTTACAGAGTATATAATAACATATTTCTTCTGTTCTGTGTAAATTTTCTAAAGTAATTTTTCGATTTTGTGATTAAAGGGTCAAAAGGTATCATCGATTCATGCTTGCATGCAATTCGATGTATACCTTATTGACCCGCACTACACCGAGAAAGTAGCAATTTGCTGCGGTGACGTAGCAAATTAGCGG
>ENA-OOXT01002523-OOXT01002523.1-human-gut-metagenome-genome-assembly--contig:-NODE-2523-length-10181-cov-1.481434_pt1 | contig 10181 bp, 7 predicted proteins | sample MGYA00241590_ERZ501349 | MGnify/ENA primary metagenome ERZ501349 (study PRJEB25962, sample SAMEA2042838) | human gut metagenome | biome: human gut; feature: human-associated habitat; material: faeces...
ATTACACGAAGTCAGACTTGCTTAATAAAGGGGTGTATGAACATGAAACAGTTAATGACAAAATGGGCAGACAATATAAATGAAAAGAATGTACTAGGGGAGTACCCAAGACCGCTCATGCGTAGAAAAAGCTATGTAAATCTGAACGGAATATGGAAATATGCAATAAGAGAAACAAAAGGATTCCCAAAGAAAATGGATGGGGATATCCTGGTTCCGTTTTCGCCGGAAGCTGTATTGTCGGGGGTAAACAGACAGTTAAAACCAGAAGAATATCTATGGTATAAGAGAAGGCTTCCGGATGAAGTAAAGCCGGAGAAGGGAAGCAGATGGATCCTTCATTTTGGAGCGGTAGATCAGTGTGCGGTCGTATATATAAATGGAAAGAAACAGGGAAAGCATGTGGGAGGCTATCTTCCATTTTCATATGATATTACGGAAGCATTAAAAGAAGAAAAGAATCTGTTGACCGTAAAAGTAAGAGATTATTCGGAGACTTGTTATTATAGCAGAGGAAAACAGAAACTTAAAAACGGTGGGATGTTCTATACGGCACAGAGTGGAATCTGGCAGACCGTATGGATTGAAAAAGTTCCAGAGTGTTATATCGGACATCTTAAGATCACACCTCTTTATGACCAGTCTTCTATAATGATCCAGATGGAAGAAGAACATGGCATAAAAGATATTGATTACGAAGTTACGATAACGGCAAGAAAGATGTGGCCGGTGAAAGCATCCGGAAAGACGGGAAAGCCGTGTGTGATCATGATACCACATATGAGAAGCTGGAGTCCGGAAGATCCATTTCTGTATGATCTTCATGTGAGGATGGGAGAGGATTCAGTAGAAAGTTACTTTGCCATGCGTAAGGTAGAAGTTAAAAATGACAAAGAGGGAATAGCGAGGATATTTTTGAACAATGAGCCGTATTTTGAAAAGGGAGTACTGGATCAGGGATATTGGCCGGATGGTCTATACACACCGCCGTGTGATGAAGCGATGATCTATGATATCCAGAAGATGAAGGACCTGGGGTTCAATATGATCCGCAAGCATATTAAGATAGAACCGCAGAGATGGTATTATCACTGCGACCGTATAGGTATGCTGGTCTGGCAGGATATGGTGAACGGAGGACGGGATTATAAGAGCTGGTATGTAACGTATATGGCGACAGCCATGGAGGGAATGCATATCCGGGCAAAAGATACCAGGATTCATCTGATGGGACGCCAGGATCCGGCCGGGCAGAGACAGTTTGAAAAAGAGATGAAGGAGACGGTTCGATTGCTTTATAATCATCCATCCATTGTTACATGGGTTATTTTTAATGAAGGATGGGGACAGTTTCAGACGAAGAAGATGACAGATATAGTAAGGGCAGAAGATCCTTACAGGCTGACAGATTCTGCGAGTGGCTGGTTTGATCAGGGGTGCGGGGATATACGAAGCATCCATGATTATTTCTTCCCTTTGCATGTAACACCGGAAAAGAGGGTAACGGCACTTACTGAGTTTGGCGGGTATTCGCTGCAGATCCCGAAGCATAGTATGTACGAGAAAAAGGTCTACGGTTATAAAAAGTTCAAGAGAAAAAGAGAACTTACGGCGGGCTATGAGAAATTGATAAAAAAGCTCATTATTCCGAATATCAGCCGTGGATTAAGTGCAACTGTTTACACACAATTATCGGATATAGAAGAAGAGGTAAATGGAATCATTTCTTATGATAGAAAAATAGTCAAAATGGATGAAAAGACCGTTAAAAAACTGAATGAAAAACTTCATTTTTAGCCTTTATTTTCGGGGAAATGTAACGTAAGCAGAGTTGACGTGTTTTCTGTGATTTGTTAAAATATAAAAGGGAAAAATAAAGATTTATCAAGATAGAAAAATGTTTACAAAACCATAAAAAAGCACACGAGGAGAGTATGGGAGAGTAAGAATAATAAGGAGGAAAAGAATGTTGGAATTAACGTTTGGAGAACAGGTCAAGATCATTTTGAGCCGTAAAGGGATGACGATCAAAGAACTTGCAGAGAAGATAGAAAAACAGACAGGAAAGAAGATGTCGCGTCAGAATCTGACCCAGCGTCTTGGCAGAGATAATTTCCAGGAGCAGGATATGCGAATGATCGCAAAGATTCTTGATTGTCCGTTTTATCTGGATATATTAGAAGAACATGAGGAGCATGAAGAGAAGCCTTCAAAGGCCCAGAAAATTACAGAGCCTGAAAAGAAGAAAACACCTGCCAAAGCAGAAGAAAGAGATATTACGATAGGTGAGCTTGTAGATATTCATAAAGAATTAGATGCAATAGAAAAGAAGAAAAAGAAGAAGTCTAAAAAGGTTGTAGAGCCAGATCCGGAATATGTTCAGGAAACAATATTTGATTTTGTAAGAGAGAAAGAAGCGACAGCAGAACCTGCCACAGAAATAGAAGAGCAGGAAGAAGAGATACAGGAGCCGGTGGAAGAAAACGGAAGTTCGGAAGCTGTGACACTGGAAGCAGAAGAGTCGGTGACTGTAAGTGAAGAAGAACCTGCAGCGGGTGTAGAGGAGCATGCTGAGAAACCTGTATATGAAGACGAGCCGGTGTATGAGTCAAAACCTGAATATGCAGAAGAACCAGTGTATGAGTCAGAATCGGAATATGCAGAAGAACCAGTGTATGAGGCAGAGCCTGAATATGCAGAAGAACCGGTGTATGAAGCAGAGCCAGAATACGCAGAAGAACCGGTGTATGAAGCAGAGCCTGAATACGCAGAAGAATCGGCGTATGAAGCAGAGCCAGAGTATGCAGAAGAACCAGTGTATGAAGCAGAGCCTGAATATGCAGAAGAACCAGCCTATGAAAGTGAGCTGGAATATACAGAGGAGCCGGTGTATGAGTCGGAACCGAAATATACAGAGGAGTCAGCTCATGAGTCAGAACCGGAAGTAGAAGAGCCAGAGGAACCGGAAAAACCGGAGCCGAAGAAAGTTGAACCGGAGAAGAAAGCGCATGGATGGAGAGCGCTCTTCGGAATACGTAAAAAGCATGAAGAAGAATCAGCGCATGAAGAACCGGCAAAAGAAGAAAAGCCGGAAATCCAGTATCATGAGTTTGATTATTCGGGAGACGGTGAGTCAGAGAAACTTGCAGAAGAATTTATGCCGGAGGAACCGGAACAGGAGGAAACATATGCAGCAGCTGATGAGACCTCCGGTTATGAGAATAACGGATATCAGAGCCGGTATGCGCAGGAAAATGAAGAAGACTTATTCACATCTGATGAAGAGGATCTCAGTAAAGGTGAACTTAATCCTTACACAGGACATGAATATGAATCAAACAGCGTAAGAATGCATCCGAAGAGAATCGGCTATGTACAGGTATATGACAGAGGAAAACATCAGTGGACAGATATGACGGAGTGGGCATTCCTTGGATATCAGGAACGTAAAAAGGCACTTCTCGGAAAAGATTATGAGCCGCCGATCTATCTGGATTAGTGTTGAATGAACATAGAAAGAAAATGTTATGAATAAGGTGTTCAGCCGGATCTCCGGCTGGACACTTTTTGTACAAGGGGATGCAAGAGAAGCTGCCGCCTACAGGAACTTCCGGTGGCAAATTTTGTAGATTAAAATATGAAGGAGGAGCAGAAAATGGAATGGACAAGGCTTTTATCAACAAAACGTCAAAGACAGAACAGATACAAGAGTCAAAAATATGGTGATGCAGACCTTAGAAGTGAATTCGAAAAAGATTATCACAGAATCATCGGCAGTGCGTCATTTAGGAGACTTCAGGATAAGACACAGGTATTTCCACTGGATAAAAGTGATTTTATCCGTACGAGACTGACCCATTCCATGGAAGTCTCTTCGCTGGCAAAATCTCTGGGTCAGAATATAGGAGAAAGCATATTGGTACACAAGAAAGATTCCAGTTTCACTGTACAGATGAAAGAGGATATCTGCAATATTCTTCAGTGTGCAGGACTGATTCATGATATCGGCAATCCACCGTTTGGTCATTATGGAGAAGCGGCGATCAGGGAATGGTTTGAAAGAAATCTTCCGCTTCTGACATATCATGGAACGTCACTTGAGGAGTTGCTCGAACCTCAGATGAGGGAGGATTTTTATCATTTTGAAGGAAATGCACAGGCACTTAGGCTGGTCAGCAAATTACATTTTCTGGTAGATGAAAATGGAATGAATCTGACGTATGCGCTTTTGAATACAATTATAAAATATCCGGTTGCATCTACAAAGATCCATCCGGAATCAGGAGATATCAGAGAGAAGAAGATGGGCTATTATTATGCAGACCGGGAACTGTTCGAGGATATTGTATCAGAGACGGGTGCGGGAAATCACAGACATCCACTTACCTTTATACTTGAGGCAGCAGATGATATTGCATATAAGACCGCAGATATTGAAGATGCATTTGTAAAAAGATTTCTTACATATCATAGTCTCAGAGATGAACTCAGAAAACTACAGAACAGGGAGAAAAAGTATGCAGACCCAGAAGAGAAAGATCAGAACTGGTTCTGCCCGGCAGATAAACTGGTAGAATTATACGACCGTGCAAAGAAGAACGGGGTAGATGATCCCGGTGATTATGCAGTGAAGAACTGGATTGTAAAAGCACAGGGATTTTTGATTGGCTGCGCAACTTCCGGATTTACTTCTCATTATGAAGAGATTATGGAAGGCACGTATAAAAAAGATCTGTTTGCAGGTACTTTGGCTGAAGGATTGGTAAAACTGCTTGGAGAGATAGCGTGCAAATGTGTATTTAAAACAGAGACGATCTATCGTATGGAAGTGAAAGAGGCAGTGATGCTGGATAATCTGCTGGACAGGTTTGTCGGTGCAGCAATAAAATATGATGATCCAACGCAGAAACTGAACTCAATAGAAGAAAGACTGATTTCATTTATTTCCAATAATTATAAAAAAGCATATCGTTATCATGCAGAAGAAAAATCAGAGGTTTATCGTCTTTATCTGAGACTTCTGCTGGTTACGGATTATATCTGTGGTATGACAGACAGCTATGCGAAGAGGCTGTATCAGGAATTGAATGCGATTATGGCATAAAAGAAAATATTTCAGAATAGATTGTGATAAATAGCCGGAAACAGGAGAGGATATTTTGAGACGGTTTATTCGATATCTGTATGAATACGAACAAGAGAAAAAGATGCGGAATGTAGGCTTCGTAAAAGTAGAACAGGATGTGGATCAGTGCGTGATCCATGTGCACGGAAAAGGATTCCGGATGGAAGAAAATGCGCAGGGACTTAGGGTGTATCTGTTCTGGAATACAGAAGATAAATGTATTGGAATCCCGCAGGGAGTGACAGAGGTTCCCGGCCCGGCGGTGAACTGGCAGCTATGCTATACACCGGAGGATGTCGGTAAGAAAGAAAATTATGATCTTGTCAACGGAATTATATTAAAGGACGTAAATGGACACTGGTATGCGGCAGTCTGGAATGACGATGTAGTAAACGTCTGCAGGATGGAAATGTGGAAGATGGAAGAAGATTCCGTGCAGGGTGAAGAAACTGAATGTAAGAAGGGATTAGCGCAGGGCGAAGAAACTGAATGTAAGAAGGAATTAGCGCAGGACGAAGAATCGGAATGTAAGAAGGAAACCTTGCAGGATGAAGAATCAGAGAGTGGAAAACTTGAAGATGATTTGGAAAAAGAGGCCTGCCTGGGGGGTAAAGTCCGCAAGATCCAGCGTAAAGATATGGTGTGTCTTCCGAGGTGTGAATGGAGACATGCAAATAATAGTTTTTTGATCCACGGGTATTATAATTATCACCATCTGATATTGACAGTCCGTGATGACCGGTTAAAATTAGGAGTACCGGGAGTGTATCATCCGCAGGAAGAAAAAGCCGCAGAAAGCTTTGGATTTCCGGAATTCATTCCTGCAGAAGAGCTGGATCTTAAGCTTACAGATGAAGAGAAGAATGACAGAGAGAAGTTCGGATACTGGTGCAGGGATATAAGAGGATCACATGACTGTGTAGAACCACAGAAGAGATAGAAAACAGGAAAATAGACGGAGAATGAATATGCAAAGCACAGATGAAAAATATATGAAAGAAGCAATCAAACAGGCAAAGAAAGCATATGCGATCGGTGAGGTGCCGATCGGATGTGTGATCGTATATCAGGATAAGATCATTGGGAGAGGATATAACCGCAGAACAATTGATAATAATACCCTGGCGCATGCAGAACTGATCGCGATTAAAAAAGCAAGCAAGAAGATGAATGACTGGAGACTGGAGGATTGTACGATGTATGTAACTCTGGAACCATGCCAGATGTGTTCCGGTGCGATCGTACAGTCCCGGATGACACGGGTAGTAGTCGGATGTATGAATCCGAAAGCCGGCTGTGCAGGCTCTATCTTAAATCTTCTGGATATACCTGAATTTAATCATCAGGTAGAATTGACGACAGGAGTGATGGAAGAAGAATGCAGTCAGATGATGAAATCATTTTTTAAAGAATTGAGAGAAGCAAGGAAGAAGAAAAAGCAGCTGGAAAAAGAACAGACCGGGGAAATATAAAAGACAGGTGATCATATGAATGAAAAGACAGTAGGAATGCTTGCAAAGTTTACAGGTGTGTCTGTACATACAATAAAATATTATGAGAAGATTGGTCTTCTGAGTTCTACGAGAAGAGAACATTCGAATTACAGGTCTTACGATATAAGGGCATGCACGGATATTTACGAATGTATGAAGTATAAGAATCTTGGGTTCGCATTGAAAGAGGTCGGGAATCTGATAAAGGAAGCAGATTCAGAAGCGATAGATAATCTGTTGAAAAAAAGATTAGAGGAAATAGATACTTCACTGTCAGAATTGCAGGAATTAAAAAAACGTGTGACGGATTATCTTGCAGAGACGGAAGAGATAGAAAAGAAACAGGGAAACTGGTATATAGAAGAAATGCCGGATTTCTGGATCAGATTTCAGACGAATAACCTGGAATATGGCAAAAATGCACAACTTGAATCGGACGGGATTAATTTCATGGATTATGCACCGGAAAGCAAATCGGTACTTAAGATAAGCAGAGAAAGTCTGAATGGAACGGAAAACCAGTTCTCCTGGGGACAGGCAGTACGGGCAGAGTATATAGAAGATATCGAAAAAAATGAAAATGTCTGGAGCAGGCAAAAAGGATATACCAGGATAAAAGGCGGAAGAGCATTTGTCCTGTATCTGAAAATTACCGGACCGTATGCATCGGAAGGAGTGCTGCAGAAGAAAATCCGAAAGATATACCGAAAGTTTCAACAAGATGCAAAGATACCGGGAGATGCTTACTGTGTAAGGATTAAGATCACACATGATGAAGAAGGAAATGATTGGAATTATTTGAAAATATATATATTACTGAAACCTGAGAGTTAATCTCAGGTTTTTGCACTTTAGTGAGGTAAAATGCCATTGAAGAGGTGAAATTAGAAAGAAAAGAATAGAAAAAATTAATAGAAAATGATTAAAAAGACTGAAAATTATAAAATGTATTAATAAGAGTACACTTGACCTGATACCTGTATCCAGTTATAAAATTAACAATATAGAAAAACGGGTCAGGAGGAAACGGATAATGACAAGTGAAGAAATCAAAAATATGAGTTTTGAAGATTTCCGGACACAGATTGAGGGGATGGAAGAGGTTCAGAAACTCACAGCAGACGGAACGGAGAGATATGGTATATATAAGCATGATGTATGCTATGTAAACAGAGACGGGATTGAGCGTACGCTCCAGATGATCGTACCAGAGACGAATGCCAAAGCACCAAAGATGTATCCGGCAATTTTGTATGTTCAGGGATCGGCATGGAGAAAACAGGACAACTATAAACGGCTTGGAGCAATGGTAGATCTTGCAAGACGTGGATTTGTGACAGCGATTCTTCAATACAGAGAAAGCGATCTTGCTACATTTCCTGCTCCTGTAGAAGATGCAAAGACAGGTGTACGTTTCTTAAGAAAACATGCAGAGGAATATCGTATTGATCCGTCCCAGGTCTTTATAATGGGAGATTCAAGCGGCGGCAATACAGCGTTTATTGCGGGGGTTACGGCAGATCAGGAGCTGATGGACACAGATGTATATGGAGAATATTCCTGCAAGGTAAATGCAATCGTAGATTTCTACGGAGTTACATGCGTACAGATAAAAGAAGATTTCCCAACTACATTGAACCAGGGAGAACCGGACAGTCCGGAAGGAATGCTGATCGGTAAGAAGAATGTATATGAATATCCGGAACTTTCCAATGCAGTTACCTGTATGAATTATGTAAAAAAAGAGACAGAGATACCACCGGTCCTGATGATGCACGGACTTGCCGATGATCTGGTAGCACCGGAGCAGAGTATCCGCCTGTATAAGAAATTAAGAGAAGAAGACAAAGAAGTAGAATTCTATCTGGTAGAGAATGCAAAACACGGAGATCCGGCATTCTGGACAGAGAAGAATATGGATATTGTGGAAAAATTCCTGAAAGCACACATGAATTAAGGAGGTGCAGACTATGAATGCTACTGTAATGGCCATTATTCTGGTATTGATCGTTGTGGCAACGGTTGTCACGAAGAAAGTACCATTTAACTTTGTATTATTTATTGTACCGATCATTTGTTCGTTACTTTTGGGCTTTAGCTTACAGGAGACAAGTGACTTTGTACTGGAGCAGTTCAGTTCGATCATGAAATCTGCGGGATTCATGTTATTGTTTGCATTTCTGTATTTTCAGATGCTTACAGAAGCAGGAGTATTTGATACTATCGTATCAGCAGTGACGAACAAGCTTGGCGATAAGATGAATGTCATCGTAATTATGATCCTGACATCCGTAATTGCAGCATTTGCAATTCTGACAGGAAACTTTACACCGGCGTACCTGATCACATTCCCGATCCTGGTACCACTTTATAAGAAATATGATTTTGACCGTGAGGCAGCATTTATCATAGCACAGACTGCAATGTCTGCGATGTGCTTCATTCCGTGGGGGATTGGAATGGCATATACGTCATCTTCTGCAGGATTATCTGCCAATGAACTGTCAAAGGCATCGGTTCCATGGGCATTATGTTTTATCCCGGCCATCGTTCTGCAGTGGGTATACTTTGGGATCAAGCATAAGAAACGTGTGGGAACATTTGGCGTAGTTGTAGAAAATGTAGAAGAGGAGACAAAAGAAGTAGAAGAGAATCCATACAGACGGCCAAAGCTTTTCTGGATTAATTTTATCTTATTCATTGTATTCATGGTCGGTCTTGGTGTATTCAGTCTGCCTCCATATCTGGTATTTATGGTAGCAACGGTCGTAACGGCAATGATCAACTATCCAAAGAATTTTGGTGAGATATTTGGTAAAGTCGGACCGATGTATCTGAACATTATCGTAATGCTGCTTGCAATCTCTGTATATCAGGCAGTATTCAATAATACGGGAATGGTAGGAGCTATCTCAGACGGACTGATTAAGATCTGTCCGAAGTTCATGCTGGAATATATACATATCATCTTACTGCTGTTATGTGTGATTATCATTTACTTTATTCCATTCCAGATCTTCAATGCAATGTATCCGGTGTTCATCTCTATCGGGGCAGGATTTGGAATTCCGGCAGTGACGATCATTGCACCGTTCGTATGTAACCTGTCACTGGCAACGAGTTCAACACCGACAAACTCATCAACTTATCTTGGATGTGCATTGACAGAGACAGATGTACAGCACTTCTGTAAGAAGGCAGTTCCAGTACAGACAGTAACAAATGCAATTGTAATATTGCTGGCGTTAATATTTGGCATAGTATAAAAAACGGAGACAGAGGAATTTTGGAAATTCTTCTGTCTCTATTTTTATATAAAACCGGCCATGGCAGGTTCTGTATATAAAAAATACCCACATGCGAAAAATCACAGTGGATAAGATGAATACTATATTATTATTTATGTGCATTGCGCTTCGAACGAGCCTTCACAGACGTTACCTTGGTAGTTAACTCAGCCCAGGCACCCTTACGGCACCCGAGAGGTTCCACTTAGTGCTGCTTCATTCCTGACCTGACACGGTTCACAGATTCCTGTTGCGTAAGACCCAAACGTCAACGCC
>ENA-OOXT01002526-OOXT01002526.1-human-gut-metagenome-genome-assembly--contig:-NODE-2526-length-10160-cov-1.971202_pt1 | contig 10160 bp, 13 predicted proteins | sample MGYA00241590_ERZ501349 | MGnify/ENA primary metagenome ERZ501349 (study PRJEB25962, sample SAMEA2042838) | human gut metagenome | biome: human gut; feature: human-associated habitat; material: faeces...
ATGACCAGTAGTACCAGTACCACCCATAGCAAGTTCATCAAGAACAGTTTTTCCCATTAACACTGCCCCAGAATTTTTTAACTTTTTATATATAGTAGCATCATATAAAGGAATATAATCTTTAAGAATATTAGAAGAAGCTGTAGTAAGTATCCCCTTAGTAGAAATATTATCCTTAAGAGCATAAGGAATACCACTTAATATACTATTACTACAAACCTCATCTTTTTTATCCATAATAGTAACAAAAGAATTATATACATCTTGATATTTATAAGCTTTATTTACAGCTTCCTCAAATAATTTATCACTTGTTACTTTACCACTATCCAAGCCATTTCTAATATCATCAATAAATTTTTCTGTCATTATTCCACCACCTTAGGAACCTTAACCCTGTTACCCTCATATTCTTTAACATTAATTTTCATATCATCAAAACAAATTTCATTATCATAAGAATCATCTCTTAAATAACTATCATCAAGCTCTAAATCAAAAGGAAAAGTCATTGGACTAACATCATCAATGTCCTCTATTTTACCAATCAAATCCATTTGTTTCAATATAACATCAAACTCATTTTCCAAAGTCTTATACTCATCATCATTCATTTCAAACATAAGCTTTTTAGCATAAAGTTCTAAATTATCTCTTGTAATCATAAAGACCTCCTTCTAAATCATTAATATTATAGCAATTTTATATACAAAAAACAAGTAATATAATTAATTTATATTAATTAAATAACAACTAATAAAAATACCAGAAAAATATATTTTTATCAGCAAAAAAACCAATATTAGATAATAATTAAATCAATTCTGGTAATAATATTATCATCATATTTCAAATATAAAATAATTTATTATAATAAAAATAATTGTTGGAGGTAATAATGAAGTTAGGCGAAAAAATAAAATCACTTAGAAAAAGTAAAGGTATTTCACAAGAAGAACTAGCAGCAATGTTAAAAATAAACAGAAATTATCTATCTAGAGTAGAAACAGGAAAATCTGAACCAACCGCTGGAATACTTAAACAAATAGCAATAATATTCAATATTGATTTAAACTCACTACTAGACATAAATAACGATAATCAAGATATTTCAGAAAAAGTAAAATATATTGTTAACAATTGCAAATATTTACACGAAAAAGATTTAGACTTCATAGTAAGAATAATAACTGTCATGAAAGAAGAATATGTAAAAGTTAACACAAAAACAAAATAGAATGATATTAATGATATTTATCATTCTTTTTTTATATAATTTAATATGAAAAATACAAATGAAAAACTATTAAAAGAAATAAATATTGATATCTTGTTTTTCTTTTTAGCCGCTATTAAAGCAGGAGTATCATTCTATCTAATTAACGAAAAGAAAAAAAGTGCCTTAAACATAGAAAGTATTAATAATACTACCGCTAATAAAATATATTATTATAATAGAAGATTAAACCTTATTATAGCCATTTACTTTTTCCTAAATGCATACTATTCCTATCAAAACGCCACTACAGAAGAAGAAAAAAAGCAGGAAGGACTATTAACATTAGCAACCTTCTTTATATTAATAGGAGCAGCATTATATTTACCATTAGGTAATAGTAATTTAATTATAGAAAATTAGTATAAAATAATATTCATATAAACATAATATAATAGAAAGGAATGATTATATTATGTTACCAAAATATTATTTAAATGATTATTTCACTTTAATAGATTCCCCAATATTAAAAGAAAGAGAATTTATGAAAACAGATATTCGTGAAGAAAAAAAAGAATACATAATGGAAATAGATTTACCAGGATTAACCAAAGATGAAATAACAATAAATTATGAAAATGGATATATAACCATAAGAGCAATAAAAAATATCGAATTTAAAGCAGATAACTATATTAGAAGAGAAAGATTATATGGAGAAGTAAAAAGAAGTTTTTATATAGGAGAAAAAAAAGAAAGTGATATAAAAGCCAATTATCAAAATGGTATTCTAACAATATCATTTCCCAAAGAAGAACTTCCCCATAAAGAAAGTCAAAACATTATTATAAAATAATCATCAAAGAGGAATTAACCTCTTTTTCATTTACTTCTTAATTTAGAAATGATATAATCTATGTGAGGTGTGAAAATGAATATAAGTAATAAATGGATAGACTATGAATGCTTAAAAACCGGTAACGGAGAAAAATTAGAACGCTGGGGAAACATAATTCTTAATAGACCAGATCCACAAATAATATGGGAGAAAAAAGATGTTTGGAATAATTATGATGGATATTATCATCGTAGCAATGAAGGTGGCGGCTATTGGGAATACAAAAAAAAGTTACCAGAGTACTGGACAGTAAAATATAATAATTTAACATTCAAGGTATCCCCTACCAACTTCAAACATACAGGCATTTTTCCAGAACAAGCGGCAAATTGGGATTATATAGACTTCAAAGTAAAAGAATATTTAAAAGATCATGAAGAAATGCATATTCTAAATCTATTTGCTTACACTGGATGTGCCACTATGGCAGCAGCAAATGCTGGAGCTACAGAAGTAGTACATGTTGATGCATCAAAAAGTATCAATGAATGGGCAAAAGAAAATATGAAATTATGCCACTTAGAAGATAAAACAATAAGATTTATTGCCGATGATGCAATAAAATTCTTAGAAAGAGAAAAAAGAAGAGGACATACTTATCAAGGAATAATTATGGATCCACCAAGTTATGGTAGAGGACCAAATAAAGAAGTCTGGAAATTCGAAAACGATTTTGCAAAACTATTAGATAAAGTAAAAGACGTATTAGATAAAGATTATTCATTCCTACTAATAAGTAGTTACACAACTGGAATAAGTCATATATCATTAGAAAATATATTAAAATTAAAATTTCCTAATCAAAAAATAGAAACTGGTGAAAACTGTCTACCAATAACCGAAAATAATTTAATATTACCATGTGGTATCTATGGAAAAATTACCAAAAATTAATATAATATACGAAGATAACCATCTTTTAGTAGTAGAAAAACCAGTAAACATTCCAGTTCAAGAAGATTCAAGTAAAGACCTAGATATGATTACCATTTTAAAAAATTATCGCAAAATAAAAGAAAATAAACCAAACGAAGCATATATAGGCCTAGTACATAGATTAGACAGACCAGTAGGAGGCATAATGGTATTCGCAAAAACATCCAAAGCAGCATCCAGACTAAGTAATCAAATAAGAGAAAACACCTTTCATAAAACCTATATAGCAGTAATAACAGGAACACTTCCAAATCAAGGTAAATTAGAAGATTATTTAATTAAAAATAATAAAACAAATATAAGTAATGTAACAACAAAAGAAAAAGGCAAATACTCAGCTTTAGAATATAAAGTACTTAAAACAAAAGACAACCTATCATTAATAGAAATAAATTTAATAACAGGTCGTCCACATCAAATAAGAGTACAATTTTCCAATAGAAATCACCCGTTATTAGGAGATTCAAAATATGGAAAAAATCCTAATAATATAAATATAGCACTATTTGCCAAAAGTATAAGTTTTATCCATCCCACTACCAAAGAAAAACTAACATTTTCACTAGATATACCAAATAGATATCCATTTAATATTTTCAAATAAATATATAAATTACATATTTTTACCATAATTAAAATGTATAATTAAAGCGCAAAGGAGAGAAAAATGGAAGATATAACATTAAATTATTTAATAATATTCATATCAATATTAATAACTACATTGTCGCAAATATTCATATCACTAGCTTACAGCAAATACAAAAAAATATTAAACAATAAAGATTTGTCAGGATATGATGTGGCTAGAAAAATTCTAGATAGCAACAATTTAGATAATATTATGATTCTTGAAACAAGAGGAAATCTAACAGATCATTATGATCCACAAAGGAAAGTAATAAAATTATCTACAGATATATATCATGGTTCAAGTAGTTCCGTTGCCGCAGTCGGTGTTGCTGCCCATGAATGTGGACATGCTATTCAAGATAAGATGAAATATACACCTATGCGTATAAGAAGTACCCTAGTACCGTTTGTTAATATATGTACAAGAATAGGATATTTAGCCATCGTAATAGGAATAATATTCTCATATACACTAATAGAAGTAGGAATCGCATTACTATTAAGTATGCTAGTATTTCAATTAATAACACTACCCGTAGAGTTCAATGCTTCGCATAGAGCAATAAAAGAATTAGAAAGACTTAATCTCATAGATGAAGAAGAAAAGAGCTCTGCTAAAAATATGCTCATCGCAGCAGCATTTACATACGTAGCTAGTGTACTTAGTACATTACTTGAAATACTAAGATACGCCCTAATATTTAATGATAGAGATCGTTAGGCTTCTATCATTTTTTCTTTTTTTATGGTAAAATAACTTTAAAGGAGGTACTATGCCAAATAATTCATATATAAAATTTATAAATTTTTTCAAAGAGCATAAACTATATGATGAAGAAATCTTTACATATTTAAGAGAAAACTCTATAATGTTCGACTATCTAGATACAGATCAAAGACCATTAGTAGGAACATACTATACATTTGATAAACGTCAAAGGTTAAATAAAATAATATTATACATTCCATTTATCAAAGATGAAATAACAATTGTCACAAATATTCACGAGTACACTCACGGATTACTAGCATACAATAATCTTAATAAAAAATATACATTAAAAGATGATTGTGAAATATTACCAATGTTAATGGAAAAAATATATTTAAAAGAAAATCCTAGTCCTACCCTAGAAAGATACATACAATATTTAGATACAAAGATACTTGAAAGTAAAAACAAAGAAGATTATAGATACAAAATAGCCTTAGACATACAATCTGAACTACTAGAATATTATAATGCCAATAATGACTTTGAAAAATTAAAAACGAAAAGCAAAAAACTTTATCGTAAATATAATGTCAAATAAAATCAAATCAATAATATTTATATTTACTATCTAAATATAAATGTGTTATTATTATTTTGGAGGAGTATAATGAAAAAAAGAGAAAGAAAAAATAACAATAAATTTAAAAATATATATTTAATAATATTTACCATAATAACATTAACATTTTTAGTGTTTCTAAAACTATGTAATATATTACCAACACTATATTTTATCATATCATTAGTATTAGTTATATTACTATATACAATAAACTTAATATTAATTAAAAAGAATAAAAAGATTGGTTACATCTTTTCTGCCCTATTTATAATAATATATCTTATAATAACCTACTATTTAGGAATAACATTAAATTTCTTTAATAGTTTTTCCAAAATTCATTATAGCGAAGAAACATATTTAGTTTTAACATTAAAAGAAAACAATTATAAAGATATAAAAGATATCGAAAATAAAGATTTAGGATATATAAAAAATGACTTAACAAACATAAATAAAGCAATCGAAAAATTAGATAAAAAAGTAAAAACAGAAAAAAAAGAATACACAGATTATACTAAATTATTTAATGACTTAGATAAAAAAACACTATCATCCATTTTAATAGAAGAAAATTATTATAATATAAAATCCGAAGAAGAAGATGTAAGTCAATACCAAATATTATACAAAATAACAATAAGAAGTGTCATAACAGAAAAAAATAAAACCGTTGATGTAACTAAAGACCCATTTACAATCTATATAAGTGGTATTGACGTATATGGTGATATAGCTACAGTATCTAGAAGTGACGTAAATATACTAGTAACAGTAAATCCAAAAACAAAACAAATATTATTAACATCAATACCAAGAGACTACTATGTTCAATTATCAGGAACAACTGGATATAAAGATAAATTAACACATGCTGGTAATTATGGAGTAAATATGTCTATTAGTACGATTGAAGAGCTATTAGACATTGATATAAACTATTATTTACGAGTTAACTTTACAACACTAGAAAAACTAATAGATAGTATAGATGGCGTAGATGTTTATTCCAAATATTCATTTACATCATATATAGATAATTACCAATTCTATAAAGGCTACAACCATATGAATGGTAAACAAGCTTTAGCTTTTTCTAGAGAAAGAAAAAGTCTTCCAGAAGGCGATAATGATCGTGGTAAAAACCAAGAAGCAGTAATAGAAGCCATTATAAGAAAAGTAACAAGTAAAGAATTAATATATAAATATTCAAAAATATTAAGTAGTGTAAAAGATTCATTCCAAACAAGTTTATCAGAAACAGATATAACTAAATTAATTCAAAAAGAATTAGAAAACCCTGGTGGATGGAATATAACTAGTACCGCATTAACAGGAACAGGTAGTATGGATTATACATATTCATATAACACACAAAAATTATATGTAACAATTCCAAATGAAGATAGTATAAAAGAAGCAAAAAAACTAATAGATGATGTAAACAATGGTATAACATTAGAGTCATCATATAATAACACAGTTGGAAATGTTAAATATCCAAACCAAATAAATCCCCAAACTACTAAAGAAGAAACAAAGAAAGATACAACTACAAGTACTAAAAAAGATGATAATAAAACAAAAGAAGACAATACAAAAGCAGAAAAAGACAACACTACAAAAGTAGAAGAAAAGGATAATCAAACAACAGGAACTGATAAAGATGAAACTACTTCCAAAGACAACGAAAAAGATGAAACTATAGATAAAAATAAAGATGAAAAAGATAACCAAACATCGGGAACTGATAAAGATGAAACTACTTCCAAAGATAATGAAAAAGATGAAACCGAAAAAGCAAATAATCCATAATTTGCTTTTTTTTATATACTATGGTAAAATTATTTTGGTGAGCAAAAATGAAAATAAATACTATTGAATTAATAATCTCTGCAGTACGTGAAAGCCAATACCCAACAGACAATAAAGAAGAATTTCTATTAGTAGGTAGAAGCAACGTTGGTAAAAGCAGTTTTATAAATACAATAATAAATAGAAAAAACTATGCCAGAACATCATCTACGCCAGGGAAAACCCAAACATTAAATTTCTATAAAATAAATGATTCCTTCTATTTAGTAGATGCCCCAGGTTATGGGTTTGCTAAAGTAAGAAACTCATTAAAAAAGAAATTTGGATTAATCATGGAAAGTTACTTAAAATCAAGAGAAAATCTAAAAATGGTATTTTTATTAGTGGACTTTAGACATAAACCAACAAGTGACGATATAATGATGTATGATTATTTAAAATACTACAATGTACCAGTAACAATCATTTGTACCAAAGTAGACAAAGTATCTAAAAATAACCATGCTAAAAACAAAAATATTATTCAAAAAGAATTAAACTTACCTGATGACAAAAATATAATTCTATTTTCATCAGTAACTAAAATAGGCAAAAACGAAGTATATGAAGAAATAGAAAAGCATTTAAGTTAGTTACCCTATTAAACATATTATCATAAACTAAAATGGAAGTGATTTATGATAATAAACCAAATAAATAATACTAATGATTATATAATAAAAATAATTAAAAACAATATAGATATATACAATCATAATGTTTTAGAAGAAATAACAAATAAAATAATAAATAAAATAAAAAAACAAAACAAATTAGAAAAGCTAATTATTTTAGAGTTTTACCCAATAAAAAAATATGGTACTCTAATTATATTAAAAAATATAAAAACAATATTAAAAACAGAAAATGAAATAGAAGTAAAAATAATAATTCATACAGATTATCCAATATTATATAAAATAGATTACAACATTATAAAAGAATGTAATATAAACTATAAAAACATTTATTATTACAAAAACAATTTCTATCTTCAAATAAAAAATACTATTTCAGAAAAAGATTATTTATATCTTTTAGAACTATCAGAACTAACATACCAAAATACATTAAACATAATAAATTATGGATTAAAAATAAAACTATAGTATTTTTTTTTATTTTCTGTTATAATACTTTACAAAGAGGTGATATTACATGAAAGTACCTACAGTAGCAATCGTTGGAAGACCAAATGTTGGTAAATCAACAATATTTAACAAATTAGTCGGTAAAAAAATAGCCATAATTGAAGATACTCCTGGTGTAACAAGAGATAGAATATACGGTACAGTAAATTACAAAAACTACAAATTTCATTTAATAGATACTGGTGGAATCGATGTATCCGAAGAAGACTTCAATAATGAGATAATCATTCAAGCAAACATAGCCATTGAAGAAGCAGACATTATAGTTTTTGTAGTAAATGGATTAGAAGAATTAAATCAAAACGACTTTATAATAAGAGATATATTAATGAAATCAGGAAAAAAAGTTTTAGTAGCGGTAAATAAATTAGATAATCCAAAAAGAGAAGAAAATATATATAACTACTATGAACTAGGCTTTGAAGACGTGTTACCAATAAGTGGTGAACATTCTCTAGGATTATCAGATTTATTAGATAAAATAACAGAAAATTTTACTGAAAACAATATGGAAGAAGAAAAAGACGATCGAATAAAATTCTGTTTAATAGGAAGACCAAACGTTGGTAAAAGTAGTCTTGTAAATGCACTATTAAATGAAGAAAAAGTAATCGTATCCCCTATTGCTGGAACAACAAGAGATGCCATAGATACCGAGTTTACATATAATCAAAAAAAATATGTAGCCATAGATACAGCAGGGATCAGAAAAAGTGGCAAAATATTTGAAAGAATAGAAAAATACTCCGTATTAAGAAGTATGAAAGCTATAGAACGAAGTGATGTATGCCTACTAGTAATAAACGCTGAAGAAGGAATAATAGAACATGACAAACATATTGCCAGTTATGCACTTGAAGAAGGAAAACCAATCATAATAGTAGTAAATAAATGGGATACAGTAAATGATAAAAATGATATTAGTACATTTACAAAATTAGTACGTTCAGAATTCAAATTTTTATCTTTTGCCCCAATAACATTCGTATCAGCACTAACCAAGAAAAGAATATTTACTATTATGCCAGAAATAGATAAAGTATATATAAATTCACAAAAAGAAATAAAGACTAGTACCCTAAATGATGTAATAAGAGATGCCGTATTATTAAAAGCACCTCCATCATATAAAGGAAAAAGATTAAAAATATCCTTTGCTCAACAAACTGGTACTACCCCACCTAAATTTACACTATTCGTAAATAGTAACAAACTAATACACTTTTCATATGAAAGATATTTAGAAAACAAATTACGAGAAAATTTTGATTTAGAAGGGACACCAATCATATTAGAATATAAAAATAAAAATGATTAATTAACCTATTTAACCTTTTAACATATATTATGTTAGGAGGTTTTTTTAATGAATTTTTCAGATAATTTTTTTAAAAGAGTAGAAAAAAAGACTAACGTCGATAAAGAAACAATATTATCACTTGCAAATAAACTACAAGAAGGTAATATGAAAGATGAAAGTACTTTAAAAGAGGTAATAAATGACTTAGCAAAAATGACAGGAAGAGAGGTATCTAAGGAAAAAGAACAAAAAATAATTGACACCATTATGAATGATAACGTTCCAAATGACTTAGATAAATTTATTTAATGAAAAATATAACTATCGGTATAATAGCCAGAGAAGAAAAAATAAATAACACATCTTTTGAAGCAATTACTAAAAATAATTTAAAATATATCCATAACAAATGTAATTATATAGGTATATTAAACTATAACAATTCATACATCAACACCGAGATATTAGATTTATGTGATGGAATAATTTTTCAAGGAGGAAGTACAATATACCCATATCACTTCCAAATATTAGAATATGCCATAAAAAAACATATTCCAGTATTAGGAATATGTATGGGACATCAAATAATAGGATTATATAGTATAAATAGTACTACTGAAAAAGACTTAATAAAAATAAATAATCATTATAACATAAATAAAGAACATCTTATAAAAACAGAAAAAAACAGTACAATAAATAAATTACTAGGAGATACATACTCAGTAAATACAAGACATTTATATGCAGTAAAGAAAGTAAATAAACCATTCAAAATAACATCTATATCAGAGGATAACATAATTGAAAGTATAGAATATATTGATAA
>ENA-OOXT01002533-OOXT01002533.1-human-gut-metagenome-genome-assembly--contig:-NODE-2533-length-10139-cov-11.078342_pt1 | contig 10139 bp, 10 predicted proteins | sample MGYA00241590_ERZ501349 | MGnify/ENA primary metagenome ERZ501349 (study PRJEB25962, sample SAMEA2042838) | human gut metagenome | biome: human gut; feature: human-associated habitat; material: faeces...
TCAAATAAAAACACTTATTTTTACAGACTGAAACAGACTGACAAAATGCAACTCAACAAACAACAACAACTTAAAAGAGCGTATTTTACGTTTGAATGGCGACGAAAATACGATGCAACCAACTGGCAGCGCATAATGGTACTGTTTTTTATCTGCATTCTGATACTCGTGGCCGTCCCCCTCAACCTGCTCGGGCTGTCGGGCCCTACCGGAATCCTGTTCACAGCACTCAACTTAGGGCAGTATGCCTTTACTATCGGCGCCTTGTCGCTACTCGCATTCCGCGTTGTCAAACTGCGCGCCGCGCTGGCGTCAATACTGCTGATGGTGCAAAGCTTCATGGTGGTGGAGATGCTGGCATGCTCCATCAATCCGACATCAGAGAATGTGGTGCTCGTGCTTGGCGACCTATTCCTGTCGTTCGGCGTGATTGTCCTTGCGCTGGCTGCCAACTACAAAATCCTGCCTTTTGTGCTTGTGGCATTGCCGTCAAGTGCCTATATTTCATGCACAGCACTAATTGACAATGAGATGTTTACCAACTTCTTCCCTCTTATTTTCATGTCGTTTCTGCTGGTGCCGATACTCGGCTATATGTTTGTGCGCAATTTTCAGCGGCTTGAGACGGAGCATATCCGGATGAAGGACACCGAGCGCAACGTGCTTGACGTTCTCGGCATCGACAAAGAAAAGGCACTGGAATTTATCCACACTAAGAAAAAAGGCAAAATCAATATGCTCGACTTCTTTACTGACTCTGCTATCTGGAAGCTGCGCGACGAGATTGAGCGTATCGGCAACGAGGAAAAAGCTGCGCTCAACAGGATTTCAGCGGCAATCCCCGGGCTGACGCCGTCGGAAGTGGAAATTGTCCAACTGATTCTGCACGGGCACAAGACGTCGGAAATCTGCATGATGCTGGGTAAGGAAAAAGGCAACATCACGAGTCAGCGCACACATATCCGCGCCAAACTCGGTCTCACCGATCCGCGTGCCGACCTCCGGTCAGCCCTGATTGAGCGAATCGAGCGGCAAGCGCAGTAGCGGCGAGACCGCCTAAAGCACGTCGCCTCCAGCACTGCTTTTTATGTTTTTTCAACTACCCCCCGAGATAAACGGCTGTGCCACAATTGAAAAAAACAGTACCTTTGAAGTATTCAAAAACAAGGTGTTATGAAAGTATTATTATTTTCGTTGCTGTCTGCAATCGCAGGCATCGCCATTTATGCAGAAAATCCGGTTGGATACAGTTACACACCATTGGTCAGAGAAGGCGTGGAGTGGGGATACAAATGGACGTATTACCCTCTAAAAGAAGGCAGCTACTACCTGCAGCTCTCCGGCGACACCTTGATAAACAGCAAAACATATAAAGTCTGCTACAGATATGCCACTGTCGACTTCCAGAAAGAGGACGCTATGGTTTATGGCTTCGTCAGAGAAGAGGGCAAACGGATATATGCGATAGGCAGACGTGTGCCGGGACTAGCATAGACATGTACAATTATTACGACAAGGACGCTTTTGAAGAGCGTCTCATCTATGATTTTGACTGGAAAATAGGTGATACATACAGACTTGCAGCAGACGAGCCATACATCACCATCACTGGGATTAAATATGTGGAGGTCAACGGAAAAAAGCGAAAGGCATTTTTTGCAACCCTCAACGGGGCTACTTCCGAAAGTCTTTTTGCCATTGAAGGGATTGGATTCATCGGCAGCAGACCGTTTGAGGCAGACATGATGAACCCGAACTTAAATGAGTGCGCCTGTATGCCTGAATATGTCGTTGAATTGGAATTCATGCAGAAAACAGACGACCGGTTCCACTATGAATTCCGCCGTGATGATTTCGACTTCAGCTTTGGCTCGGCAGAAAGTATAAATCCCGACAGCCCGGGACTGCGCCTGTCGGCCGACAATCTCTACTTCAACGCACCCAATCCCGACAGACTCACCGCGTCGCTTGCCGACACGTCGGGGCGCATTGTCGCAGCCGCCACTATGGAAGACGGGACGACTGCAATAAACGTGGCGCAACTGCCCGAGGGCATCTATATTGCGACGCTGAAGTCGGACAAGGAATTGATTTTAAGCGAGAAAATCCTCGTAAGCCACCGCTGAACGCTGCCGCCGAATCATTGAGACGATTGGATGACTCCAATCACATATCAACTGTTGTGTCGACAGTGGTTTCCGGAGTCGGGTTGACAAATATGTCGACCGGCGGTTGCTGTGTTTCCTCGTCGGCAAGCCATGTGTCGGCAACGAGTTTCATCAGACGGTCCTGATAGTCGGGTTTAAGTGCCATCTTCTCCACCTCCGCGGCTTTCTTCTTGTCGACAGCCACACCGCCAAGCCCCTCTCTGAGATATTTTGCATAGACGGCAGCCGGCTCCTGCTCAATCATTCCTTCCTCGCAAGCCGCCGCAAAGCATGCCGCCGCCTGCGCGAAGTAGTCCTTGCCAATGTTGTTATACATTATTCCGAGCGTGTTGAGAGCCTTCGGGAAACGTGCCTCGGAGGCTTGCTGAAGCAGCGACACACACTCATCGGCCTCCTCGTCGCTCAAATCGTCGGAGCCAAGCGTATAGACATACGCAAGCAACGCTTTTGCCGACACGTCGCGCACCGACGCCGCCTTCAGGTAGCCCACACACTGCTCGCGTGTCGACGGCTCAAGGCGTCCGCCCTCCTTTTTCACAAGGGTCAACGCTTTCATTGTCAACCCTTCGGGGATATCCATCGTCACAAGATGCTCAAAGCATTCAAGCGCCTTGTCGTAGTCCTGCTTATACAAATAGGCATTGCCTTTCAGGTAGTAGAAAAACGCCGAATTGTCGGGGTTTTTCTTGTCGCAGTAGGTTTTCTTGAAGTCTGCCACATAACCCTGGTCGGCGGCGATGGCCATCCAAGCCATAGCCATGCAGTAGCTGCGCTCCGGACCCGTTCCGTCGCGGAAAGCCACAGCATAGTCCCACTGCGCACGATGCGATCCGAGCACTGCGGCGCGCCGCAGATAGCCGGCAGCCTTCAGCGAGTCGGGCTCCACACCGTCACCGGCGGCATAGCGCAGGCTAAGGTCGTAGCACGCCTGTGGGAAATTGCGCGAAGCGGCTTTCTCAAGAAACTCCAAGCCCTCCACGTGGTTTTCCTCTCCGCCAAGACCTTTCATCTTCATCATTCCGCAGAAATACGTAGCCGACAAGTCGCCCTGCTCAGCCGCTTTCGCAAACCATTCCAAAGCGTCGGGCTGTCGTCCTGTATTCAGACAGATTAAGGCATATTCACGCTGCGCATCGACCGAACCGCCCTCGGCGGCCATCTGGAAATACTGCACGGCTTTCGCCCCGTCGCGCTTCACGCCGTTTCCCGTCTTGTAAGCCAAAGCCGTCACGATGCCGTCAAACAGTCCGCCGCGCTGAGCCGCCGCCTCAACGGCAGTCATCAACGAGTCGTTTCCGTCGCGTATTGATTTCAGATACAGCCGAGTGGCCTTCAGCGAGTCCCTGTCGATGCCGTATCCGTAGCGATAGCACATTCCCATATTGCCCACAGCCTTTACATCGCCCTGCTTGGCAGCCTTCGCCCACCATTGCAACGCCTGCCCGTAGTCGCGCTTCATCCCGTTTGTGCCGTTGTAGCACCACTCGCCAACGGCATTCTGCGATGCTGCGTCGCCCTCCTGTGCTTTTTGCAGCACTGCGTTGGGCTGCGTTGCGAGAGCCATTCCCGCGGCAAGGGCCGCGCATATCGTAAAAATCAACGTTTTTTTCATTCTTTTCAGTCTTTTCAGTCTTTTTTCTACCATTCCGCAGCCGTGTCGGCGGCGGCAGGTTCGTCATAATAGTCATCAACAGGCGCAACCGTGTCGGTCACCACAGCTTCATCGCCGTAATACACAACGGAATCGGAAACCACACTGTCGCAGACCATCGCGCCAAGCTCGTCAATATATTCATATTCTCCGTCGCGCAGACCGTAACTGTTGCCTTTCTTGTCGAGCACAAGCATCACCGCTGCCGCCACGGCAATCGCGGCTGCAACCGACGCCAGCACAATCCACAACGGTTTCCGGCTTTTACGCCCGGATGCGATTATGCGAGTCGGCGCAGTGTCGGCATCCACCTCGCAAACGGCTTCGCCGTCATCGTGAAGAGACGCGAGAAAAGCCTCCACCGAAGGCGTTCGGTCGGCACGGTTCTGCTGCATCGCCCCGACAATGGCGTTGACCACCGATTTGCCCAGCGTCTTGGGCAGCGACTGCACAATGCCCGCCGAAGTCTGCTCAGTGGCGATTGCCGGATCCTTGCCCACAAGCATGTAATAGAGCGTGGCGCCGAGAGCGTAGACATCGGCTTGCGGCACAAACGTGTTGAGTCCGGCATATTGCTCCACCGGAGCATAGCCGTCGCTGCAGCCCTGCACACGCACCGTCGACGTGGGACGCCCGTTGCCGTCATAATGCTTCGCCAAGCCGAAATCGATGATTACCGGTATTTTCGAGCCGTCGGGCGTAGTCTTAAACATTATGTTGTCGGGCTTTATGTCGAGATGGTTGATGCGATGACTGTGCAGAAACGCCACAGCCCTTGCAACCGGCTCGATTATTTCAAGCGCACGCTGCTCGGGCAGCGGTCCGCCAGCCTTCACAATGTCGCTCAGCGAGCCGCCGTTGAGATATTCCATCACATAGTAGACCGTGTTGTTTGCCTCAAACACCTCGCTGACAGGCACAATATTGTCCACCTGCCCGCTCAAGGCATTCAGACGCTCCGCCTCCGACAGGAAGTCCTTGCGGCTCTCCTCCACGCGCGCCTTCGACGGACGCGAATACACCACACCCGCCGACCCGGCATCGCGCTCGCAGGCGTCTTGCAGGAAATGCTCCTTTACGGCGAAATATGTGAAGATGGGCACATTCTGGTAGACCAGCGTCGCCGACACCTTGTAAGTTATGCCGAAACCGCCCACACCAAGCACTTTCTCGATGCGGTATTCCCGGTTGGGACTTCGCAACAACGAGCCTACAGGCAACGCATACTTAAAAACCTCTTTGTCCATCTTAGATGCTCTGCAACGGCTGTCCAGCCAATTTTTCTATCTTCTGACGCTCAGCCTCCGCCTCGCGTTTCTTTCTCTGCTCTTCCTTGCGTTTCAATGCCTCTTCAGGCGACACTTGCTCCTGTTCCTGTGTCTGTGTCTGAGGCTTCACCGAGCCGTCCTGACCCTGCTTTTTGGGCTGTACGGCAGGTTGTTTGGCTGCCGGACGGCGGAACGTGATTTTTTGGCTGTAGGCCACCTCCTCTGGAGTGCCGTCGGCATTGCGTGCCGGCTCGAAACGCATCATCCTGCACAAGCGCACCGCCTCTTTGTCGATAGCCGGGTCAACGCCCTTTACCACCTCGACATCGTCGGTTGTTCCGTCTTCCTCTATCTTGAAACGCACCACAACCGTGCCTTCCTTTGTAGCGTCAGCCGGATAGCGCAGGTTGTCGTTGATGAATTTCTGCATATCGCCCTTGAAGCTCGGAGCCGTAGCCATTCCTTGTTTTTCCGAAGGCATTTCGGTCTTCTCCTCCGATGCTTTCTCCACATTTTCCTTATCCTCACCGCCTTTCAAGCCCGAGAAGACAACCACTGCGGCAACAATCAATATCGCAAGAACCACAGCGGCGGCAATCACAGCGCCCATCGGCGTCTTTTTCCTTTTCGTGTATCCGCCAGCCGGACGCGCTTCTGCCGGCGTCACTATGCGCGTGGCAGTCTGCGGCTCCACCGGCAACGCGCCAGCCACGCTGTCGACACTGACAAGATATGCCGTATTGTTGTCGTCGCTGTCCACACTCATCGCAGCTATCCGAGCACATTTTTCAGCGTCGGAAGCCGGTTTGCCGAGGATTTCGACAAGCATATCGTCACTAAGATTCTTCAACACGCCGTCGGAGCACATAAACACATAATCGCCCGGACGCACATCGGTAATGTTGACCGTTGTTGCAGCCGAACGCTCCTGCTCTGCGTCGGGCACACACACCGAACGCGTAATCACGTTGCGGTCGGGATGCGTTTCCGCCTCCTTCTCCGTTATCACGCCGGCACGCACAAGGGCGTTGACCAGCGAATGGTCGTCGGTGCGGTAGACAATGCCGCTGCCCGGGCGCACATAGTACACGCGGCTGTCGCCGATATGGGCGATGAAACAGCCGTCGGAATGGAATGCCACAAACGTGAGCGTTGTAGCCATTCCCTTGTTCTCAGGCGTCGATACGCGCTGCAGTTCGTTGAAAGCGAAGTCGAGAGCCTGCTCAAAGTCACGGACAGTGAACGGACACGACCAATCCCTACCCGCAAGCGCCTTCCCGAATGCGTCGCAGACGGTGCGGCTTGCCACTTCTCCTTTTTCATTTCCACCTACGCCGTCGCAGACCACGAAAAACGGTTGCGGGTCTTTCGGCGTGTCGCAGTCGGGATAGCGCGAATCCTCCTGGTTGGTGCGCCGCCCGAGTTGCGTAAATGAGTATGGTTGATTCAATCGTATGTCCATATCCTTAAATTTCTAAGATTCTTGATTCGGTGCTTTTTCAAACTTGAATGTGGTGCGGCCGAGCACGATGGTGTCGCCAAACTCGAGATACTCTCCCATGCCGGCGCTCAAAGCCCTACCGTTGTGCTTCACCTTGTTAGTGGCGTTGAGCACAGTGAGTTTATAGATGATTCCCGCCGATTTTGTCTCGGCAGTGATGCTTATCGAGCGGCGGCTCATTGTCGGGTCGTCGACCATAACGTCACATGGAGCGTCGGTGTCCTGACGCCCTACGATGGTTTCTTTTCCCGCCAGCTCAAAAATACGGTCGGAGCGGAAATGTCCGCGTTTCTGCACGAGGCATCCACGACAGATATTGAAATTTTTCTGCACCGGCTTGGTCTTGTTGACCTTTTCTACCGGACGTGTCTCGGTGTTTTCGCCCTCTCCATTAGCCGCTTCGTAGACATAAGTCTGCACGCTCTGGCATTTCGGGCAGCGCACATTGTGCTGTCCGGGCTGCGGGTTGCGGATGCGCAGCTTCATGCCGCAGCTGGAGCAGAATTGCTCCACCACAGGCGCGTTGTCGGCTGGCTGTGGAGCCGGTTTGGGTGCTGGCTGCGGCGCAGGCTCCGGCTGCTTGTTGCTGTCTACAATCTTCACTGGAAACGGCTTGCCGCAGAACGGGCATGTTATTTTATAAACACCCGGAGTTTGCGGATTGCGCATACGCATCTGCTTTTTACACTCCGGGCATGTTACAAGTATAGTCTGATTTTCGTTGTCCATAGATGGTTTTTATCCAAGAGTAGTTGGGTCGATAATATCGGCTTCGAAAGAGTTGTCGTCAGGCATCGGATCGGTGTCGGAAGCGGCAAGATAACCTGTTGTGTCGCCTTGCTGCTGGGCGTGGAGCATCTCCATGTCGCTGACGGTCGACACCACACCGAGTTCAACCTCGTTTCCGTAAGCGTCGCGCGCCACGTCAAACATCTGGTCGCCGTTTACGTCAACAAGCACCATTTCCGTGCCGTCCTCGGCTGTAATTGTAGTGGTTGTCTCGAGTTCTCCGTTCACGTTGTAGACCTGTGCAATCTCGCCCACCTCAAACGGGAAGTCGGAAGCCTGGGCATCGGTAGGGTCAATGATGTCGGCTGCAAGGATCTCGTCTGAAACATCGTCGGGGTTCACCGTCGTTTCCGTTGTCGTCGTGTGCTGCGTTGTGGCTGCAGGCTGTGTCTCAGCCACCGGTTCGGCTGCCACGACAGGTTCCGGCTGAGCCTCGACCACCGGTTCGGTGACAGTGTTGTCGGCTGTAAGTCCGGCAACGGCGTCGAGCGCCTCGTCGGCAGTCATCGGTTCTGCCTCTACCATACCTGCGAATTGCTGATAAGCCTCATAACCAGCATAGCCAACGGCTGCACCGGCAGCGATGGCGGCTGCCATACCCGCTGTTTTCGCAGCGTTGTTTTCTTTGTTCTCACCCTCAACAATCGTTGCGTCCACTGTTCCCTGGTTGCCTGCTGCAACAGTCTGAAATTTTAGTTTCTTGGTTTCCATAACATTTGGTTTTTGTTTCTGTCACAAAGTTAAGCGTCGGCAACGGCGTTTTGCAAACGTTTCGGGCCATACTGTTTGAACCCGGCAGTTTTTTTGACGAAATGGCGCGTTTCTCTGTCGAACAGACTTCGTGTGCCTACCATTTTGTCAGCACCATGTTGTAAGAACGCTTGGCAGCAACAAGTTGCGGATGCTGTCTAACCTTGTAGCGGTCGTCGGGAGCGTTTGAGTTGCGCTTCTCCACACGCGCCGTCACGTCCTTGTAAATATATTTAAACAGCTCCATTACAGTCACTTCCTTATTATGGTCGGTGTCGGCCATTCCACGGATGCCTTTCAGCAAAGCCTGTGTCAGATAGCCCGCGCCAATCCATCCAGAGTCTTCCTGCGACATCTCGTCGGGACGGCTCGACAGGAAAAACACGATATCCTTGTCTGACGAACGCACATCCTGCGCTATCGTGCCAGAGAAGCAGGCATCGAAGAAGCAAACGATTTCCTTTGCCTTCGAAGCCGAAAACAGCTGCATCATCTCGCTGTAGTTCACCGGCTTCATATCGGTTGCCACGATGCATCCATCCGCGCCGTGTCCGCTGTAGAAAAACACAATGCGGTCGCCCTCCTTGGCTTTGCTGCACACTGCGGCAAGCGCCACAATCACATTTTCGCGCGTGGCGTTGCGGCTTGTCAGCGTGACCACGTCTTTGGTCTGCGTCTTCATGACGTCACTGAATTTGATGGCGTCCTGACCGCTGCGCTGCAAGTCGTGCTCGTCGCCATCATAGTCGGCGATGCCGATCGACAACACGAAAGTGCGCGCCGAGACGGGCGCGGATACCAGCATAAACAACGCAAGCATCAGGATGATTGTGATTTTCTTTCTCATAGCATAAATATTCTTTTATGATTCTTATGAATGTGCCTTACACGTCATGCACATCTGTTTCGTAATCTCATAATCGGTGAGCGGACGTCCGCAGCGCGGACACACAAGTATGCGCTGCTGACGGTCGTAGATGCGCTGCATCTTGTTTTTGCCCGAGGCAAAGAAAATGTAGACAGGAGGCAGCAGCATGCCGATGCGCATCACCATCAGCTGGAGTCGTGGCTGCTCCGAAAGGAATGGCATATACGACACGGCGATAACCACCACAGAAATCAATATCTGCACCAGCCCACGGTTGCGCTGCGCCGCCTGGCAACGCTCACGCTCTTTCTTGAACCGGTCGCGCCATTCCGCAAGCCGAGCGAACTCATAGGCGTAGTTCTCAGGGTCGTCCTCCACCACATGGTGAGCCATAAACGCATAGCCGTTGCTGCTCTCGTCGCCCAGCCGCACCATCGTGTCTTCTTTTATCTCCACGCGGCTCACCCGCTGATACAAGCCATTGTCGTCGCGCACAAACGTGCCGTTGGTCGAGTCCAGATCCTCAAGAATCCAGTGTCCGCCCTCAATGGTGATACTTGCATGCTGGCGACTGACTCCCGCATTCTTTATCGGAAACTTCTGGTCGCCCTGTTTGCCTATGATAATCTTTGTCATAACGGTCTACTCCTCTTTGTTTTTTATTCTCTCGGCGAAACTTTTTCTAATCAAGTCCTTATATGCTTTCAACAATGCTTTAGGCACGTCGAGCACATAGGAATGCTCCTGATTGTCAGACAGCGTCAGCCGCTGCTTCAACACATTGATGTGGGTCAGATAGGTTTGGTTGACAAGCAGGCTGCGTCCAAGTCGCACAAACGGGCTCCGGCGGTCTTTCGGGACAATCATCTTTATCATTCCCTCCAATTTTGACAGTCCAAGCGTTATCATCATCTGCATTCCGCCGATATAGACGATACGCGAGTAATTTCCGCTCGCTTGTATGTATGCCACCTTGTCAAGGTCGAGCACAAACAGTTCGTCGCGCGAATTGATACACAATTTCAGCATAATCCTTCGTTTTTGATTAGTCAACGATTTCTATGACACCACTTTTAAAAAAGGTTTCAATTGCAAAATTATTAATTTTACTTGCTTATCCAAACTTTTTTCGCTTTTAAAAAGT
>ENA-OOXT01002542-OOXT01002542.1-human-gut-metagenome-genome-assembly--contig:-NODE-2542-length-10111-cov-2.544352_pt1 | contig 10111 bp, 7 predicted proteins | sample MGYA00241590_ERZ501349 | MGnify/ENA primary metagenome ERZ501349 (study PRJEB25962, sample SAMEA2042838) | human gut metagenome | biome: human gut; feature: human-associated habitat; material: faeces...
GGTCGGCGACGGCCATTGGACGGCCGACCAGGCCACAGCCGTCATGAACACCTATTCCGACGGCTATGTGCTGCTCGCCGCATTCGCCAGTCTGCTACTCATCGTGCCGTTCGTGGCGCTCGCCGGCTCGGCGGCCCGTCTCGCGGCCTCCCGCAGGGACGCACGTCTCGCCGCACTGCGACTTGCGGGCGCCACCACCGCGCAGGTCACGAAACTCACCGCGCTCGATGCGGGTGGCCAGGCTCTGCTTGGCTGCAGCTCGGCTATATCGCGTGGATCAGCGCGCTGGTCGGCATGGCCGGCTACTTCGCGCTGATACCGGCGATCATGCTGCTCGACTTCCAAAACCAGCATTTCACCTTCGAACAGTTGTGGGTGGGACTGCCTGCTCTGGCGGCCGTGACCGTCGGAGTCACGCTGCTTGCCTTGGTCTCCGCGCTGGTCGCCCTACGCCGCGTGGCCATCACCCCGCTTGGCGTGACGCAACGTACCGGACAACCCATGCCGTCCGCATGGCGCGCACTGATTTTCCTTGCCGTGTTGGCCGTAGGCTACCTGCTGCTCAACAGCATCTCCGCATTCGCGCACTTGGGTCAGATGGTGGTCTACGCCATCATCTTCGGCGTCTTCTTCCTCGGTTTCGCCATGGTGAACGTCGTCGGTACCTGGGTGGTGGCGATGCGCGCCAGATCGCGTGCGAAACACCCGAAGGACGCGGCCACTATGATTGCCATGCGCCGTATCCTCGACAATCCCAAGCGTGCTTGGCGTAACGTGTCCGGTGTGGCGCTCGCTGTGTTCATCGCGGGGATGACGTCGGTGTGCGGATTGCTTGCCACCGGAATCGGAGGCAACCACGACCCGTTCGACCCATCTATGCTGTACATGCGCGATATAGCGATGGGTGGTTTCCTGACGCTCGCCTTTGCCGCGGTGCTCGCCGCCGTCAGTTCCGGCGTGATGCAGACGGGCAACGTCTACGACCAGGCCGACGAGTACCGCATGCTTGCGTTGGAAGGCACGGATGAGGCGACGCTCGACAAGGCACGCATGATGGAAGTGATCACCCCGCTCAACACGGTGATGGCCGTTTCGTTGGGGTGCTCGGTGTTGTTGCTGTTTCCGATTCTGGCAACGTCGTTGCTCAATCCGGCTTCGTTGCTTACGTTGGCCGCGGGAATCGGCTTGTGTTATGCGCTGATGGTGCTCGGAGGGTGTGCCGCGAATCATGCGGCGCACGGGCTCGGTTATGCCGGCTACCGTATGGACGATTGATGGCCTCGCCGCGGCGGTCGTGGATATCGCGGCGAGGACTGGCGAGGTCAGCCGAGGAGCACCGCGATGATTGCGATGAAAATCGGCGACGACAACGTCGAGAACAGAATGCCGTCGCGTGCGAACGACAGACCCACGTTGTATCGCGCCGCGTAATTGTAGACGTTCTGGCCAGTCGGCAGAGCGGCGAGCACCACGCACGCGTACAGCGTGGCGCCACGGAAGCCCATCACGAAATACGACAGCAGGAACGCGATGATCGGCATCACGATGTTCTTCAGCACGGCCACCGTGAACACCGCCGGAATATTCGACTTGTCCTGCAGCGGCTTCGTACCGTGCAAGGACATGCCGAACGCCATCAGAATCATCGGCACCGCGGAATCGCCGATCATATTGATCGGGTCGTAAATGCAGCTCGGAATCACGAAAAAGCCGACTTTCGCGGAAATGGCGGACACGGCGATGCCCAGCAGCGAGCCGATGAGCAGCGGCTGGTGCAACGGCTGTTTCAGGATCTCCTTCGCGGACACCTTGCCTTTGGTGGTCACGTCGAGCACGGTCAGGCCGATTGGCGTGAACACCGCCTGCTGCATGACCAGAATCGGTGCGACAAGCGCCGGATTGCCCAGAATGTACGTGGCGATCGGCAGACCGATGTTGTTGGAATTGAGATACAGCGAATTCAGCGCGCCGATGGTGGCGTCCGCGGCCTTCATATGGAAGAACAGCCGATTGAGAATCAGAAAGACCACACCCACCAGCACGGCCGAGAAGAACGCTACGACGATGGAGGAGTGGAAGATCTCGAAGATCTTCTCCTTGGACAGGATGGCGAACATCAGGCACGGGCTCGACACGAAGAAGCTGAACCTGTTGAGCACCATCTGCGCGGTCGGCCCGCCGATGCGCATGCGCGCGGCCACATAGCCGGTGGCGATGACGATGCCGATGACGCAGAAACCTTCCATCGCGCTCAATAGACCCGGCATTGCACTCTCCTTTTCGCTGCGGCCGTTGCCTCGGACCGCTACCTAGTGTGTCACCAAGCGCACGACAGCATGGCCGACCGTCTCAAAAGCACGCCCGAAATGCGATTGTCACCGGCTTTTGCCGGATAATGGACGGCATGAACGAACTTACGATTGGATTTTCCGCTTCCGCCACCAAGCAGGAACAGCTCAACGAGCTGATGGAACAGATCATGGGCGCCTACTCCGTCAGCGACGACGAGGGCCCGCTGACGGACGCCGTCGAGGTGTTTTTGAAAAAACAGCCGCATCTGACGGTGCGCAGGCACGGCGACACATTGGTGGCATCCACCGATTTCGGCCGCGAGCGCCGCGTGATTCTTGCCGGCCATCTCGACACGGTGCCGGTGATCGACAATTTCCCGCCGAAATGGCTTCAGCCGGGCGATCCGCTGATTCGCGAGGACGTGGCGGCCGGTCATGAGCATGAGCGTGTGATCTGGGGTCGTGGCGCCACCGATATGAAGGGTTCCGACGCGGTCATGCTGTATCTGGCGGCCACGCTGACGGACGCGAAATACGATCTGACGTACGTGTTTTACGACCATGAGGAAGTCGCGGCCGAGAAGAACGGCCTGCGCAAGGTGGTCGAGTCGCATCCGGATTGGATCACCGGCGATTTCGCGATCATCGGCGAGCCGACCGATTGCGGCATCGAGGGCGGCTGCAACGGCACGATGCGATTCGACGTGATCACGCACGGCGTTGCCGCGCATTCGGCCCGCGCCTGGATGGGCAAGAACGCGATCCACGCGGCGGCCGAGATTCTGAACCGTTTGAACGCGCACGAGAACCGCGCCATCGAAGTGGATGGCCTGACCTATCAGGAGGGCCTGAACGCCACGCTGATTTCCGGCGGCAAGGGTACCAATGTGATTCCCGACGAGTGCCGTGTGCACGTCAACTACCGGTTCGCGCCGGACAAGTCGCTCGCCGAGGCGAAGGCGCTGATGATCGGCGCGGATGCGGGCGCGAAACTTGGCAACGGCGAGCATCAGGCCACTGGTGGCGTGTTCGAAGGCTTCGGCATCGAGATGAAGGACGAATCGCCGAGCGCGCGTCCGGGCCTCAATTCGCCGCTTGCCCAATCGCTGGTATCGCTTGTCAAGGAACGTACCGGTCGTGACCCGCTTGCCAAGCTGGGTTGGACGGATGTGGCGCGTTTTGCGATTCTGGGCATTCCGGCCGTGAATCTCGGCGCGGGAAGCCCGCTGCTGGCTCACAAGCAGGACGAGCAGTTGCCGGAGACCGATCTGCTGCTCATGGCCGACCTGCTGGAGGACTGGCTGCGTTGAATCGCCGTTGAGTCGTTGCTGAGCTGCCGTTGAATCGCCGTTAATTCGCTGCCGCGGGCTTGCCGCAGAACCACTATTGGTCCACCGTTGAACCGCTGCTGAACCACTATGCCGGCGCACGTCCATTCACGGCGTGTCAACGCGAATCATTGGAAAACGGAGCGTGTAGGGGGAATAAATTTCCCGTCCTGTCACGCTCCGTTGTTTTTTGTGTCATACTTATAGACGGTGGTTCTGCAAAACCGCCGACGCATCCGATGGCGTTGATCCCCTCGCGTGAATGTTCTGTGAGTCGCGAGCGCAGGTGTCCGCCGTCGCATGATGAAGACTTTTGACGGAAGTTGCTTCCTACGGGCGCCATGATGCGCGGCCACGGTGAGAGCGTGGTGTGAGAACCGTTGGGGCTTGAGTGAAGGCGATGCGATTGCAGCGCGTTGCCGAGGAGCGTTGTGCCTACTACCAATGAGGGCCTCGATCAGGTCGAGGCTGTTGTGTCATCCGATAATTCAACCAATAATGCGGCAAGCAGTGCGGGTTCTGTGTCTGCCGATCCGGCTCCGCGCCGCCGTCGTGGAGGTCGCCGCGTGGTGCGTGGCGTAGGTGCCGCGGGCGCGTCTTTGGAGCTGAAGGTCGAGGAGCATGCCAAAGCCCCCTTGTTTGAGGAACCGAAGCTTGAGCCTGTCCAGCCTGCGCGTGATTCCGCCGATTTCAATGATGCCGATGACGCCGAGCCGTCGCGTCCGCGTCGTCGTCGCGTGACCCGTTACGATGACGACGATGAGATGCGTGACGAACGTCCGCGCCGTCGCCGTCGTTCCTCTGTGGACGTGCAGGACGAGGATGATCGCCCGTCGCGTCGCCGTCGCCGTATCAGCGACGAGCCGCGTGATGACCGTGACGATCGTGACGATTACGGCAATCGTGGCAATCGTGACGAATCATCCGAAGACCGTGCGCTCGACGCCGTCAGCGCGCTGCCGGAAGGCCATGAGACGCGTCATAATCCGCGTCCGATGACGTCGCTGCTGTTCCAGGAGCCGATTCTGCCGGCCGCCCCCGCGGGCCGCGGATCGTCCGACGATGACGATGCTGACGATACGGGCCGCAGAGGTTCGGACGATGCCCGTGACAGCCGTGATGACCGCGACGATGACCGTCCGACCCGTCGCCGCCGCCGTCGCAGCCACGACACGGCCGACACGGACCGCACGGACGCTTCGAATGACGGTCGCGGCCGTGATGATGGCAATGACCGCAACAACGACGCCGAAGACGATGATCATGGCGATTCCCGTCGTTCCCGTCGTTCCCGTCGTCTGAACGCGCAGGAACGTCGTGCCGCTGCCGAAGTGGAGCAGATCGAGGAGGACCTAGTCCTCGATGGCATCACGTATGCGCCGATCGATGACGAGTCCCGCAATGGAAACGATGATGATGAGCAGCCGACGCGTACCCGTCGCCGCCGTCGCGGACGCGGCAACCATGAGGAAGCCGACGAGCAGCAGACCTCCGAACGCGAATCCCGTCGCCGTCATGAGGATGACGATGAGGAAGAGGGCACGGTGACCCGTCGCCGTCGCCGCCGCCGTGGAGGGTCGAAGGCCGAGGAATCGGACGAGACGATGTCCCGTCGCTCCCGCAAGCAGCAGTACATCGACGAAATCACCGACGTCGAAGGATCCACCCGTCTGGAAGCCAAGAAGCAGCGCCGCCGCGACAACCGTCGTGAACGCAGCCGTCAGAACCAGCTCATGGAGCAGGACTTCCTGGCCCGTCGCGAACACGTCGAGCGTCTGATGGTGGTGCGCGAACGTGAGCGCCACACCCAGATCTCCGTGATCGAAGACAATGTGCTCGTCGAGCATTACGTGTCCGACATCCAGGAAGTGGCCACCGTCGGCAACATCTATCTTGGCCGCGTGCAGAACGTGCTGCCGAGCATGGAGGCCGCGTTCGTGGACATCGGACAGGCCCGCAACGGCGTGCTGTACGCCGGCGAGGTGAACTGGGATTCCGCACGTCTGGAAGGCCAGCCGCGTCGTATCGAACTGGCGTTCAAGTCGGGCGATCCGGTGCTGGTGCAGGTAACCAAGGATCCGATCGGCCACAAGGGCGCAAGGCTTACCTCGCAGGTCACCTTGGCCGGCCGTTTCCTCGTGCTGGTGCCGTCCGGCGGCATGACCGGCGTGAGCCGCAAGCTGAGCGAGCGTGAGCGCGCCCGCCTGAAGAACATCGTGTCGAAGATCGCGCCGAAGGATATGGGCGTGATCATCCGAACCGCGGCCGAAGGCGCTTCCGAAGAGGCCATCACCAAGGATCTCGAGAACCTGGTGCGCCAGTGGGAACGCATCACCGCCAAGCGCGACGAGTTCCTGCACGGCAAGCGTCCGAAGCTGCTGCAAGGCGAGCCGGACGTGGCCATCCGCGTGGTGCGCGACATCTTCAACGACGACTTCTCCAAGATGATCGTTGAAGGCGACCGCGTGTACGAGCGTATCGAGGAATACCTCGACACGATGGCCCCCGACCTGAAAGACAAGCTCGAGAAGTGGGATCCGGCCGAACATGACGGCAAGGACGTGTTCGACAAGTGGCAGATCGACTCCCAGTTGCGTAAGGGCATGGAACGTCAGGTCTACCTGCCGTCCGGCGGTTCGATCGTCATCGACCGCACCGAGGCCATGACCACCATCGACGTGAACACGGGCCGTTTCATCGGCCGCGGCAAGAGCCTCGAGGAAACGGTGACCCGTTGCAACCTCGAAGCGGCCGAAGAGATCGCGCGACAGCTTCGTCTGCGCGACATCGGCGGCATGGTGATGATCGACTTCGTCGACATGGTCATGCCGGCCAACAGGGATTTGGTGCTCCGCCGACTGGTGGAGTGCCTGGCGCGCGACCGCACCAAGCATCAGGTGGCCGAAGTCACCTCGCTGGGACTGGTGCAGATGACGCGCAAGCGCATCGGCCAGGGTCTGGTGGAGGCGTTCTCCGAGGAATGCCCGACCTGCAAGGGCCGCGGCTTCATCCTCCATGACGAACCGACCGTTTCGGCGGATTACGACGATCCGTACGCCCTGAAGGGTGGCGATCCGTTCGTCAAGACCAACAAGCATGGCCATGGCACGGACGTGCAGGTGCCGAAGGGCTCCTCGCCGGACGTGAAGGCCAAACTCGCGCAGATCGCGGCGGCAGCCGTGGCCGCCAACAATGCGGACCTGGGCGAGGAAGAACAAGAAGAATAAAGGAAAATCCCGGTATGTCAACCTGACACGCCGGGAGCAGACTTGCGGTTGTACGCGGGTATGTGTAAATTAGATTGCTGGTGTCTGGCCGCGAGGCTCGAACGTGCCGGGCAGTAAGCTTTCCAAGTTAATAAAGGAACGGATATGTACGCTATTGTGAAGGCCGGCGGCCATCAGGAAAAGGTCGAGGTCGGTGACGTCATCCTCGTCAACCGTCTCGACGCCAAGAAGGGCGACACCGTGGAGTTCCCGGCTGCCCTCGTGGTGGACGGCTCCAAGGTCATCCTCGGTGCCAAGGATCTCGCCAAGCTCACCGTCAAGGCTGAGGTTGTCAACGATGAGGCCAAGGGTCCGAAGATCAGCATCATGAAGTACAAGAACAAGACCGGCGTTGCTCGTCGCAAGGGCCATCGCCAGCAGCTGACTCTCGTCAAGATCACGGCTATCGCCTGATTCGCGTAGGGTTAGAGTCAAGGACCGAAAGGAACAGACATGGCACATAAGAAGGGCGCGTCCAGCTCGCGCAACGGTCGCGATTCAAACGCGCAATACCTCGGTGTGAAGAAGTTCGGCGGCGAAGCCGTCGTGGCCGGCAACATCATCGTTCGTCAGCGTGGCACCAAGTTCCACCCGGGCGAGAACGTCGGCATGGGCAAGGACCACACCCTGTTCGCCCTCAAGGACGGCAGCGTGAAGTTCGGCGTGCGTCGTGACCGCAAGGTCGTCGACGTGATTGCCGCCTGAGACACGCGCAAATAACGCTTTTGATGAAAGACCGCGCCCATATGGACGCGGGCTTTCTGTTATGTAAGGTAGATACATGAGTGATTTTGTGGATCGAGTGACCGTCCATGTCAAGGGCGGCGACGGCGGCAATGGTTCCGCCGGCATCCGTAGGGAGAAATACAAGCCGTTGGCCGGTCCGAACGGCGGCAATGGCGGCGACGGCGGTTCCGTGATCTTCATGGCCGATTCGAACGCCAACAGCCTGCTCGACTACCGTTTCATGCCCCATCGCGAGGCGGAAAGCGGCACCATGGGCCTGGGCGACACAAAGGACGGTTCGAAGGGCGCCGACCTGATCCTGCCCGTCCCGGTGGGCACGGTCGTGTTCGAAGCCAAGGGACCGCAGGGCAAGCCGAAGCATCCGGGCGAGCAGCTCGCCGACCTGCGTCATGCAGGAGACAAGTTCGTCGTGGCCGCGGGCGGCAACGGTGGTCTCGGCAATGCGGCGCTGGCCAATCGCACCCGTCGTGCGCCGGGCTTCGCATTGCTGGGCGAGCCGGGCGAGGAACGCGACGTCATCCTCGAGCTCAAGTCCATCGCCGACGTGGCGCTGGTGGGCTTTCCGTCCGCAGGCAAGTCGAGCCTGATCGCGGCGATGAGCTCCGCCAAACCGAAGATCGCCGACTATCCGTTCACCACGCTCGTGCCGAACCTCGGCGTAGTGGTGGCCGGCGACATGCGCTACACCATCGCCGACGTGCCGGGCCTGATTCCGGGCGCATCCCAGGGCAAGGGCCTCGGCCTCGAATTCCTGCGTCACATCGAACGTACTGAAATCATCGCCCACGTCATCGATTGCGCCACCCTCGAACCCGGCCGTGACCCGATGAGCGACTACCAGGCGCTCGAACACGAGCTCGCCGAATACGCCGGCAAGCTCGAACTGCCGCTCGGCGCGATTCCGATCCCCGAACGTCCGCGCATCATCATCCTCAACAAGGTGGATGTGCCGGAAGCCAAGGAACTCGCCGAATTCGTCAAGCCCGAATTCGAAAAGCTCGGCCTCAAGGTCCACATCATCTCCACCGCCTCCCACGAGGGCCTGAAGGAACTCAACTGGGCGCTGGCCGACCTCGTGACCAACATGCGCGCGGAAGTCGCCAAACGCGAGCAGGCCGAGGAAGAGGCCCGCGTGGTCATCAAGCCGCTCGAGGAGCCGCGCAATCGCCGTCGCCGTAACGACGAAGGCGGCAACGCGCTCGACTTCACCGTGGAACGCAAGGAGAACGGCAACGGCGAAGTCTGGTACGAGGTGCTCGGCGCCAAGCCGGAACGTTGGGTCATGCAGACCAACTTCGATAATGACGAGGCCGTCGGCTACCTTGCCGACCGTCTGGCCAAGCTGGGCGTCGAAGACGAGCTGCGACACAAGGGCGCCAAGCCGGGCGACGAAGTGCGCATCGGCCGTGGCGACCGTGCCGTGGAATTCGATTGGGATCCGACCATCGCGGCCGGCGCGGAAATGCTCGACGGCACCCAGTTGGGCGCACGCGGCGTCGACCTGCGACTGCAGGAATCGGATGGTCGTGCGCAGCGTCGTTCCAACACGGAACGCCGTCGCCAGTACCACGAGATGATGGACGCCCGTCAGGCCGTGCGCGAAGCCATGATGGCCGAACGCAAGGCAGGACACTGGGCCGATCCTTCCGTGGACGACGACCGTCACGACGAAACCAGTCTTTTTGGACGTGGCGAGACCGCCGACGACGAGGATGTGGAACAATAGAACCATCCAACGAAGCCCGCTGATGTGCCGATGGCATGTCGGCGGGCTTTTTCAATAGCCGGTAACGGTACCGGGAGGAACTATGAACACGCCATCGCAAGCGCAAGTGCGCAGGGCCATCGCCGAAGCGCAGACCATCGTGGTGAAGGTGGGCTCCAGCTCGCTGACCGAGCCGAGCGGCCACTTGGATCCGCAACGGTTGAACGCGCTTGTGGCGGCCATCGCCCGCGTGCGATTGATGGGCGGCCGCGTGGTGCTGGTCTCCTCCGGCGCGATCGCGGCCGGTTTCGGCACGCTCGGTTTCGACAAGCGTCCGACCGACGTAGCCGACCAGCAGGCGTGCGCCGCCGTCGGCCAAGGCCTGCTGATGGCCCAGTACGAGGCCGCTTTCGCACGGTACGGGCTGCGTGTCGGACAGATCCTCATCACCGTTTCCGACACGATCGCCCCACAGCAGTACCGCAACGTGCGCCGTACGCTCGACCGCCTGCTCGACTTGGGCGCGGTGCCGATCATCAACGAAAACGATTCCCTCGCGTCCAACGAGATCCGGTTCGGCGACAACGACCGTCTGTCCGCGCTCATCGCCAACATCGTCGTCGCCGACGCGCTCGTCCTGCTCACCGACGTGGACGCGCTGTACACCGCGCCGCCAAGCGAGCCCGGCTCGAAGCGCATCTCCTATGTGCCGAACGTCGAGGACGCGCTGGCGAAGGTTCAGGTCGGCGGAACCGGCTCGAACGTCGGCACCGG
>ENA-OOXT01002544-OOXT01002544.1-human-gut-metagenome-genome-assembly--contig:-NODE-2544-length-10106-cov-1.606009_pt1 | contig 10106 bp, 5 predicted proteins | sample MGYA00241590_ERZ501349 | MGnify/ENA primary metagenome ERZ501349 (study PRJEB25962, sample SAMEA2042838) | human gut metagenome | biome: human gut; feature: human-associated habitat; material: faeces...
GCCGCGCAGGCCGCCGCCGATGATTATCTGCACTCGGTGCAGGCCAACCTTGCAGACACCGACGCCGCCGCTGCCAACACCCTTTCGCAGGCGCGCAGCGAGGCCAAACGCATTCTGGAGCAGGCACAGGCAGACGCCGACAGCCTGAAGGCGCAGACCCGGCAGGAATGCAACGCCATGGTAGAGCAGGCCGAGCAGGAGGTGCAGCAGCGCTGGCAGACATTTGACCGCAAGGCCAACGCGCTGCTGGACCAGTACCGCAGCGCCGACAGCCAGCCTTCGGAGGAAACATGAAAAAACGCGATATCCGGTTTGCTTCCATCCCCTCCACCGAGGAAGTGGCCGCAGAACGTGAACGTCTTGCGTACCAGAACCGCTACCAGCGGGTGCTGCGCAGTACGGTCTATATATTGGTGGTGGTGGCCGCAGCGGCCGTGCTGCTGGCTACGCTGTTTTTACCGGTGCTTCAGGTCTCCGGCGACAGCATGAACCCTACATTAAAGGATAAGGACATTATCCTGCTTGTAAAATCCAACCACATTGAAAACGGTGAGTTATGCGGGTTTTACTGGCAGAACAAGCTTTTGCTCAAGCGCATCATCGGGCAGCCCGGTGACGTGATCGATATGGACGTGAACGGCGTGGTCTCGGTAAACGGCGAGGTGCTGGACGAGCCCTATGTGGACGCGCTGACCGTGGGCGAATGCGACATCCGGTTCCCCTATCAGGTGCCGGAAAACCGCTACTTCGTGCTGGGCGACCACCGCTCCACATCCATCGACAGCCGCAGCAGCGTGATAGGCTGCGTGGAAAAAAGTCAGATCATTGGCAGGGTGTTTTTAAGGGTATGGCCCCTGTCCAGTTTCTCGTTGATCCATTGAGCCCGGGAGGAGGTACTCTAAGTTATGAACGACATCCTTAAAACCTACAAGGAGCAGTTCCGCGAAAACCGGCACACGCTGCGGCGCTACACCGCATTTGTGCTGGCGCTTGCCATGATCACCACCCTGTTCGTCAACTGGCAGCTGCACGGCGTTGGCATCTCTATGACCGCGCAGTACCAGTGCGGCGAGGTGGAGCACGCCCACACGGCGGATTGCTACGACAAGGTGCTGATCTGCGGCTACACGGAAGGCCAGCTTGAAAATGCGGACGAAGTTGCCGCTGCCGAAGCTGCCGCCGCCAGTGCTGCCCAGAGCAGCGCCGAGGAAGAGATCATGCCGCTGGAGCTGGAGCCGCAGATCGAGTTTGTGCCCCACGAGCACACCGATGACTGCTACACCGAAGTGCAGACCCTGACCTGCATGGAGGAAGAGCACGTCCACGATGATGACTGCTACGACCCCGAGGACGGCACCCTGATCTGTGAAAAATTTGAGCATACCCACGATGAAAGCTGCTACACCACCGAGTACGAGCTGACCTGCGGCCTGGAAGAGGGCGAGCTTGTGGAGCAGGTGGTAGAGCCCACCCAGAGCGCCGAGCTGGTGGCCATGGCGGTGGCAGAGCCTGTGGCGCTGGAGCCGGTGGTGGACACTGTGGAGCCCATCTACCACCACCACACCGACGCCTGCTACGAGGAAGTGCTGGTGTGCCCCCTGCCGGAGCATCACCACACCGTAAGCTGCCTGAGCGATACCTCTGCCGACCTTGAGACCCCCGAGGAGTGGCAGGCCGCCAACGCCGATGCCGTGATCACCGGCGAGTGGAACGAGGATCTGCTCAGCGTGGCAAAGACCCAGTTGGGCTACGAGCAGAGCGAGAAAAACTTCGAGATCGACCCGGCGGACGGCGTGACCCTGCGCTACTACTCCCGCTACGGTCAGTCCTACGGCAATGCCTACGGCGAGTGGGACGTGATGTTCCTTGCCTACTGCCTGAAGTACGCCGAGATTCCCCAAAGCGCCATCCCGCAGGAGGCCAGCGTGCTTGCCCTGCGCAGCTCCATGAGCGGCATGGACTGGCTGCTGGAAGAGGACGGCAGCGCCGCCCAGCCCGGCGACATCGTTATTTATAATAAGTACGTCACCCGCACCGTGGCTGTGGACAGCAGCGCCGACAGTGCAGAGCCGGATCTGGACGACCAGTTCAGCGTGGATACAGAGTTTGAAAACAGCGCAGAGCTCGAGGGCTCCGGCGTTTCTGCGCTGGATGCAGCCCCCAGTGCTGACGACAGCACCGGCGCACAGGATACCGCAGCCACCTCCGGCACGCAGGACACTGTGCTTACCCCCGAGCCCGTTGACCCGCAGACGGAGCAGCCCGCCGAAAAGCCGGTGGACAGCGCCGACACCGCTGCACCCAGCACTGTGACCTCTGTGTCCGGCGCGGACACCCTTGCCCCCAGCGTGGTATCCCCCGCTGCTGAGCCGCAGACCACCACCGTGACCGACGCTTTGCCCGTGGAGACCGTGGGCATCGTGAGCAGTGTGGACAGCGACGCCGACACGCTGACCGTTATTTCCGGCGACGTGGACGGCAAGGTGGCTGAGGTAACACTGTTCAACACTGATGTGGAAAACGTTATTTCTGTGGCGTATGCGCAGATAGAGCTGAGCGAAGGCGATTCCGATTCGGACGATGACACCGCTTCTGATATTATTGAAACCGACCCGGTGTTCTCCTGCTCCGTTACTACCGTATACGAAACTGCATCCGCATCTGCGGTGCGTCCTTCCCGTTCCCGCGCTGCAAGGTACGCTGCACCCTCCACCTATGCCGTAACTGCCGTGTCTGCTACTCCTGTTGATATGGGCACTCATATCACGAACGTTTCTGTTCAGGTTCCCAACTCCACGGATGGCAGCGGCGTTGTGACCTCTTGGAAAGATGCAAACGGCATCGTGCGTCCCGGTCAGACCGTTAAGGTGCAGTTGAATTACAGCTTTAATGAGAATGAAATCACCGCAGACAACCGCGTCGCAACCTACAAGCTCCCCAACGGTATTACGCTGTTGGACAGTGTTTCAGACTCCGGCAATATCACTTGGCGTGACAGTACTGGTAAAGACGTTGTCGTTGGCACCTACAATATTGTTGGTGACACCGTCACGTTTACTTACAACGAAACATTTGCCGACGGCAAAGCCTTTGACGGTGACTTTGAGTTTAAGGCTTCTGCTTCCTCTGATTCCTCCATGGAAAACCAAAAAATCAATTTTGGTGGTACGACCGGTTCTGTTACCATCAAAAAAGAGGATCTGATCTCCGACCTGTCTCTTTCCAAGAATGTGCAGAAGGATGCAAGCGGTAAAGAGCTGATCAAATACGATTCGACGGCGAAAACGCTTGATATCGCCTATGAAGTGGTTGCAAAAACCACAAACGGCACCGGTGATACCGTAAATCTTACCGATTTCTTTGATACCGTAAATTCTTCTCTTCCCAGCAACGCTACCTATCGGCAAGATACGATCAAACTGATAAAGATTGCTGCGGATGGCACCGAAAAGGATGTCACAACGGACTATCAAAGCAAACTTACCGTAGGCACTGAGCTCAAATACGATGCTCTGCCCGAACTGAAAGCCGGTGAGCAATACGTTCTGCGGTATCACGCCACCATTCCTGTTAATGATGATTACACCTATAAAGCCATCAATAAGGTAAAGGCTGAGTTCGACGGCAAAGACAGTTCCACGAGCAAGGAGGTCAAAAACACCGAGCCGCGTCTTACCAAGAGCGGCAACTATGACGCCAATAGCCGCATCATCACTTGGACAGTCACAATCAAGAACCCCTATGGGGAAGATCTCCGCGGCAAAAAATTTACCGATCTTCTGCCTGCCGGGCTGGAGGTCGTAAATAACGTTGAGATCACACGCGGCTACTGGAGCGACGACATTAAGCCTGTCTCTGCCGAGGATTTCAAGAAGGCTGGGTGTAGTTACACCTTCCCGACAGATAAATCGGAAACCGCAGCATTCTACACGATCAAAATCCAGACGAAAGTCCCTGACGGCACCGCAGTCGGTACTACCTATACAAATACGGCTGATTTTGATGGCAACAGCGCTTCCGGTGAAGTTACAGTGACCGACCGCAGCTCCTATCTGAGCAAGAGCCTGTCGACGGCGGAGGACTTGGAAACCGGCAAGAAAAAGCTGACTTGGCAAACCTCGGTCTCCATCCCTACCGGTTGGAACAAGATCACCCTTACGGATACGATTCACGATGCCGAGGTAGAAGGCATTGAGCAGGATGGCACACACTATGCGGTCTTGTCCGAGTTGAGGGATGAGATCAAAGCGAACTTGTACCTGACCCTGTTCAATTCCTCCGAAACCGTCACAATGGCTAATGCGTCTGAGCATCATGTCACGTTTACCGTCACCTATTATGACGAACATGGTAATACGATTACTAACAATGATGCCCATGTAGCCAAGTTTACCATCACCGCCAATCTGGCCGATGGCCAAACGCTGGATGCCACCAGCATGGTGCTGAGCAGCTACCATACCGTTGCCGATATCAGTAATGCAGGCATAGAAGAGCCGTGGCTGTTTGTAAACAATGCTGCCTCCGGTGATAAGACCTCCGATGCCAGCTACACCTATAAAAAGCCCAAGGAAGCAAAGCTTGAAAAGCTGGTCTATGAATACGGCAATTTCAATAACGCTGGCAGCAAGATCAGTGAGCTGGATTATACCAGCAACGGTGGTAAAATCTACTATGAGCTCACCATTCCCACATCACTTACTTGTAAAGATCCGCTGACCACAAAAGATTTGGTCATTACCGATACCCTGCCGGCTGGTGTTACCTTTGACATAAGTAGTGTCACGGTTGGAGCCAACGAGTACAAAGCTGACGGTTCTGTGAATCATCAAGCTTGGTTTGCTAACACAATTTATGGTTCTGGCGGCAGGTCAAACTATGATATTTCGGCAACCAAAAACTTTAGTGCATCAAAAACTCATATTGGCGCAACCGACACTGACCGTACGATCACGTTTACGATCAACAAGGGCTACAACGTTTCCAATAAACCGCAGGTTTTCTATATCCGCTACTGGGTCAGCGTTGCGGAGGACGCTTCTTGGGACGATCTTCGTACGGAAAACAAGTACCGCAACAGCGCAGAATGGAACGGCGATAAGGCAGAAACGGAAACCACCGTCAAGCGCAGCTACGAAAAGCTTTATAAGACCGGCACTGTCGTCACCGAGGATCCCGATGCCAGCGGCAAGCCAACTGCTACCAAGAAGATCAACTACAGCGTTGTTATCAACCCCACCGGCGATAAGCTGCTGACCACCAGCAATACCACCCTGACCCTGACGGATACGCTTAGCTTTGAGCCCTCTGACAACACCTCCGCTGATCTGGATCTAAGTTCGATCCATCTGTATGGTGTGACCCTTGATACTACCACCGGCAACCTTGTTGCAGACCATACAAATGAGATCGGTCATGACCGGTTTACGGCAACCTACGACAGCCCCAACCACACCATGACCGTCACCGTCCCGGATGAACTGGCTTGTGTACTGGAATACACCTATCAGATTTCTTACCCTTCCTCTACGGAGGTAACAGTTAAAAACCATGCAAACCTCTCCGGTCTGGTGGAGAAATGGGTCGATACTCATGTTGTGAATTATGATTCTTCGGCTACCGTCCGGTTCAGCAAGTTTGACCTGAACAAGGTGGATTCCAACGATTATCTGGTCACACTTCCCGGTGCAACCTTCCAGCTTGCAAAGTGGAATAAAACAGCAGGTACGTTTGAAGCGGTTTGCACGCTGAAAACAAACGCTTCCGGTCAGATCAATTTCGGTCTGCTGGATTCTTCTGCAACAGCGGAGATCCCCACTATGAGCAGTGCCCAGCTGCTTTGCAGTACGCTCTACCGTATTGTAGAGACGGATGCCCCCACCGGCTATGCGCTTAGCAAGAGCCCGATCTACCTGCTGTGGGGTGCATTTTCCAACACAAAGCGAGCTGACGCGTTTAATGCTGCTACCGGTGAATCTTATATCCATGATGCTTCGGAGTACGATAAATTGCTTAACTGCAACGATGTGACCTACCTTGCCCGTGGTGATATCAGTGCTGTATATGTGCCCAACACCGCTAACAGCATTACGGTTGCCAAGCATTGGCTGGATACGGACGGCAAAACAGAGCTTGCTCCGAACAAGGTCAACTCCACCTACACCGCAACCGTAGAGCTGCGGCGCAAGGTCTATCAGTGGGGCAACTTGCAGCCGAATGATGAACTGTATACCACCGTCACCTTGGATAGTTCCAACAACTGGAGCTATAGCTGGAACAATCTTCCTTTGACTGATCCCGCTGACAGCAGTATCACCTACAAGTACTACGTTAAGGAAACAGCTTGTTCCGGTACGTTTAAATACGACCTGAACAACACCGGCATCACCGGCGGCACCATCCTGCTTTACAATCAGGTGCCCGAGGATGCTAACTACGAACTCCCCTCTACCGGCGGGTCCGGTACACTCCCGTACACAGCCGTGGGCGGCACAATGATGCTGTCTGCGCTGGCATATAGCTTTATCCACCGCAAGCGCAGACGCGAAGGGAGGGCAGATGACTAAACTGCACTTCCCTGCCGGACGCCCGGAGCTTAAACCCCGCCCGCCCAGCGCAAAGTTTACGCGATAGTCCGAACAAGACCACACCCCTCCCCCCCTGTGCAAAATGCAGGGGGCGGCAAGGGGCAGAAAAAAGAAAGGGGCTTTTTCCATGAAAAAAGCAATGAAGAAACTCATGGCTGCGCTGCTGGCAGTTGCTATGGTTTGCGCCATGGCGATCCCGGCGTTTGCAGATGGCAGCAGCTCTACCAGCACTGCTGCTGTTACCCGGTACACGATCACCGCACCTAAAAACGGTCACACCTACGAGATCTACCAGATCTTTACCGGTGATTATGATGCATCCCAACCGTCCATGCTCGCCAACATCAAGTGGGGCAAAAACGGCACTGGTACGGCTGGTGATGCTGTTGAGCAGACTGTTCTGGACGCACTTTCCAAGGTTGCTTCCTACACAAGCGACAATGATAAGCTTACCGTTATCGAAAAATATATTGATTTGAGCACCGCTCCTCTAGTGACTATTACAAATGGCGGTACTGCTAATGATGTTGTTGGCGGTTACTACCTGATCAAGGACCAGGATGGTACTGTGCCTTCCTCTGAGACTTATACTCCTTACATCGTTTCCGTTGTTTGCGATATTACCATCAAGCCGAAGAGCAATGAGGTTCCTAAATTTACCAAAAAGCTGAAGGACACCAACGATTCTACCGGCGATGTTTCTGACTGGCAGGATTCTGCCGACTATGATATCGGCGATGACATCCCCTTCCGCCTGCAGGGCACTGTTTCCAAGGACATTGATTCCTATAAGACGTATTACTACGCTTTCCACGATGTGGAAGAAGCCGGTCTAACCTTTGACCCCGACTCTGTGGAAGTTTTTGTTGGCGATGAAGTGACCGGTACGAAGATTACTACTGGTTATACTGTCGATACCAGCCCGGCCGATGGCTGCACCTTTGAGATCGTATTTGATGATTTGAAAAAAGTTTCCGGTGTTACTGCTAATTCTATCATTACCGTTACCTACAAGTCTCAGCTGAACGGGAACGCTGTTCTGGGCGAACACGGCAACGTCAACAAGGCACAGTTGGAGTACTCCAACAACCCGCGCGGTGACGGCAAGGGCGAAACTCCTTGGGATAACGTCATCGTCTTTACCTATAAGGTGGTTGTGAACAAGATCGATCAGGCTGGTGATCCTCTGGAAGGTGCACAGTTCACTCTGACCAAAAAGACCAAGAACGGCACGGATGTTGTCAAGACTATGGACGTTAACACTACCTTGACTCAGTTTACGCTGTCCGGTCTGGATGACGGCGAGTACACGCTGACCGAGACTGTAACCCCCGCCCACTATAACACCATCAGCCCCATCACCTTTACTGTCACCGCTGATCATAAAATTGATTGGGATTCTATTTCCACTCGTGATAATGTTCTGACCTCTTTGAGCGGCGAGAAGAAGGTTGGCGAAATCACCTTTAATGTTGATAAAAAAGCTGGCACTCTGACTACAGATGTCGTCAATAATATCGGTACTACCCTGCCCGGCACCGGCGGCATCGGCACCACCATCTTCTACGTGGTCGGCGGCGGCCTGATGGTTGCTGCAGCCATCCTGCTCATTACCAAAAAGCGCATGGAGAACCACTAAGCTCTCCTTTTCCCCTGCACAGAGCGGGGCTGTAAAGCCACCTGCTCTGGTCCTGAAACTATAACGTTAGGGAGTAGCCCATGAAAAAGAACAAAAGCACCATTATACTGATCCTCGTCTTTTTCGTGGGTCTATCCGTGATGTTATACCCCACCATCAGCGATTACGTCAACCAGCGCAACCAGTCCCGCGCGGTGGCAAGCTACGCGCAGGACGTGGACAACATGACCGATGCGGATTACAGCGGATACTTTGACGCCGCCGATGCCTTTAACGCACAGGTAGCCGCCAACGAGTACGCGCTCTACCGCCCGGATCAGCTTACCGGCTACGCCGACACGCTAGATATTACCGGCACGGGCATTATGGGTTACATCACCATCGCCAAAATAGGCGTGGAGCTGCCCATCTACCACGGCACCAGCGACAGCGTATTGCAGATCGCCGCAGGCCATTTGGAGGGCACCAGCCTGCCGGTGGGCGGCGCGTCCACCCACGCGGTCATCTCGGCGCACCGCGGCCTGCCCAGCGCAAAGCTGTTTACCAACCTTGACCAGCTGGAAGTGGGCGATACCTTTACCATCACCGTACTGGACCGGGTGCTCACCTACGAGGTGGACAAAATTTCCATCGTGCTGCCCACCGAGACCGACGAGCTGAAGATCGCCGAAGGCAAGGATTACGTCACCCTGATGACCTGCACCCCCTACGGCATCAACACCCACCGCCTGCTGGTACGCGGCCACCGCGTGGAGACCCCGGATCAGTACAAGCACATCCGTGTTACTGCCGAAGCGCTCAAGATAGAGCCTATCATCGTTGCGCCCGTCATGGCGCTGCCCATGCTGCTGATCCTGCTGATCGGTATGCTGCTTTCCACACGCAAACGCAAGAAAACAAGAGGTGAAGAACATGAAAAGCATTGATCTGCGTCATCGTCTGGCGGCTGTGCTGCTGGCTGTGTGCCTTGTGGTATGCTGCGCCCTGCCGGCGTTTGCCACCAGTGCCAGCCTTGTGTCCGGGCGGCTGGGCTCGCTCCACGTCCGTCTGTACGACACCCACAACGATGTGCCCCTGCGCGGCGGCGAGCTGACCTTGTATCAGGTTGCCGCCGTCAAGCGCACCGGCGGCAACCTGTCCTACGCCTATACCGGCGATTTTACGGGCTGCGGCGTGCCGCTGGGCGATCTTTCCGACAGCACGCTGGCTGACCAGCTGGCAAAGTATCTGCCCACCGTGCCCGCCGTTGCCGCCCAGCAGAACGTTGACGAGGAAGGCTACGCCGACTTTACCAAGCTGCCGCAGGGGCTGTATCTGGTCATGCAGACCGAGGCTTCCCACGGCTACGAAGCCATCAAGCCCTTCCTTGTGTCCATTCCCCTGCCGGATGGCGACAGCTGGATCTACGATGTGGACGCCACCCCCAAGGTAGGCGCTACCATCCCGGATACGCCGGAGACCCCGCCGGACACCCCCGAAACGCCCCCAGACACCCCTGACACTCCCCCGGATACGCCGGACACGCCGCCGGACACCCCCGATCTTCCGGAGCAGCCGGACACCCCGGATACGCCGGTGAGCCCCGGCACACCGGATAACCCGGTAAGTCCCGGCAACCCGGACAACCCCGTAAGCCCCGAGAACCCGGATAACCCGGTCTCCCCTTCCAACCCGGATAAGCCCGTTCTGCCCCAGACTGGTCAGCTGAACTGGCCTGTGCCGGTGCTGGCCTGCAGCGGTGTGCTGCTGTTTGCCGTCGGCTGGGTGCTGGACCGGAAGGAGACGCTGGCATGAACACAAAGCAGAAGATCGGCCGCGCCTGCATGATCGTGGGCATCCTGCTCATTCTGGGCGCGCTGGCCCTGCTGGGCTATATCGGC
>ENA-OOXT01002549-OOXT01002549.1-human-gut-metagenome-genome-assembly--contig:-NODE-2549-length-10097-cov-11.100578_pt1 | contig 10097 bp, 7 predicted proteins | sample MGYA00241590_ERZ501349 | MGnify/ENA primary metagenome ERZ501349 (study PRJEB25962, sample SAMEA2042838) | human gut metagenome | biome: human gut; feature: human-associated habitat; material: faeces...
TAAACAAATTATTAATCAGAATTCTGTTGCATTTGCAAGTTGAATTCAGCCTTTAATATAGATGATTTGTTTGAGAGTCTCAGTAAGAGTATGGACATCAACAGATCTTCCCTGCTTTGGCATTTGTTCAAACTAGTAAATAGTAACGTACTTATCAGAACTGGCCGCGGAATGTATGCCAAAGTGAAGAAACCGATATTTTCGCCCAAACCAGCAGATGACATAATAGAGGTTTCTAATCTGTTGCAGACCAACTTCCCGTTTGCCAAGTTCTGTATCTACCAAGGTGAAATCATTTCACCCCTGCAACACCATCTTTCATTCAACCGCATAATTTATGTGGAAACGTAGAGGGATTCGGCCGAGGCCATTTTTGATTTTCTGAAAGGCAAAGGCCGATCGGTTTTTCTACGCCCCGATAAAGATACAGTATATCGATATGTGGATATGGACAGCAGGACAATCTTCGTGAAGAGCATTGTTTCAGAGGCTACGTTACAGGAAGTATCCAGCATTCCAATGCCCACATTGGAAAAACTTCTGGTAGATACTCTGAGAGATTCTGATTTCTTCTATCTACAAGGGGGGGGGTGAAAGCGAACGTATTATAGAGAATGTCTTCAAAATGTATTCCGTCAACCGCAGCCGCCTTTTCAGATATTCCAACAGAAGAAAAATCAAAGACGAATTATTGTCCATACTAACCAACTTGAATTTGATATAATAAAAAAGAATCTTCTACGAAAGAATAGATTGACCAGGTGTCCACAGAACTGCATTAAATACTCTCGTGTGCGCGCCTATATATTAACCAGTTTAATTTATTATCTATATATAAAGGAAACAAACCAAACTAAACTGCTTTTTAAATAGCTTAAAAAGCGAAAAGCAATATTGTATCATATATTCGATACACATACAGACAGACATATTATCGATAAATAAATGAAGTTATAACAAAATACGAAACAACATAGTTCTTGTGTTGTTTTCTTGTATTTTTTACTTATTTATGATGTTTCTGCTAAAGGAAATACCAGACCAATTTCCTATATTACAAAGGAAGCGTGTTGATGATACTTTCATACGAACAAAATTAAATTCCTATAGTTATAATCACTGCTGCCCGGAGAACTTATACCACAGCGTAAACTTCCTAAGACCATCATCCTCCCAGACGTTAGAAGTGAGGTCGGTTTGATTAAATATATCTATGATGTTACCTCTTTTGAAGAGTACTTGACCTATAAAATTTGAAATGTAATGAAGATTTGGATTCAACATATAATGTTTCTTCGCAATGATAAGCAGAAGATAAGTCATAGATGGCAATCCATATAGATGTGAACACGACATTTTTAGTAGTTTATAGAATGTCTTTATGTGCAGATGCTGCTTTATCCATTTGAATAACAGTTCAATTTGCCATCTTTCCTGTATAACTCGGCAATAGTTGATTCCTCAAGCTTGAAGTTATTTGTGAGGAAACTGTAAACTGTATTTATGCTGAAGTCATCATACACAACTGGTCTAAGAGAATCGGGATATTTCTTGGAGATGAGTGGTAGAGTCAATTTGATTGTTTCAATCAGAGAAAAATCTGGCAAATTGGTCTACCTCTCAACTACCCCAAAAACTTGTAAAGCATATTTTCTTTTGCTCTTGTAAAAAACATAGAAAAATTATCACCAAATTTATTCGAGTTAAATATGGTTTACCATTAGTGTCATTTGCTATTTTTTCTGATAAAATAATAATGTTCTTATCGATACAAAATAATTTAATTTATATACCTTTCTGGAGTAATAATGATGAGAGATTAAAATAAGGTTGTATCTTTACAACATATTATTTAATTTGATGTTATGGCAATATCAGATAAGCATAAAGATAGATATATTTTTCATTTTACAGATATGAGTAATCTTGATTCTATTATCAAGAATGGATTATTAAGTACGAATACTAAAAATAAAATGGGTATAGCTCATAAAAATATTGCTAATATGGCTATTCAAGAACGACGTGCTAATATGGACGTTCCTATTGGACCTGGCGGTAAGGTCCACGATTATGTACCATTTTATTTTTCTTCTATCAATCCAATGTTGCTCACGTTATTGAATCATAAAAATGTGGATCAGCAGTTAATTATTTACTTATGTGTAAAAATAAAGCGATTAGAAAAAAATGATGCTATTTATACTGATGCATCAGCCAATACGAATGAAGCACCGACTTTTTATGATGATACTTCCAGCTTAGATTGTTTAGACTGGAATTTGATTGAGAGTCGGAAATGGAGTGTAGACACAGAAGAGGATAAACATAAAAAAATGGCTGAAGCACTTATTTATAATAGGATTGGTATAAATGAAATAGATGCAATTGTGGTATATAATGACGATGCAAAAAGGGAAGTTAAAGAAATATTTGCAAATAACAAAATCACTCCGCCTAATATTCTTTTTGACCATAATTCTTATATGAAGAAATATGGATTTTACTATACAAAATTTTTTATAAAAGGAAAAAACAATGAATCTCTTGTTACTGGACCTCTGACATTGTTGAACAATTATAGGAATTTAGTTATTAAAATAATTGAGGAGCGCCATAAGAGAAAGAAACAATATAATTATTCAACAATACATGAATTGATTCAAGCATTAGATAAGGACATATCAGTAATTCCAGAATTGAAGGATATTGTAAACTTATGTCAGGATTACCCGCCTCATAACGAAACAGTAGATAAACATACAAAAACAGTAGTTGAAGAAATAAAAAAATTGGACTATTACAAAAATACGACAGATGAAAAAAGAAATGCGTTATTACTGTCAGCATATCTTCATGATATTGGAAAGGGTCCTAAGAATAAGTGGAAAAGCCAAATTATGACTCATGCATATCCTGATCATCCTGCTGATGCCATACCTATGCTTGGTCGCATTCTTACTGAAGAAATTAAGGAACTTTCGGAGGAAGATATACGCATTATTTGTATGCTCGTGATATATCATGATATAATAGGTGATTGCATGAAAAAAGAACGAGATATAAATCAAATTGTTACACTTATAGATAATAGAGATGATATTGATATGCTATTTACTATTTCTATTGCAGATATAAAAGCAATTTGTGAAGAATGGGGGCAAGATATTTTGATTAATAAAGAATCGTTTAGCTCACATATAATGGAACTAAAATCAATATGATTATGAGAAAAAAACTTAAATATGCATTTCGTATAACTCATATAGATAATATACCACATATAATAAAATATGGTTTAGTGAAAAAGAATTCACAATATCGAAATGAGAATTTTGTAAATATTGGCGATCAACAAATTATACAATTGCGTGAAGAAAAGGATATTAAAGGTTATAAGATTAGTGATTATATTCCATTTTATCTTGGGCCACGTTCACCAATGTTATATGTAGTTCAGCATGGATATAATGGTGTACCACAAATTGAACCTGAAAAAATAGTTTACTGTGTAATTAAACTTGACGATTTAGTAAGAAATAATATTGATTGTATTTTTACAGATGGACATGCATTAAGTGAATTAACATCCTTCTATAAAAAAGATGATTTAATGCGAATAGATGATATTGTCAGTTATGAAGATGTTTATTCTTCACAATGGAACTCTGAAATTGATATTGACTTAAAACGCCGCAAGGAAGCAGAATTATTAGTCTGCAATGATTTAGCACCATGTCTTATTTGTGGTTATGTGGTTTATAACGAAAAGGCAAGAAATATATTAAAAAATATGGGTGTTAATGATAATAAAATTGTAATATTACCTGGTTATTATTTTTAAATTAAGAATAAATATAATGATACGATATGTAAAAGGAAATTTATTGGAAAGTAAAGCAGATGCTTTAGTGAATACAGTAAATACAGTAGGAGTTATGGGGAAAGGTATTGCGTTACAATTCCGTGAAGCTTTTCTGGAGAACTATCGTGTATATAGGAATGCATGTCATAGAAAAGAGTTTCATATAGGTGAATTACTTATTGTAGAAGACTATAATTTAATGTTAGGGCATAAGCTGATAGTTAATTTTCCTACAAAAACTCACTGGAAATTACCTTCAGAATATTCGTATATTACCCAAGGACTTATAGCATTACGTAAAGAGATTATCAATCGAAAAATACGTTCTATAGCAATCCCTCCATTAGGTTCACATAATGGAGGATTAGACTGGTTACGCGTAAAACAAATGATAGAAACCTCTTTAGCAGATTTGGATTGTGATATCATGTTATATGAACCTTCGGATGTTATTATTGAAAGAATGAAGGCAGAAAGAGTGAAAATGACACCAGCAAGAGCTATGTTACTTCAGATGTTTATTGATTTAAATATTAATGGAGAATTTGCATCTGTATTTGCTGCTGAGAAATTAATTTATTTCATGCAACGTTTGGGGGCAAAGAATTATTTTAAAATAGATTTCAAACCGTACTATTATGGGCCATACTCAGGAGGAAAAGTTGCTCATGTGCTTTATCATATGAATGGAAGTTATATAAAAGGAATGGGGGGAATGGAGAATCGTCCATTTGATTATATATGGTTAATAGACGGTGCGGCACAGGAATCAAACAATTATATAAATCAATATAAGGATAGTAGTCTTCGCACTATTTGTGATAATACAAAAAAATTTCTGCGTGGCTATTACTCTAATTATTCATTAGAACTACTGTCAACAGTTGATTATCTGTTGGAAAATGTTGAATCATTAAAGAAATGGAAAACTGATAATATAGAAACTGTTTTAGATATTTTGGAATTGGAGATTAAAAAATGGAGTAAACGTAAAGAGCAGATGTTTAAACGTACTTTACTTTTTAATGCAGTCTGTTATTTACGTGATAACATGTGATTCCATATTTTGATATTGTTTTAAAAGGTATGTAAAGTGAATAAACAGATACAAAATTTACAAATACACTTTTGGGAACAGTATTAAATCTTGTGTAAATGGAAGACACTGTCCAAAAAAATTTTTGTGTAAATAGAAACAGGATTCAGCTGTAAGTTTATTCTTATATCTGGATTCTGTTTTCAAAAATAAGCATAAATTGGCTCATAATCAACCCCCAGTTATGAATAGGTTGTGTCCATTTCTTCTCAATTTCCATAAGTGAAAGATATACGGTCATTTTTACAGCATCATCTGAAGGGAATGAAAGCTTTGATTTGGTGTACTTTCTGATTTTCCCGTTCAGGTTTTCAATGAGATTTGTAGTATAGATTATTTTTCTGATTTCCAGCGGAAACTGGAAGAAAACAGTCAAATCATCCCAGTTATTTCTCCATGAAAGTATGGCGTATGGATACTTTCCTCCCCATTTCTTTTCCAGATTATCAAGTTCCGTGGCAGCAACCTCTTTATTAGGTGCATTATAGATATTCTTCATATCCGCCGTAAACTCTTTCTTGTCCTTATAAACGACATATTTATAGGAGTTTCTGATCTGATGCACCACACAGATTTGAGTAGAAGACTGAGGGAATACGGTGCGGATGGTATCTGTAAATCCATTCAGGTTGTCGGTACAGGTAATCAGTATATCCTGTACTCCACGCGCCTTTAAATCGGTCTACCCCCCATCCAGAAAGAAGAGCTTTCCGATTTGCCGACCCACATACCAAGGACTTCCTTCAGGCCGTTCTGTTTCACTCCGACGCAAAGGTAAACAGTCTTGTTTATGATCTTGCCGTTGTCCCGTACTTTGAGAACAATACCGTCCATCCATGCTATCAGATAAACAAGAACCAAAGGGCGGTTCTGCCACTCCAGGGTGGCCTGATTGACTTTATTGGTAATGATGGAAATGGCTGATGTAGAGAGTTCTATCTCATAAATCTCACGCATCTCTTCTTCTATATCAGAAACGCTCATTCCTTTGGCATATAGGGAGATAACAAGCTTTTCTATCGAAAGTCCACGACTTTCATGTTTGGGTATGGCTATCGGCTCAAATTGACCGTTACGATCACGGGGTATAGAGATGACTGCTTCTCCATGTTCGGTCTGGATTTTCTTTGGATAACTGCCATTACGCGAATTACCGCTGTTATTACTAGCCACAGAATTCTTTTCATACCCCAAATGGGCATCCATTTCGCCTTCAAGCATTTTTTTCAGTACCTGGGCATGCAACTGCTTTAGGAACTTGCTTACATTGGCTTCTGTTTTAAACTGGCTAAAGAACTACTTGCTTAATACCTCATTTGGCACTACTTGATTCTTTTCCTTCATAATCTTCTTAATTTTGCAAATCTGGGAAATAAAAAATACGAGAATCAAACTGATGTGCCCCCCAAAAGTTGGACAGTTTAACATTATATTAGGAGGCAGACTTCGATTGGAATAGGGCTCGGTATTGTACCGGACTCTTTCCATTCAGCCTCAGTTTGATCCTGTCATTGTTGTAGTAGCGTATATACCTAATCAGTTCCTTTGAGAACTGTTCAACGCTGTCCCACTCCTGCAAATATAGCAATACATACTTCAAAAGTCCGAAGAAGTTCTCCATCATGGCATTGTCCAGGCAGTTGCCCTTACGTGACATGCTTTGCACGATATTCTTGTCTTTCAATGCCTTCTGGTATCTCTGATGCTGATAGTGCCATCCTTGATCAGAGTGTAGTATGAGTCCTTCCGGTATATCAGTTTTCTTGAACGCTTTATCCAGCATCTTCATTGCCATTTCCAGGTCCGGACGATATGATATTGTGTAAGATATTATCTCCCCATTGAACATATCCAGGACGGGAGAAAGATATATCTTCCTGTCCTTTATCTTGACTTCAGTCACGTCAGTTGCCCATTTCTGGTTAGGTGCAGTTGCCGTGAAGTCTCTGTCAATGACTTTGGGCGCAACCGTTCCGATCTCACCTTTATATGACTTGTACTTTGCCGTCTTTCGCTTGCCATATAGGTTCATCTCTACCATAAGTTTCTGTACGGTCTTGTGGTTAAGGTGCATACCGTCATTACGCAGCTGGGCAGTTATTCTTCGATAGCCATAACGTCCTCTGTGACGATCATATATCTCTCGGATTGCGGTTCTTGCATCATTGTAGCCGTCAGGTTCTAACATCTTTTTCGTATGGTAGTAGAATGTGGATCTGGCCATCCCTGTCTTCTCCAGAAGAATCTCGAGATCATGCTCCTGCCTTAGTTCTTGGATGGCTTCCGCCCAATCTCTTTGAGACGGGCGTCTCTTGCTTCTACTAAGGCTTTCACCTTTTTTAGCAGAGCATTCTCAGCCCTCAGGCACTCATTCTCATATCTGAGACGTTCCAGCTCTGTCATTTCTTCCGGTTTCTTTTTCCTTGATCTTCCCATGGCATTCTTTGGTAGGAGGCCTCTTGGCCTGGTGATAGCTAAAGCATCATAACCTTGAGTCCTGGCGACTTTTAGCCATACCTTGATTTGACTGGCACTTGCATTATACTTCAACGAAGCATCCAGCAAAGTTATATTATTTTCTTCAACATCACGAACGACTTCAAGCTTGAAGGCATAATCCGCCCTTACATTTTGCTTTTTCAACAATCCCGTTGGACCTTCTGAACGGTATCGTGTCCATAAATATCCAAGAAGCTCCCCGCTAATCCCAAAGCGGCGCTCAATATAATTTCGGCTAAAGCCATTCTCTAGCATATGCATATATTTTAGCCGTTCTGCATAGCCATGTTTCCTGTACTTTTTAGACATAACAAAACCCCGAAAGTTTTTTGTCTAACTTTCGGGGTGCATGTCAAACTTGAATCCCGTATTTCCCATTTACACAAAATATTTTATAGTGCCAAAAGATATGGGATGTTTGGGATAATGTATCTTATTCGTTTCAGTTATTATGGGTATATAAAAATAAAAAGCTCACCCTGAGCGCGCTGTTCTTACGGGAAGCGGGGTAAACATGTTATTGCAAAGTAAATACATTATTCTCTGTTCCACAAAACATTCATCTGTTTTTTTCATTTCTTTCTATATAGTATATACTTTTTATATTATAAATAACAGATATTAATCATGAACAATAAATTGTATTATAAAAGCACTCATTACACTGTGTAAAATGCAATTCTTTGATGAGAAAATATAAAAAAAACTTATAACTTGCTATTATTTAAGCATTTAATAATTTTTTATTGCACATTACCTACTAATTTGTTGCGGTACAAATATGGTACAAATAAGCGAATTAAATATATTTTAGGAATAATGAATAGAAAAATGTATCTCAATATTCGCTTTCAATATTGGCAAGGGAAAACTACTTGTGTATATCCTTGATTATCAGACTATATATTCTTTAAGTGTCACATTATCTACCATTAAGGTACGGTACAAATATGGTACAATTATGCCATTAAAAGCCAATAATCATAGATAAAAACCACCGTTATAAAGAAAAACAAAAAAAGGCGTGAAACCACTTGAGTTTCACGCCTTTACTTATGATAATTTATGTTTATTTATCTCTAGCTTACTTGACTTCCTCAAAATCAGCGTCCTGAACATTATCATTCTTTCCGCCATTCTGAGTATTTGCCTGACCAGCATTAGGACCAGCCTGAGCACCGCCCTGTGCACCTGTCTGAGCATACATTTCAGCACTTGCAGCCTGGAATGCAGTCTGCAGTTCAGCACTTGCAGCATCGATACCAGCCAAATCCTGTGCTTTGTGAGCATCTTTCAGTTTCTGAAGAGCAGCTTCGATAAGAGCTTTCTTGTCAGCTGGAAGCTTATCACCAAGATCCTTCAACTGATTTTCAGTTGTGAAGATCAAGCTATCTGCCTGGTTCAATTTATCGATACGTTCTTTTTCTTTCTTATCTGCTTCTGCGTTTGCTTCAGCTTCAGCTTTCATACGTTCAATTTCTTCCTTGCTCAAGCCAGATGAAGCTTCGATACGAATAGCCTGTTCCTTACCTGTTGCTTTATCCTTAGCAGAAACTTTCAAGATACCGTTTGCATCGATATCGAAGGTTACTTCAATCTGAGGAACACCACGACGAGCAGGAGCAATACCTGTCAGGTTGAACTGACCGATTGATTTGTTCTGTGCTGCCATAGGACGTTCACCCTGAAGTACGTGGATTGTTACTTCTGTCTGGTTGTCGGCTGCCGTAGAGAATACTTCACTCTTCTTGCAAGGGATAGTAGTGTTAGCATCGATAAGTTTTGTCATCACACCACCCATTGTTTCGATACCCATTGACAGCGGAGTTACATCCAACAGAACTACCCCCTTGATTTCATCTGTCAAAACGGCACCCTGAACAGCTGCACCTACTGCAACTACTTCGTCTGGGTTAACACCCTTAGAAGGAACTTTTCCGAAGAAGTCTTCTACCAGTTTCTGAACGGCAGGTATACGAGATGAACCACCAACCAAGATAACTTCATCGATATCTGAGTTACTCAAACCAGCATCGCTCATTGCTTTCTTACAAGGTTCAAGACAAGCCTGAATCAAGTTGTGAGCCAAAGCTTCGAATTTAGCACGAGTCAATGTCTTAACCAAATGTTTAGGAACACCAGCTACCGGCATGATATACGGCAAGTTGATCTCTGTTGATGTAGAAGAAGACAATTCAATCTTAGCTTTTTCAGCTGCTTCTTTCAAACGCTGCATAGCCATCGGATCAGTTGTCAAATCTGCACCTTCATCGTTCTTGAATTCCTGTACCAACCAGTCAATGATAACCTGGTCGAAGTCATCACCACCCAGGTGAGTATCACCGTTAGTTGACAATACTTCAAATACACCACCACCAAATTCAAGGATTGAGATATCGAATGTACCACCACCAAGGTCGAACACTGCAACTTTCATATCCTTATTTGATTTGTCAACACCATATGCAAGTGCTGCTGCTGTCGGTTCGTTTACGATACGTTTTACTTCCAAACCTGCAATCTGACCAGCTTCTTTAGTAGCCTGACGCTGTGAATCTGAGAAGTATGCCGGAACTGTGATAACAGCTTCTGTTACTTCCTGTCCCAGATAATCTTCAGCAGTCTTTTTCATTTTCT
>ENA-OOXT01002550-OOXT01002550.1-human-gut-metagenome-genome-assembly--contig:-NODE-2550-length-10097-cov-1.722366_pt1 | contig 10097 bp, 8 predicted proteins | sample MGYA00241590_ERZ501349 | MGnify/ENA primary metagenome ERZ501349 (study PRJEB25962, sample SAMEA2042838) | human gut metagenome | biome: human gut; feature: human-associated habitat; material: faeces...
ACTTACCACAATGACATTCCCAATCTTTTGTTGGTCCAAAGATTCTTTCACAGAACAAACCATCTCTTTCTGGTTTTAATGTTCTATAGTTTATAGTTTCAGGTTTTTTTACTTCACCTTTTGACCATTCTCTTATTTTTTCATCAGATGCCACTCCTATTTTTAGCTTATTAAAAATATCTAATTCGTCCACTATTTTTCCCCCTAGACTTTTATAATATTTTTTGATTTTAAACATAAAATAAGTCTATCCACCGCTCTTGCAATTCCATCCTGTCGCTTATTTTATGTTTAAAATCTATTAAATTAATTTAAATCTAAACCGATTATTTTTATTAGATATCATCATTATTTAAATCATCATTAAATAATAATTCGTCTCCTTCATCATCTAATCCTTCAAACAATTCATCACTATCTTCATTTAAAGAATCTTCATTGTCCTCTTCTTCACCATAACCATCTAGGTCACCGTCTGCAATAACTTCATCTTCAGCTAATATCTTTTTATCTTGATTTGGATCATATTCTATTCCTTCTTCGATATTTTCTTTTAGTTCTAATTCTTGATTATCTTCTGAATATAATCTTACATCTAGTCCTAAAGATTGTAATTCTTTTACAAGAACTTTAAAGCTTTCTGGAACTCCTGGTTCAGGAATATTTTCACCTTTAACAATTGCTTCATATGCTTTAACACGTCCAACAGTATCATCTGATTTTACTGTTAAAATTTCTTGTAATGTATATGCTGCACCATATGCTTCTAGTGCCCAAACTTCCATCTCTCCAAAACGTTGTCCACCAAATTGAGCTTTACCTCCAAGTGGTTGTTGTGTAACTAATGAGTATGGTCCAGTTGAACGAGCATGTATTTTATCATCAACTAAGTGATGTAGTTTTAACATGTACATTACACCAACTGTAATTGGTTTATCAAATGGATCTCCTGTTCTTCCATCATATAGAATTGTTTTTCCGTCTTCACTCATTCCTGCCATTTTTAAAGCTTCCCTAACGTCTGCTTCTGTTGCACCATCAAATACTGGTGTTGATATTTTCCATCCTAATGCTTTGGCAGCTCCTCCTAAGTGAACTTCAAGCACTTGACCTAGGTTCATACGAGATGGAACTCCTAGTGGGTTTAATAAAATGTCTATTGGTGTACCATCTGGCATAAATGGCATATCTTCTTCTGGTAATACTCTTGATATAACACCTTTGTTACCATGACGTCCAGCCATTTTATCACCAACTGATATTTTCCTTTTTGTTGCTATATAACATCTAATTACTTGGTTAACTCCAGGTCCTAATTCATCTGAATTTTCTCTAGTAAATATTTTTACATCTACTATTGTTCCTGCTTCTCCATGTGGTACTCTAAGTGATGTATCTCTAACTTCCCTAGCTTTTTCACCAAATATTGCTCTTAGTAATCTTTCTTCTGCAGTTAATTCTGTTTCACCTTTTGGTGTAACTTTACCAACTAAGATATCTCCTGGTCTTACTTCTGCACCAATTCTGATAATACCATTTTCGTCTAGGTCTTTTAAGCTGTCTTCACCAACATTTGGTATATCTCTTGTTATTTCTTCTGGTCCTAATTTTGTATCACGACATTCGCAGTCATATTCTTCTATATGTATAGATGTAAATACATCTTCTTTTACTAATCTTTCATTTAATAAAATAGCATCTTCGTAGTTGTAACCTTCCCACGTCATAAAGCCGACGAGAATGTTTCTGCCGAGCGCGAGTTCGCCGTTCGACGTTGCGGGGCCATCCGCGATGATGTCGCCTTTTTTAACCTTATCGCCCTTGTTGACAATAGGTCTTTGGTTCAAGCACGTTCCCTGGTTGGAACGAATGAATTTTTTGAGTTCGTAAGTAATGACTTCGCCGTCGTCCGCCGTTAAAACTATCTTATCGCCGGAGACCGAAGTAATTTCGCCGTCTTTCCCGGCGATTATCATAACGCCCGAGTCGTAAGCTATCTTAGCTTCGATACCCGTGCCTACGATGGCGTTTTCGGGTTTTAAAAGAGGAACTGCCTGACGTTGCATGTTGGAGCCCATGAGCGCGCGGTGGCTGTCGTCCGTTTCGAGGAACGGTATAAGCGCGGTAGCTACCGAAACGAGCTGTTTGGGCGAAACGTCCATGTAGTCGATTTTTTCTCTTTCTTCTTCGGTGATGTCCTCTTTCTTTCTGCAAGAAACCATCTCGTTGACGAATTTGCCATTCTCGTCGAGCGGTTCGTTCGCCTGCGCGACGGTGAATTCGTCCTCTTCGTCCGCGGTTAAGTAGTCGACTTGGTCGGTGACTACGCCGTCTATTACTCTTCTGTACGGGGATTCGATAAACCCGTATTCGTTGACCTTTGCGTAAGCGGTAAGCGAGGAAATAAGACCGATGTTCTGACCTTCGGGGGTTTCGATGGGGCACATTCTGCCGTAGTGCGTGTAGTGAACGTCGCGGACTTCGAACGTCGCTCTTTCTCTGTTCAAGCCGCCCGGGCCCAACGCGGAAAGTTTTCTCTTGTGAGTGAGTTCCGCAATGGGGTTGGTCTGATCCATAAACTGGGAAAGTTGCGAAGACCCGAAGAATTCTTTGATCGCGCTCGAAACCGGTCTTACGTTGATAAGTCCGTTGGGAGTGATATCCTTGGGATCCTGCGTGGACATTCTTTCTTTGATAACCCTTTCAAGACGGTTGATGCCGATTCTGAACTGGTTCTGCAAAAGTTCGCCGACAGACCTTACTCTACGATTGCCGAGGTGGTCGATATTATCTACGGAACCGATACCGTAATTGAGGTCGCTGTTCAAAGAAATGGTAGCGATGATATCGTCCGTGGTTATGTGCTTATGATTAAGTTTGTCGATGAGCGGTTTGACGTTCTTCTTCTGCTCGCTCGTGAGTTTTTCGGGAACGCCCGCCTCAATGATATCGAAGAAGGCGCGGCACGCGAATACGAACCTTCTGCGGAGTTCTCTTCTCTTTTCCTCGTTTTTCTTGTCCTCGGGCTTAACGTCTTCGCCTGCGGGAGTGGTGGTTTCTTCCACGTAGAAAAGAGGATTGATTCTGTCGAGATATTTTTCCGCAACGTCCTCGATCGTGCTCGTTTTAACCGCTTCGGCAAGTTCCTTCGCGAAAACGTAGTTGGGATAATAAATATTTTCGATAAGTCCGAAAGGTCTGGGCGAAACGCCTGCGACCGCCTCGAAATCGACTATATTGTTACCGATGATTTTATGCTTTTTGTCGCCGTCCACGAGAGCGTAAACGACGTTTATGCCGCTGTTCTGAATAAGTTTCGCCTTTTCGGGAGAAATTGTTTCGCCCTTTTTGACGAGAAGTTCACCGTCCTCGTTCACGATATCTTCGTAAGCGACGACGCCCGGAAGTCTTACGCCGATGTTAAGGCGTTTGTTGAACTTATATCTGCCCACTCTCGCGCAGTCGTATCTTCTCGGGTCGAAGAAAAGATTTTTAAGATGCTGACGAACGGCTTCCTCGGTGGGAACTTCGCCCGGACGAAGCCTTCTGTAAAGTTCGAAAAGACCTTCGCCTTCGGACTTGGCGACGTCCTTGTCCATAGTGGCAAGAATCATCGGGTCGTCCTCGAAAATTTCCTTTATACTCTCGTCCGTTCCGAACCCGAGAGCGCGGAGAAGAACGGTCGCGGTGAGTTTACGCGTTCTGTCGACCTTAACCCACAAAGTGTTGTCGGCGTCCTGCTCGAACTCTATCCACGCGCCTCTGTTGGGGATAATCGTCGTGCCGTAAAGTTTTCTGCCCGTTTTGGAGAACTCGAACCCGTTGTATACGCCCGGAGAACGAACGAGTTGCGAAACGATAACGCGTTCCGCGCCGTTTATGATAAACGAACCGTTCTCGGTCATCTTGGGAAGTTCGCCCATGAATACGTCCTGATCGAGAACTTCGCCCGTAACCTTGTTCACGAGCCTGACTTTTACTTTTAAAGGTACCGCGTAGGTGGCGTCTCTGTCGCGGCATTCTTTTTCGTCGTACTTCGGCTTATCGGAAAGGGAATGATCGAGGAAATAAAGTTCGAAACGATCGGAATAATCGGTTATAGGCGAAAAGTCCTCAAAAACTTCGCTTATACCCTCTTCGATAAAGTTGGCGTAAGAATCCCTCTGCACCTCGATAAGATAAGGCATCGGCTGAACCTCTTTTATCTTGGAGAAAGTTCTTCTCTCAACGTTTCCGAATTTAACTAACGGTAAATTGCGTGTCATTAAATTGACTCCTTTTTTTGTTGATTTAATTTCCGTAATGGTGTATAATACGCCTGTGACCGAGGGCTTGACGGGTTTGTTTTCCCCGCCGTGTTCGGTCAAGCAAAGACCGGTCGGATATCCGCCACTGAAATTTCCCGTTTTTTCAGATTTTATCTGCAAAAAACAATCCTTGTTCCAGTTTTTGCCGTCGTCCGCGTCCGGAAGAATTTTTCCGAAAAGGCGCAAAAAGACGCTATTATAGAAATTATAGCATTACATAATTATAATGCCGATCGCGCGTGTTGTCAAGTATTTTAACGGCAATATTACAAATTTTGGCGGAAATAATATAACTTTTTGATATAATTAAACGGAGAACGTCTCTTTGCGGCGTTTCCGACGTCGATTAACGAGGTTTTTTATGAGAATAGATAAATTTTTGAAAGTATCGCGCATTTTAAAGCGCAGAAGCGTGGCGAACGACGCCTGCTCGGGCGGAAGGGTTGAAGTAAACGGAAAATCCGTAAAACCGGCTTACAATCTTAAGGTCGGCGACGTTGTTTCCATCGCGTTCGGCGAAGGCTCGCTCAAATTCCGCGTGCTTAACCTTAAAGAAACCGTCCGCAAAGACGAAGCCGCTTCTCTTTACGAGATTATCAACGAGTAGCCGCGGGCGACTTCCCGAACGGCACTTGGAATTATATGCAATTATATAATGATATAGCAATAAGCGATATAGAAATAAGGAGAAGATTATGGTAAGCGCGATTATAACGTGCGCCGGCTCGGGCGAAAGAGCCGGATTCGGTTTCAATAAACTTCTGAAAGATATCGGCGGAATTACGCCGTTTGAAAAAACAGTCTGCGCGTTTGCGGATTCGAGCGTTATCGACGAAATAATCGTGGTCTGCGCAAAGCAAGACGAAGAAATTTTCAAGCAAAAGTGCCTCGATAGGTCGATTAACGCCGTTTTTATTACCGGATCGACAACAAGAAGCAAGTCCGTTCAAGGCGGTCTTGAAGCCGTGTCCGGCGACATAGTTCTCATTCACGACGGTGCGCGACCGTTCGTATCCGGGCGCGTTATCCGCGACTGCGTGAAAACCGCCGCGGAATTCGGCTTTGGAATCGACCGTATACGTTACGAGTCCTTCGCGCAGTACCTTGCTTGCACCCGCAACCGACACGATCGCCGAAGTGACGGAAGAAAACGGAGAGAAAATTATTCTTTCCTCTTCGAGGGAAGGCAGGTACGCCGTTCAGACGCCTCAGGGATTTAAAACGGAACTTATCAGGAAGGCTTTTTCGCTCGCTTCCGACGACGAGGTTTTTTCCGACGAATCCGGGGTTTTCTGCAAATATATCGGCAAATGTCATATCGTAGAGGGCGAAACCTCGAATAAAAAACTCACATACGCCGAAGATTTTTCCATCGACGGCAACGGCAGGCTTTACGTCGGTACGGGATTCGACCTGCACCTTCTCGTCGAGGGCAGAAAACTTATTTTAGGCGGCGTGGAAATTCCGCACGACAAAGGGCTTTTAGGTCACAGCGACGCGGACGTTTTAACCCATGCGATCATGGATGCCCTCCTCTCCTCCGCAAGTCTCGGCGACATCGGCAGACATTTCCCCGATACCGACGATAAATACAAAGGCATTTCAAGTATTTTGTTATTACAAAACGTTCTCGGTTTACTTAAAAAGTCGGGCTATAAGCCGATTAACGTATCGGCGGTGATTCAAGCGCAAAAACCGAAACTCTCGGGATACGTCGATGCGATAAGAGCAAATCTCGCAAAAAATCTCGGGCTTGACGAATCGGCGGTAGGCATAACCTGCACTACCTTGGAAGGCATAGGAATCGTCGGCAGAGAGGAAGGAATTGCCGTTCAGGCTTACTGTCTGACGAAAAAAGAAGATTAATTTCGCCAACGCTCATTCACAGGGCCGGCATTAATCAAAGGGGTAAAAATATGCCAAAAAGCAAAATTACGTCAAAATACGTCTGCTCGGAGTGCGGCGCGGTCACGCCCGGCTGGCTCGGCAGATGTCCTTCGTGCGGGAAGTTCGGCACGATCAACGAAGAAATAGAAGAACAAACTCCGCAAACCGACAAAACGAAACGCCCGACGTATAGCAAACCCGTCAGACTTTCGGAAGTGGAACACGAAAAACTCGAACGAATCGATTCGGGAATCGACGAACTCAATACCGTCCTCGGCGGAGGCATCGTTCCGTCGTCGCTCGTGCTTATCGGCGGCGATCCGGGAATCGGTAAATCGACGATTATGTCGCAGGTCGCATTGTCGCTTTCAAAAAAATACAAGGTTCTGTACGCCTCCGCAGAAGAAAGCCGGGCGCAGGTTAAAATGCGTTGCAACAGGCTCGGCATAAATTCGGACGACATGATGCTCATGAACGAAACCTGCCTCGACAACATTATCGACGAAGCCGAAAATTACGACTTTTTGATCGTCGATTCCATTCAGGCGGTTTATCTCAGCGATCTCAGCGGCTCGTCCGGCACGGTCGGGCAAGTGAAAGAATGCGCGTCGCGGCTTATGCGATTCGCAAAATCGTCGAAAACGACCGTTTTCATCGTCGGACACGTCACCAAAGAGGGCGCGATTGCCGGACCGAAGGTTCTCGAACATATAATGGATACCGTGCTTTACTTCGAGGGGCAACCGCAGGATAACTATAAACTGCTCCGCGCCGTGAAAAACAGATTCGGCTCCGCTCAGGAAGTGGGCGTTTTCGAGATGAGAGAAAACGGGATTTTCGGCGTTAAGGACTACAACGGCATTTTCGTTTCGGAAGAACACGGAAAAGAACCCGGGAGCGTAGTTACGCCGTCGGTTTCGGGCAACCGCTGCATGCCGGTGGAAATTCAGACGCTTCTTTCCAAAACAGTTTTCGGTATGCCGCGCAGAATGCCGCTCGGACTTGACTATAACCGCACGATGCTCATTCTCGCCGTACTCGAAAAACGCGCCTACATGCCGTTTTACACATTCGACGTTTACGTAACCGTTATGGGAGGAATAAAACTGAGCGAGCCTGCAAGCGACCTTGCCGTCGCGCTTGCTCTGGCGAGTTCTTACAAAAATCAATCGGTGGCGGGCGACGTGTGCGCGTTCGGCGAAATCGGTTTAACGGGTGAAATTCGCCCGGTAACGCAAGCCGACAAACGCGTGGAAAACGCTTACAAATTGGGCTATAAAAAAGTTTTGATGCCGGCGAGAAACTGCGATAATCTGAAAAAATACGCAGATAAAATCGAAATCGTTCCGATAAAGCACGTTTATCAGGCAATCAAATACCTCTTCCCCGATAATTAATCGTTCGGGGATACATTCAATATCACCTATTACCGAAAAGGCGCAACCGATTTGTTCGGTTACGCCTTGTTTTTTGATTTTACGTAAATTTCCGCCTTGAAAATTCCGGAATAAATTTATAAAATTATAAAATTTCCCACACGAACGTCGCGGTGTCGTTGACGTCGATGTCGTCGGGCTCGATTTCCACGTTCGCCATGCAAGCCTCGGCTTTCATCATGCGTCTGCTCTCGAGTTTATATTCCGTTGCGGAATAAACGTTCAATTCGCCCCAGTTGTAATCGATAGACACGAGTTCGCCGAGTTTCACGCCCGATGCGGAACACAGAACTTCCGCTTTTTGCTTCGCGTTCCGCGCCGCGGATTTAAGAAGTTCGTCGCTTATCGCCGCAGGGTCTTTCACCGTGAAAGATATCGAAAACGCGGGTTTTGCAAGGCACGCGGAAATTGCCGACAACACCTCGGCGAGCCTTTTCGTATCGAAATCGAATTCAACCTTAAGATTGTGGTTGCAAACGTAGCCTTTGAACACGGTTTTATACGAGCCGCCCTTATCTCTGACGTTTTCGTAATTCGCGTGAACGTTGAAGTTCGTGGTTTTCACGGCTTTCTTTTCAAACCCTATTTTTTCGAGCGATTCGTTGATAAGCCCTATTTTTTCGGCGGCAATCTCCATCGTTTTTCCGTAATCCTTATCTTCGGTTTCCAGCATCATCGAAACGACTATGAGATCGGGTTTTGCCGAAACCCGTCCCGTTCCTTTAACCGTAATCGTTTTCATTTAATTTCGCCCTCCTCGAAAGTATTTTTTAATATTTTAGTCTCCTTGAACTCATATAACCGCATTGCAAATTTTTCAGTATTCTTCTCTTCCCAGCAAATAGTCCGTTGAAATATCAAAAAAATCCGCGATTTTAACAAGATTTTCCAGGCTGGGTTCGGCAGTCCCGTTTTCATATCGAATATAAGACGGCTGAGCAATTTTTAAATACTCTGCCATTTGTCTTTGCGTTACGTTATTTAATTTTCTTTGTTCAAAAAGCCTTTCCCGAAATATTTTCATTTTCTGTTTCCTTTTTACTTGACAAGTATAGCCGTTTGCTATATAATTTGTTTAAAATATAGCCTGTTGCTATCAGAAAACAAAAGGAAAGATGAATTATGAAGAAATTATTTGTTGTATTTTTATTTCTTGTTCTATCAATTTTATCCGGTTGTAAAGGAAAGACCGATATCGACGATTCATTGATTGAAAAAATTGCCTTATTCAATTTGGAAAGCAATTATTCTGAAATGTACGAGGAATATAAAATTATCGTTGAACATTCCAAAGAACATAATTGCGATATATTAAATGAATACGAATTTAAGAATTTACTTACATACATGTTATACGGAACATGGCAAGACAAAAACGATAACAAAATTTCATACAGATATGTATACGAAAATTACAACGACACTTATGGGTCAAGTTGGTTTTACACCACACTTCCGACAAGCAAGAAAGCAAACAACGATTATTACTATTATATAGATTACAAAAACGAAAAAGCGGTAATAGGATATCAAGATCAAATAACCGAAGAGAAAACCGATAATTACCTTATTTCATTCAAAGAATCAAGCATTCATCTTGAAAATCTGATCAATAACAAATCATACGATTTGTTTCTTGATAGCACTACGCCAAAGGTGGAAAAAGGAAATGCGAAATTAGCGTATATCTGTATTGCTAAAAAAATCTATAATTTTAAAAACCCCGAATCCGTTAAAGTGATTCAGTGTTATGTGAAACACAAAACAAAAACCGTATACGCAACAATTTTGGCGTCAAACGGCTTCGGCGGAACGATAAAAACCAAATATATACTTTGGAAAAACGATGCAACAGACAGTTATTATATAGGTGAAAATCAACATTCCTACAACAACAGCAATATAGACTTGGATGAACTAAACAAAAGACTTAAAATTTTTATAAATAGCAATTAAAAACGTTACATATAATTTGCGCCGTGGCGGAATTAAATTCCGCCACAGCGCTACTATTTAATTATTAAGTTTTTATACCGTTAATCAACTTATAGCCTCGTTTTTGAGTTTGTAAGTCTGAATTCAGCCGATGTATTCGATAAGCATTTCGCTTATTTCGGCGGAAGATCTCAGGCCGACGGTTTTCTGTTTCAATTCGCCGCCGACGAAAACCATAAGCGTGGGTATGCTCGAAATTCCGTACTTGATTGCCGTTTTTTCACACTCGTCCACGTTGACCTTAACGACCTTGACTTTCCCCGCAAGTTTGGGGAAAACTTCGTGCAGAACCTCGCTTTGCATTTTGCAAGGCATGCACCATTCTGCGAAAACATCCACCAGCACGGGAGTGGGCGATAATATTAAGTCGGCAAACGTTTCCATAAGATCTTCTTCTCTAAAATAGTATAAATATCTTTTCTTCTATATAATTTAAAACAATCCACTTTCTGAGATTGTTCAAGAAACGAGC
>ENA-OOXT01002556-OOXT01002556.1-human-gut-metagenome-genome-assembly--contig:-NODE-2556-length-10087-cov-1.618620_pt1 | contig 10087 bp, 6 predicted proteins | sample MGYA00241590_ERZ501349 | MGnify/ENA primary metagenome ERZ501349 (study PRJEB25962, sample SAMEA2042838) | human gut metagenome | biome: human gut; feature: human-associated habitat; material: faeces...
AGCTACGTGAGTACCGTGACCGGTATCGTTTACGTCGTTCCAGGTGATATCACCAGAATCGGTTACGAAGTTATAGCCGTACTTGTCGCCCTTGTAGCCGTTTCCGTCGGCATCTTTCTTGCTGCCCAACGTTTCACTTTCGTTTACCCAGATATTGTCTTTCAGGTCGGGATGTGTATACATCACTCCGTCGTCCAATACGGCAACGATAACGGACGGGTCGCCCGTGCATTTCTGCCATGCTTCGTAGCAGCCGACATCGCATCCGGCTATTGAGCCGGCAAGGGTTTCTCCCGTACTGTTTGTCTTGTCGAAAGCATTGTTGCCGGAGTTGGTGTAGTGCCACTGGTAGGCAAGTCCGGGGTCAGAGAATCTTCCGGCCGCTACTCCGCTTCGGGTGGCTGCCCGCTGTTGCAGGGCTGCCTGGCTCACATAGCTCCGACGGCTTTTGGGGTTGTAGGCGCGCTTGATGCGGCTGTTGCCCTGTACCTTTGAGATTTCTCCTAATTGGGAAAGCCGTCTGGCAGCTTCCTGCAAGTCTGTACCTTCGTCGAACTTCACCTGATACCACAGGTGAAGGCCGGCTATGCGGGTGCGTTCTTCGTTTTTGCTGTCTACCGGGAAGATACGTTCAAAATGGTATCCGCCCAGAATTTCGAGTACCTCATCGGTAGAGGGGATGCCCGAACGGGTCATCACTCCGCCGTTTCCCGCTGCGCGGGTCATTGTACGGTCGAGGATGTCGGTCATTTCGGGTTTGAACTTAATCAGCAGTTCACCCGAGTTGACATCGGCGGGAAGCCGGACTTCCGTCCCCCCGTCGGTGGGGATGGACGGCTGTTCGACGATATCCTGTTCCGTACAGGCACCCAGCGTCAGGGCGATAAGTGCGATGTATAAGAATCTTTTCTTCATTGTTTCTGTTTAATATTATCTTGTTAATAAGTACCTGTTTGGGGGTTAGTTGACTCCCGCCACATACCTGTAATAGTATAGCGGATAAGCTACTCCGTTTACTTTGGCATCTTCCGGCTTCTCTTTGCCGTAGTAATACTCAAAGTCGAACTTCACCGCATCGACGTTATTGAATCCCACTTTGAATCCTGCGGAGTTCTTGCCGTTTTCCTGCTGGTTGAAGAGCAGTGTCATGGGGTCCCATTCTACAAAATACGGGTGGAATAGAATCCATTTGGGCACCGGCCCGGTCAGGAAGTTCAGGTTGATGGAGAAGGAGCGTGCCTTCGGCAGTACGCGCGGCACATCCTGTCCTTTCACTTGCAGGGTGGTTCCACCGGTTTCGGTGAATGTGACTTCGTTGTCATTCGTTTTCAGCCAGATGCAGGTGTCGCCTACCAGTTTGTCTTTGTACTCTTCCTTGTTGTCGGAGAAGTCGTCGTCCTGATAACGTTTGGGTTTGTTTGCCCGTTCGAGTGCGGTATCTACCTCTTCATCCGTAGGTAATGTCCCTTCAATGAAGTTGTACGAGAACCGCAGGCTTCTCAGCTTGTCCCAAGTGAGCAGTTGCAGGAATGCTTCCTTTTCCGCTCCGGCACTGATGTCGATGTACAGACCGAGTTCCCTTCCATTGTGGGTACGTCCCTGACTCAGGTCGGAGTAGGAGTCGCTCCGGCGGTTTCCGACAAGGCTGAGCGCGTGCAGATTCGGGAAGTTTTCTTCATTTACCACTTCGGTAATTGCAGCCAGCGACGGGAAGTTGTTGCCCGACAAGTCCAGTTTTTCCAGTCCGCGATAACTCTTGTCTGCCTTGCCGCCCAGCTTGATGAAGTTTTCGGGCAGTTCGTTCATGCCATAGGCGGATACACTCAGCGATTTCAGGTATTTCAGTTCGCAGATTTCCTCGCCCAACGCTACGATACGTATCTGATTGTTGGAGTTGCTTTGGATATCGAAAGATTCCAAGTATTTGAGATAACGTACTTCTTTGGGCAACATTTCGCCTTCCTGCAAGTTGAACAGGGAGAACTTGACGGAACGTACGCGTCCTACCGCACCTTCGGGTATGTCCTTGTCGGTTGCTTCCCATAGGGTTACGTTATCCCAGTTCTGCATATTCTCACTTGTATCGAAGGACATCATGCTTTGAATCTTCTCGTTGATGGTGATGATTGCCAGCGAGTCTCCCGAACGGTTGTCCTCAATCTTGGGAGCTGCCTTTTGGGTCACAGTCAGAATGAAAGCTTCGATAGGATTGCCGTTGTCGTCCACCAACTGGTCCTCATCCGGATTTTGCGGAACAAAGCGTATTTTCGCTATCCGGGTGTAGGGAGTCGTATTCATTTCCCAGCGGAATTTTGCCTTGACCGTACGCGGACGGGCTTTCCGGTCGAGGTTCAGTTTCAGGTCCGTATCTTTGGGAGGGGTAATCCAGCCTGTCCGGTCGGCTCCGAATTCTGCTTTATCCTCATTGGTCATTGTCTCTTCTTCGGCAAAGGAGTAGTCGATATGCTCTTTATCAATCAGGAAGTTGACGTTACTGGATATGACAGCCTCGAAAAGGCGTTTGTTATAAGCTGCCGAACTTTCGATGTCCACATCCGGTTCTTTAGCGATGATTTGTTTCCCGAAACCGAACTGGGTAACGGTTATCAGTTTGGATTCCTGGCCTTCCAGTGCAAAGCGTATTTGCGAGGTGCGTGCCGTGTTCTCTAAGGTAGAGTCGATGGCAAGCCGGCATTCCGCTGTACCCGAACCGTTTGCGGGCGATACGGCGATCCACGGTCTGGATGCTCCGGCCACCCAGTTCTTGTAAGAGTTGACCGTAATCCTTTCGGTTCCGCCTTCGGGCCCTACGGTTATCTCTTCCTTATCCACTGCAATGCCGCCGGGGATGCTTGCGTCGTCGTCTTTGCACGAGCTTGCCAGCCCTGCGAAGAGAGCCAGCCCCGTCATTATTTTATATACATATTTCATTGGTAGAATCTTATTGGTTTATCGTTTTATGTCTAAAGCATCACAGCCACGGATATCCTGAGTCTTGTCGTAAATCAGTTTATACATGCCTGCCCTTATTTGCGAGCATACGCTTGTTACGTCGATGCTGATGTTCGGGTTGTCCTTGATGTCCACGATGTAGAGTTGCGATGTCAGCGTTTCGTTTACCTTGCGGATATCATTTGAGCCTATCTGCAACTGTATAAGGCTGGGGCAACTGGTAATTCCCGTAGGCCATTCGCGCAAGATGCGGTTGCCGTCGGCATCGCGTTGGAAGCGGATACCGATAGCTTGCAACTGGCTGCTGTTCAGCGGTTCGGTCGGGAACTTCGAGAAACAGTTGTAACTGAGGTCGAGGTTCTTCAGATAAGGCAGCGTGGTTGCGCGGAAGTCGTCCGACAGCTTGGTCAGCTTGTTGAAGCGAAGGTCGATAACGGTCAGCAGATACGTGTTCTTGTAGTTACCAGTTTCCGACCTTAGCGAGTACTTCGGAATCTCCGTCATCAGGTTGTTGCTCAGGTCGATGGTGGAGATGGGGGAACCTTTGGCAAACAGTTCCGTGGGGAACTTACTGATAAGGTTGTTCGACAAAGAAATCGTTGAGGCGTTAATTCCCTTGAAGTCGTCCAGGCTGCAATTAATGTTTTTCCCGTCATTCTGTCCTATCCGGTTGTACGAGAAGTCTACAGACCCCATTGTATAGACGGATTCTGCGTTAAAGATATTGGGGATGTATTCTATCAGGTTGTGCGCAAAACTCAGGCTTTCTACCTGCTCGGTGAAACCGCAGAAGTTCTCCGGTATTTCGGTAATTTGGTTGTTGTCCAGAGTCAGGGTAGTGAATTCCACTTCCTTGCCAAAGGCTTCCAGCTTTCCTGTAAGGTTGTTGTTGATACAGTCGAGCAGTCCCAGTTTTCTCATTTTATTCAATGATGCGTGTTCCGGAAATTTAGTCAGGTTGTTGTTGCCGAGATACAGAATCTGGAGTTTGGCTCCTACAGTTGCATCCGCTAATTTCTTCCAGTCGGCTGTCAGTTGCTCGCCGCTTCCGTCTCTTGCTCCGTTCAGTCCGTCAATGCCTTTGTTGTTGGCGATGTTCAGCAACTGGATTTCGGGCAGTTCAAACAGGAACTCCGGAAGTTTCGTCAGGTTGGGGCAGTTGTACACCTCTACGTCCGTCAGGTCGGTCAGGGTTCTCCATGCCCAGGAGCTGCTTTCCTCTTTAAATGACTTGGCATATTCGGAATTTTCGTTTTCCCAATCTGTGCAGATGTCCTCAGCCTTAATGGGAGAATTGGCAATATAAAGTTGTTGCAGGTTCTTCAACCGCATTACCGCTTTGGATATGAAAGTAATGTTGTTGGTTGTCTGGCCTATCTGTATATCTTTCATGCTGATACGGTTGCTTTTCTTTATCTTTGCCATTTCGGGGTCGCGGTTAATGCCGTCCTGCAGGAGTTCCGACATATTCTCCCTGGGGTCGTAGTCGAGGAACAGTTCCTTGTAGTGCATGCGCATCTTCTGTTTCTGTGCATCGCTCATATCGGGCGTTATTCCGCCTGCGCCGAACAGTCTGCCGCCCAGCTTTTCGTTGTGCGACCCGAGGGAAAGCACTTTCAATTCGGTCAGTTGGCCGATGGCGTCGGGCACTCTGCCTTTGGCGCCGAAGCCTTCGAGAGACAGGCTGATAACGCGTCCTTTGCTGTCCAGCGACACGCCGGGCTGGTCGCCCCACATGTCTACCTCCTTATTGAAGTTCCAGGTTGCTCCGGCAGGGCTTGTCTCTCCGGTATAGTGCCAGTTTCTTCCGTCGAGCGCTTCCCAAATGGCTTTCAGTGCGATGTAGTCCTTGATGTAAGCGGCTGTCGGCGACAGTTGGATGGGCACAAGGGCATCGTCCGTCTGTCTGTTATCTTCTACGCTGAACATCTCTCCCGCAAGCTGGCTTCTGGAGTCGAGCGTAGAGGTTACCGAACCGCTTTTCTTATAAATGGTGTAAGAGGTTACCTGATACGTGCCGGCGGGCAGCCATACTGCCGAGTCGCATTTGGCGGTACCGATATCCTTATATTTGTCTTTGTGCTTGTTGTCGTCGGTATAGTCCGTATTCGGATGTTCTTCATACTCTTCCTTATAAGTCACTTTCAGGTTCTTGATAGTGACGGGCACGCGTGTAAACGTGTTGGTCACCGTTACGTCGATAACCTTTATGTCGCTGAACAGATAGTCGATGCTCTCACCGTCGGCGGCGCGTGTGGTGAGTCCGGACTTTATCAGCTTGAAAGTCACCATGCCCCGCGCTTGCGAGTCGGCAACAAGGTCTTTGGTAGTCAGTCCGCGCGAAACGACTTCAAACGTCTCGTCCGCACCGGGAGATATGCCGGTGATCACCTCGTCCAGCTTGTCGAGCAGCTTGTAGCCTACGATTTTATACGTTCCGGTCAGAAGCTCCAGTTTGTCGCTTCTCATGCCGTATTCGGCGTTGCTCTCGTTGTAGGCGTTCAGCACGAGGGTCTGGGTGATGCTCATACCGTTGTGCTGCATTTCGATTTCCACTTTCTGGGCGTCGCTCAACCGGTCCATTGCGGTGGCACGCGTAGATGCCGTGCCGGCCCGGGTTGTCTCTTCCTGCGTATAGGATGCCGACTTGTAGAGCCTGAACTGTACGTGGCCGTATTGTTTGCCCGCCAGTTCGTCCTTGTCTTCAGAGCATCCGCCTGCCACCATGCCGCATAGCATGGTGACAAGTGCTGCAAGAAACAGTTTTCCTTTTATAATTCTCTTTGAGTTCATTTATTCTTTCTTTTCTGTAGTTTGAGTTACAGTGGTTGCTTGTACATATTCCGTCAGAAGGTGGTTTGGCTTTGTGTATCGTCAAATACTTCTACGATGCAGAGTGCAAGAATCTCTTCGCCTTCGCCCTTGACCACCAGTTGGTAATCGTTGGCGTATGTTTCATAGCTGGTGTTGTCGAAGCAGAAACCTATTCCGTTGATACGTACCAGTTTGCGTGCGTCCTGTGACCATGCCTGACCTGACATCTTTTCGGATGAAATACCTGCATGAGAGGCTTTTTCCGTTATTTCCTGGTCGGTAGCCGCTTCAACGGGCTCGAAAATGATTTTTCCCGGACCGTGTCCCGGTTCTCCGATTTCGTCGAATTTCTTGAGCAGGCTTTTGGGGATGGTGGCTTTCCATACATTGTTGCCGGTTACATTATATTCGCCGACACCGTCCGAATTCTCCAAGTCCTCAAATTTGATAACAGTGCCTTCAAAGAAGTCCTTGATGTTTCTGAACCCGGTCTGGTCGTAATCGTACGCATACATAAACAGCGCTTTGAATTTAATTCTGTCACCCTGTTTCTGCCAGGCTTCCTGTGTGATATTGGTCATGACATTGTTCGCATAGTTGGACTTGATGTCTCCCGTGCTTTCGTCGATGAGGTTGCCTGCCCAGTTGCTCTTTATTTCATCATAAACGGCTTTAGGGAATACCATGACGGTAGCTGCTCGCTCTTCCGTATTCTCGTTAAGGTCGGCGGTGACCGTTACCTTATCCTTATTACTGCCTGTTCCTGTAACGGCGTGCAGCCAGTCTACCGTACTGTTGAAATCATAACTGAATTCACCGTCCTGGTTCTTCATGGCGAATACCACAGTCTCGAATTCATCATTATATACGGTAACGGTCGATTGCATCTGTTCCAGAATTCCAGTATCGTCCGACAGCTCTTCTCCCGTCACGCTTGCCAGCGCGTTCAGATACGTGGGGCTGATGCCGATAGCGTCCCGTTGCAGTCCTTCGTACACGACGGGAATCTCCACCTTGCGCACCTTGTCCGTTTTGGCGGTCGTGGCGTCTTCGGTAACGAAAGTCAGGGTATAGCTGTTTCCGGTAATCGGATACTTGGGATTCAGTCCGCTCGTGTTTGCCGTATTGAACGTAAACTGATACGTTCCCGCCTTTTCGTCTATGACATAGCTCAGCCATTCCGGATTGGTGAAGCCTACCTTCACGCCGCTTTCCGCCTGTGCCTTGATAACGGTATAGACGGGTGAGGTAGCGGTATTGCCCTTGATGGTCAGCGGGTGCGTCCGGTCATATATATTGCCTGCTTCATCGCTGACAACGAGGTCGGCATATTCTCTTTTGGCGCGCGTCACCTTGTAGATTACCTGCGAGGCATTGCCCATTTTCAGTGTGATTTCCGCTACGGCATCCTCGTTGTAGTTCTGTCCGTCGGCAGAGGTCATAATGGTAACGGTCTGCTTTCCGGCCTTTCCGTAGATGAGGCTTTCCAGGAATTCGCCATTCTGGAATTTGCACCAGCCGGCATTGCTGGAGAGTTCCCAGTCCGCAGATGCTTCAAAAGATAGTTCGGTAGTTTCTCCGGCTGCGCTGCTGATGTTTGCAAGCTCAGGGAAAACAACGGTTTTGTTGCCTTCGTTATCGTCGTCCGAACAGGCGGTGAACGCTGTCATTATCATCATGGCGAGCACCATAATCAGGCTCATGCTTTTCAGTTCTGTTATTTTCATAATTGTAGGGGTTATAAAGTTAATATCCTTGTTCTTTCAGCTTTTCGGCTTCCGCTTCGCTTATCCATTCGATGATGTTGGCGGGAGTATCCACCACGCCCACCAGCGAGCCGTCCTTGTTGTCTACCCGGATGTTGACGTAGTGGAACACGAACTTCTCGCACGTGCTGAAGTAGGCGGGATAGCCCGACGGCTGTGTCATCATCAGCTTGCCGTTGCCATGTGTGGTGTCGAACAGTTCGGCAGTGCTGCCGCAGACGTGTTCTTCCATTTCGATGCTGGGTTCGAGCAAATCGTCGTAGTTGAATTTCAGCTTGGTGTCATATCCGTCGAAGTAGAGTCCGTGCAGTACAATCGTATTCTCTTCCCCTTCCACGACTTCGGACGTTATCAGGCGCAGGGTCGTATTCGTCATATAGGTATTGAAAAGCGAGGAAGTGACCTTGCAATAGCCGGTAAAGGCATTGATGTCGAACGGGCATACTTTCTGCATCACCACTTTGGTCTCCGTTCCGTATTTGTGCCACTGTTCGGTCTCGGGGATTATCAGCCGCAGGGCAAATCCCAGCGAATCGCTGATGCCGATATTCTCGTACACGCCTTCTATCTCGACATTGGCGGCGGTTGGTTACGGTATTGGAAAGAATCTTGTAATGTTTTCCTTCCACGGCATTGCTTTCCTTGTCCACCACTTCCACGGCAAACGTGCGGTCGTAGTCGGCGCGTCTGGTAGCGGATACGGGAACTTCGAACTTCTCGTTGCTCTCCTGTACGGCATAGTGGTAAAGCGTATCGGAGAACATCAGGTAGTTGCGTCCGCTGTACAGCACCTTGTCCTGGTCGCATCCGGCAAGTCCTGCCAGGGCTGCCAGGATGGCAAGGGCTACCATACATCCGGTTAATAGTTTCTTCATTATCATAAATCTTTTGGCTTATTTGTTACTTTCATTAGGTTCTACTTCCGATCCCGGTGCATCCAGCTCGTGCTGGGGTATGGGCCATACGAACAGCGGGTCGTCTTTTTCCACTTTCAGGCTGCTGCCGTTGGACAGCGACTGGTCTTGCGGCGTGCGTTCAAATCCCTTGTGCCAGCGTTTCAGGTCGTGCAGGCGGAAGCCTTCCATGTATAGCTCCTTTACGCGCTCCTGTTCGATGACGTCCATCGCGTTCTCCTTGTTCAGGGAAGTGGAGCCGCCGTAGGAGGAGTAGCGTGCCGTGCGCAGTACGGATATGTCGCTTCCCGCCTTGCCGTAGTCGGGCTGGTCGCGTTGCACGTATGCTTCTGCACGGATGAGGTACTGTTCCGACAGGCGGAGCACTTTCGGCATGCTGACGTGCAGGATGTTGTAGTTGGTGAACGATTCGTTGCCGAAGTATTTTATCAGCAGCGGCCATGTAAGCCCGTGGCTGTATCCGGTGGTGAAGCTCTGGAAGAATGCGGATACGCGCAGGTCGTTCATGTCGTACAGGTTGACGGCCCATGTAGCCGGCACGTAGTCGGGGCGCAGGGTGCTGTAGTCGTAGTTGGCGAATACCTGTCCCAGTGCGCCGCCGTAGGCATTAACGGTAAAGCCCACTTTCCAGATGGCTTCGGTGGAGAAGTCGTTCGTCCACATATACTTGTAGTAGCTGGCGCTTGAGGTGGCTGCGCGCGTACAGCTCGACAGGTAGTAGTAACCGCTGTCGATGACTTTGGTGGCATACTTGATGGCCTCGTCCCACCGCTTCATATAGAGAAGTACGCGGGCGCGGAGGGCATGCACCGTATATTCGTTGAAGTAGATGCTGTCGTACAGCGTTCCCTGCGTGTCGGTGTCGAAGTCCTCTTCGAGTTCCAGCAACTCTGCCGCACGGTCGAGGTCGTCGAGGATAAATTGGTAGGAGTCTTTCAGCGAAGCGCGCCTCATGGTTTCATCGCCCAGATAGTGTTCGCTCAGGATAACTCCCAACTGGCCGGCGGCGTCCTCATCGCTTTCGTATGCCTTGCAGAAGAGCTTCACCAGCTCCGAGTAGGCAAGTGCACGGGCAAAGTAAGCCTCGCCGCAGCACTGGTCCAGCTTGTCGAGATCCTTGTCGTCGGTGGTCTTTTTCCGCACGGCGTCCGCGCGGTCGAGCATGAAGTTGCAGCGGTTGATAACATCGTACAACGCACCGTACACGGCTTCGATGTCGGTATTGGTGGGTTTGATTTCTTTCCAGCGCCAGATGTCGCCGTACACATTGGTGTTGCCGTTCACTCCGTACACCAGGTCGGTCTGTATGTCGGGCAGCAGCGTCAGGTTGCCCGAATAGAGGTATTTGCTCCTGAAAGCGTCGTAGATACCTATGACAGCCAGGTTTATGTCGGATACCGTCTGCAGCGACTCGTCGAAAGGAATGCCGTCTTCCGGCATTTTGTCCAGACAGGAGACGGACGACAGCGCCACGGCAACCAGCATGATATATAGTTTGAATTTCTTAATCATCTTTCTTTTGCTTGATAGGGTTAGAATGATACTTCGATGCCCAGCGTAAACTGGCGCGAAGCCGGATACTGTGCCCGGTAGATATTGCTCGACATTTCGGGGTCGAGTCCGGTGAATCCCGTAAAGGTC
>ENA-OOXT01002563-OOXT01002563.1-human-gut-metagenome-genome-assembly--contig:-NODE-2563-length-10073-cov-4.350469_pt1 | contig 10073 bp, 5 predicted proteins | sample MGYA00241590_ERZ501349 | MGnify/ENA primary metagenome ERZ501349 (study PRJEB25962, sample SAMEA2042838) | human gut metagenome | biome: human gut; feature: human-associated habitat; material: faeces...
CCCTTGCCAAGTTTGCCTTCTCCATGTTCTGGCGGGCCATGCGGTTTGCCGAGGAGCAGCAGGTGCCTATCCTGCTTGACTATTAAAGAGAATTCGTCAGGGGGTGGAGACCGTGGAACAAAAACGGCCGGCAGATATAATTCAGGAACTTCTGGACTACCTGTGGAACGGCCTGGGCCTGGAGGAAAAGGGCTGGAAGCGTCTGAAAAAGGGCGACTTCAAAAAGAAAATGAAAAACGGGCTGACCTATCAGATCTGGTTTGACCGGAGCCGCTACAACTACATAGACTACGAAATCGGCCATGGAAATGTGGAGGTGGGCTTCACCTGTATCATAAAGCAGGGAGATGACCGGCTCTACTCTTTCAAAATAGAACCGACAACAGGCGTTTCATTCTTTCAGGATGCCAAACTGCTTTTTGGTACCAGCAGACACCAGATTTTCATTATCTATCTTTTTGTATTAAGGTCTACAGCAATCTAATCCCACGTTAAAACGAGAAAATGCTTAATTGTTCTCCTCAAAGTTCTCTACCTGTTCCATGACCTTTTTGAGAACTTCGGGGCTGTACTGCGGGGGATATCACGCTTTTCAAAGAACGAGCCGGAGTTGCGCGCAGCGCGCAGATAATCCCGGCAGTTAAACAAAATCTAATCAAGGTTGAGAGCTTTTTCTTCAGCCTTCGTCTTTGCCATGGCGTTTTTCTCCAATCTGAAAATTACAAATTGCGGACAAAAAGGACGCATTGTTGTGGCAAGCAGTGCAAGCTGGTACCAACTTGCAATTTTTGAATCCGATTTCTAAAAATCAAATTCAAAATGCTTGTTGGGCTGTGCCCAAACCCCTTGTGTTCTGCATCCGGTGGATGCAGGCTGCACATTTTTGAAAAATGCTTTTTAATCTGAGTGCCGATGCCTGTGGTATCGGCACTTTTTGCACAGATGGATTCCCGGAAGCAGAAAATAGTGCTATGCAGCACATCCGGGATTGTGCTATACTTGATTTACATAAACTTGTTTGTCCTAAAAAGTTGGAGGTGTTCATGGCAACACGAACCATTTGTTTTCCCATATCCGGCTATCCCTATTGCAGAGAACAGCCGGTGACATTCACATGGATAAAAGGCAGCAAGCGGCAGAATATCCGTGCCGTCCATGATGCCGTCCATACAACAGACCCTGATGTTTCGATTCTGGAAGTCAGCTCTGCATCCGTTCAGCCGGAGGGTGAAGCTGTTTCTTCTCTGCGGCTTTTGCTGCATCTGGATTCTGTTGCGCAGGATGTACCCATCAGCACGGTTTTTGAAGCCACCAAAGTGTTTGAACATGGTGGGCCATTCGCTGACCTTCTGACCTGTGAGCCACCCAAAGTCCATAAGGACACTCGGCTGCGAACCAGTGGAGAGCTGCTACGTTACTCTCTGGAAGGAAACGAGTATCCGACAGAGCCGTACATGGATTCGTTCTTTGAGTGGCTCTACTGCCGTGCGTTGAAGCAGTTCCCGGAAAAGGCGGAGCCGCTGAGCAGATATAATGCTTTTTCTGATATTGCTGCCGCAGCGGATTCTAAAAAGTATTATGGCGATTCCTCACGGGCGGCTGCGATTTATGTGGGACTTGCAGCGGCAGGAAAACTTTCGTGCATCGATTCCTATGAATTATTTATTGCTGAGGTCTATACGGAGCCGAAACCTTTGCCCAAGTCTGGAAAATCTGAGGCTGCTTCAAAAATGACACCCGAAGTTTCTGCACCAGCAAAGGAGACTCCGGCAGACGAATTGCCGCAGCCCGATAACGCAAATGCGGAAGTGATTCCGGACGCTGCGCAGATGGAGCATATCCTTGAGCTGCCCAAAGCGACCTGTCTGCTTCTCTCTTTGGCAAAAAATGCTGGCCTTTCTGCAAATAGTTCCAGTGAGCTGACATATAAGGGAAAGGAATTCCTTCTTGACGCTTATCAGATAGCGCTGAAAAATAAAACGCTCCAAATCAATATCCAAAAGAACAAAATCACATTTCCGATGGAGGAACCGGACAGCGGATTTCATGCAGTTGGTGTGTTGACCCGTTCGCCTGCTTGGGAATACGGATGGAAGTTTAACTATCTGACTGAGAATACATCCGGTGCAGAAAAGTCCGAAGTTAAAGAAAAAATCCCTCCGAAGCCTTTGACCGCATTGGAGCATCTGGAACGCTGTGGGTATAGAATCGTTCAGCAGGTCGTACCGAAAAAACTTCCGCCGATTGCCATTCAGCGGATGGCATGGAAAACAGGCGAAGCTCTTTGCGACCCGGTAGTGGTGGATTTCTTGCAGTTTATTCGGACACATATGCAGAGTGACGGCTCTTTTTCGTTTCGTATCCCAAAGGGTACTTCCAAGAATTCGTTTGCCACACTTTCGGAAATCGCTCAGACGTGGGATAAAATGGGACTTTTTGCATCCATTGTGATCTATCCGCAGAATATCGTCTATGAGCTTGCGCAAAATGAGACTGTCCGGCATTTCCTGAGCGGGAAGTGGCTGGAACTTTTTGTGGAGCATCAGGTTCAGCAGATTTTGAATCGCTATCAGGAGGAGCAGGGCGCAGAAGTTTCGCTTTGCTCCAATGTGATTCTTTCAGAAGCGGCATCCGCAGGGAGCACGCATGAACTGGATGTTGCGTTTTCCATCAACGGAAAATTCTTCTGGGTGGAAGCCAAATCGTCCAGCCGAAGCATTGATTATGGAAAATATGCTGCTCTGTGCGAAAAGCTGAAAGTAACCTCCGACCGACTGCTTTTGGTCAACAGCGATTTGTCCGTTGAGGAGTGTGAAGGCGTTTCTTACTTCTGGAATTATCGTGTTGCAAATTGTGCAACGATTACGGGGGAATTGGAAAATATGGTTGCCAAACAAATTGAAACTGCCGGAAAAGCCGTTCCAAGTACAGACTGAGCAATAAGCAAAAAAGACCCTGAGAACCCTGCCGGATAAGCGGCAAAGTTCTCAGGGACTGTTTTATCGGATCTGCTCGACTTGCTTGGAGTCCTTTTCCTCCGCAAAGAACAGTTCCACATTCTTCTGTGCTTTTACGATTTCCTGCATCTCATCCCGTGTCTTTCGGTACTCTGGGTAGAGTGCTTTTTTCTTGGTGAGCAAAGCCGAATACTCTGCATTCAGGTCTTTCACTTTGGGCAGCTTTTTCAGGCCGGATTCATTGAAAGCGGCTTTCGCCGTCTTATGCAGCGTGACTTCTTCCCGGTGCGCTTCCAAAAATTTGGAGCTGTACCCGGATTTGCGGTAAGCATCGTATACAGGCCGGGTCTTGGCATAGTTGACGATGTGCGCCCGGAGGACGGCGATTTCTGCCATACGCTTCTCGGCGGCCTTGATGGAATCGCCCAGTTTGTGATAGCGAGAAAGTGCAGCATCAGCACGCTCTTTCAGGTCATCCGCACTGCCGATTTTCTGCTCCTGCAAAAAAATCAGCGTTTTGGACATCTCTTTCAAGTTGTACTTCTTCGCCCAGCGTTCGTAGCCGCCACCTTTGCCCTCGGCAAGTTTTGCTTGAATGTCAACCAGCAACTGGAACGGCTGCTCTTTGGGAGGTTGCTTCTGATGTGGGCGGTGTTCGGCTTTTCCGGCAATGACTGCTTTGATTTCATCCTCGCTGTACCCGGCACCCAGTGTCTTTAACCGGATAAAGCGTTTCTGCCGTGCGCCTTTAACGGAAGTGTATTTGCCGCGTTTGATTTCATAGCCCTGCTGTTCCAGCTTTTGCAGAAAATCTTCGTAGTCGGTGGGCTTCTGCTGCAAAATCTCGTCGATTACACTGCACAGCCGGTCGCGGTTGCTCTCCTTTGGTGGGTAAGTGATGCGCTTCTGCCGTTCCCGGTAAGGCTTCTTTTCAATGACTGACAGCTGATGCTCCAGACAAATCAGGTCGCTCAACCGCTGCACTGCCAGACCGGAAAAGAAAAAATCCCGGAATTTTCTTGTGCCGTCCAGAGTGGTCGAGTTATAGATAATGTGATTGTGAATGTGTTCCCGATCGGTATGCGTTGCAACGATAAAAGCGTGTTTGCCTTTCAGAAACCGGGAGGCCAACTCATAACCGATGCGGTTTGCTTCTTCAGCCGTAATTTCACCAGGTCGGAAAGATTGCCGTATCTGATAGGCGATAATGTTACTTTTTTGGCTGCGCCCGGTGGCCTGCTCGTACAGCTTTTTTGTGAGCATGAACTCCTCGTCCACAGTAAGCGGGCTGCATTGATAGCTGCTGACAAGTTCGCCTTTTTCAGTCTTGTCAGGATTCTGTGCATAGTTGGTGCGGTCTTTCAGGCAGGCGGCAATAGATTTTCCTTTGTGCTGATGCAGTGCGATCAGACGAGTAGCAGCCAGAGCAGATCACCTCCTAAATGAAAAAGCCGCCCGAAGGCGGCAAGAAGATTCAAAATCAAATCAGGTCCCGGAGCCAACCGCTGAATTTCTCAACGCCCTCCACCATTGCAGTTGCGCCGACAAAAAGGACAAAGCAGAGAAATTCGGCAACCAGCAGAATCAGAAATTGATCCCAAGTCTGGCGGTAGACGGTGTAGATGCCGCAGCCAAAGATATACAGCATCAACGGCGCGACAACATAGCTGGACAGAGTAAGCAGCCACTTTGCCATCAGAGCCAGAAAAGCCACGAACAGAGAGATCGGGGCAAGCATCATCTTGAATAAAAACCTCATATCAAACACCAGCCTTTCTTTTTCGCCCCTATTATAAAGGTATCGCCCCTTGCCTTGCAAGGATGTCAACCGTTATGTAAACCCGCAGCCTCCTACTGCGGGAAATTTTTTAGAGTTCGGTGAGTTTGGCGAGAAGTTGCTTGCCAATAGCTATCAGCTCATCCAACCGACTACGCAAGTCCTCTAAATCGGCGGCATAGAGCTGCCCGCTTTCACTGGCCCGTTTCGCCACCTGATTCAGGTTGTTGCTGCAATTCTGAAGAAGGTACGCCATCCGACGCAGCTGTGGTAAATCAAGATTCAGGCAGTAACCATCCAGAGCCATTTTTCGCAGATAAGAGCCAATGCTCAAAATACCGCAACTTTCCATCTTCTGACGAATGCGTTCCAGTTCGACTTTGCTGACACGAAAATGGATCTGCTGGTCACGGTGCTCCGTCACCGGGCATCACCATCCTTATCCAAGTAAGATTTGAATGGTCGGACAGGCTCCACTTTATCAGCCTTTTCTTCCAGAGCTGCCAGCACAGAGGGGCGGGCATCCGGCTTTTCTTCCGCTTCGGGTTCTGTCCGGCTGGACTGATGCTCCATGTTCAACAGCGCATCCAATTCTGCAAGGCGGGCAGATTTGGTTTGCAGTTCTTCCTCCTGCGCAAACGGCTTGGCGATTTCAACCTCTGCGGCCTGCTTCTGCTGTTCCAGAGAATCCAGTGCGGCATCAGCATCGGCAATGCGGTCGGCAAAATTGCCGATGGCATTGTCCAGACGGACGATGTTGCCGCGAGGGTCATCGCCCAGCGGTACCGGATAACTCAGCTCGCCGCGGAGAACGATTTGATGCTCATTCTTGAAACTGTCAAAGCGAATGTTCAGCTCAAAGCCGCGATAGGTGCCCAGCAGCATCATATCCGCATTCGGCATCTCCTTGCAGGCGAGCATCAGCCGCTCACCAGCTGCTTTTTTCTCATCGAACACCATGCCCTTGATCGTCATGCCGCAGAAGTTCTCCTTATCCTGCGGGTGTGCGTCTGCGATTTGGGCATCGTTTTTCAGAGCCGCAATACGGTTCTTCGCTTTCTGAATTTCCTCCGGGTAATGCTTGAGCAGCTTATCTTCCAGACGATATTTCTGGTTCTGGTAATCCGAGCGCAGCACCTTGAGCTTTGCTACCTGCACATCCAGATCCATCTTTTCCCGGATGCGCGGGTCGCCTGCGCATAGGGCCTTGACCTCGGCATACGAAAGAGCCTGCTCATCCACATCATCACAGGAGCGCATCGGAGATTTGCTCGTCATGATCTGCGAAATAAACTTCTGCTTGTTTTCCAGCGTTTGCCAGAGGTAGGCATCGAATGTCCCCTCCGTGACGTAATTATAGACGTAAACTTGTTTGTTTTTGTTGCCCTGACGGATGATTCGGCCGTTGCGTTGGGTCATATCGGACGGTCGCCAGCCTACATCCAGATGATGCACGGCCACCAGCAGGGTCTGGACATTGGTGCCTGCGCCCATCTTTGCAGTGCTGCCCAGCAGGACACGCACCTTGCCGCTGCGGACTTTGGAGAACAAATCCGCTTTCTTACCTTCAGTATCAGCGTTGTGGATGAACTCGACCTCCGATTCCGGCACCCCGGCGGCAAGCAGCTTTGTGCGAATATCATCGTAGACATTGAACGAGCCGTCTCCCTTGGGCGTGGACATATCGCAGAAAATCAGCTGCGTCAGATTATCCTCTTTGGTTTCGTTCCAGATACGCAGAACATTGTCGACGCAGGCATTCAGCTTGCTGTCCGGGTCATCCGGGGTGAGCGGATTCATCAGCCGCTGGTCAAGGCCGATTTTACGTCCGTCCGAGGTGATCTTCAGCATATTGTCCACCGAGGGGTCAACCGCACCGCTATGCACCTCAGCAGCACGTTCGCTCAGGGATTTCACCATGTCCTGCTGGATTTCCGAGGGTTTGACCACGACAGTTTCAAACTTGGCTTCCGGAACAGGCAGATGCAACTGGTCGGAAGTCTTGATGTCCGCTGCCTCCTTGAACATATTCATCAGCTCCGGCAGGTTAAAGAACTTGGCAAAACGTGTGCGCGCACGGTAGCCGGTTCCTTCCGGCGCAAGCTCAATGGCCGTGGTGGTCTCGCCAAACGTAGAAGCCCATGCATCAAAGTGGGTCAGTTGTTTCTGCTGGAGAGTGCTGTACTGCAAATAGCGCATCAGGGTGTACATTTCCGTCATGGAGTTGCTGATGGGCGTTCCCGTTGCGAAAATCACGCCGCGCCCGCCAGTCACTTCATCCAGATAACGACACTTGCCGAACATATCGCTGGACTTCTGTGCTTCGGAGGTAGAAAGGCCAGCAACATTGCGCATCTTGGTGTAAAGATATAGGTTCTTGTAGTTCTGGCTCTCGTCCACAAATAACCTATCTACGCCTAATTGTTCAAATGTGACCACATCATCCTTGCGGTCGGTGGACTGTAGCTTTTTCAGTTTCACCTCCAGTGTTTTCCGTGTCTTTTCCATCTGTTTCACGGTAAAATGCTCACCGGACTGTTCTTTGGCCTCTGCAATGGCATTTTCGATTTCCTCGATCTGATCTTCGATGATCCGTGCCTGCCGTTCCGCAGAAAGAGGGATTTTCTCAAACTGCGAGTGGCCGATAATGACGGCATCGTAGTCGCCGGTTGCGATGCGGGCGCAAAAACGCTTTCGATTGGCGGGTTCAAAGTCTTTCTTGCTGGTAACGAGCAGCTTTGCATTGGGGTATAGCCGCAGGAACTCGCTGGCCCACTGCTCGGTCAGATGGTTGGGTACCACGAACAGGCTTTTCTGACACAGGCCCAAACGCTTAGATTCCATTGCCGAAGCTGCCATCTCAAAACTTTTGCCGGCACCCACCTCGTGGGCGAGCAGGGTGTTCCCACCATAAAGCACATGAGCAACTGCATTGCGCTGATGTTCCCGCAGATTGATCTCCGGGTTCATACCGACAAAATGGATATGGCTTCCGTCATACTCGCGGGGCCGGGTACTATTGAACAATTCGTTATACTGCTTCACCAGCAGATTCCGCCGCTGCGGGTCTTGCCAAACCCAGCCTGCAAAGGTATCCTTGATGGCCTGCTGCTTCTGCTGGGCAAGCATCGTCTCCTTCTGGTTCAGGACACGCCGCTCTTTACCATCCTCCTCAATGGTATCATAAATGCGGCAGTCCCGCAAATTCAAGGTGTCCTCCAAAATCTTGTAGGCGTTGGCCCGGTGGGTGCCGTAGGTTTCGGTGGACATGATATCATACATTCCGGCGGCAGATTTGTTGCCGATGCGCCATTCGGACGTAAATGGAGAGTAGCGGACTTGGATCAGGTTGTTATAGCGGATGCGGTAGGGCGGCTGAAAAGTCTCCATCATAAACTGCTGCACAATGGCGGGATTCAGCCATGTGGCACCCAGTCGGATGTCGATTTCTGATGCTTCAAGGTCCTTCGGCTGCGCTTTGGTCAAAGCCTCCACATTGATCTTGAACTCCGGGTGGCTTTCAGCGGCAAGCTGAGCCATGCGCAGTTTATTCCGCACATTGCCGGAAAGATACTCGTCCGCAGGTTGCCAGCCGGCTTCCGGGTCGTCTACATCGGCGGCAGGATCTTTGAAAATCACACCGGACAGTTCAGTGGTGATGCGCTCGTAGTTGCCGGGAGTACCCAGCAGGTCGGCCATGTAGGGCAGGTCAACCTTGCCATGCTCGCCAATGGACACCGCCAGTGCTTCGCTGGGGGTATCCACGCTGGTGACAACACGCTCTGGCCGAATCGTCCGCTTGGTGAACATATCTGCCTTGGACTTGAGATTTTTATTCTCGTCCAGATTCTCCAGTGAGCAGAGCAGATAGTAGGAACTGTCATCATCGAACAGGCGGGCATTTTTCTTGTCGTTGATCAGCCCGTATTTTGCAGTAAAGGCATCGTAGGCGGCGTTCAATTCTGCTTGCGATGCCTTAATGTCCTCGTCCGGGAAGTCGTTCAACTGCTGGTCAATCAGTTCGTTGACGATCTGCCGCAACTCCACCATACCAGCTACACGGCCTTTGGCGTTGTCGGACAGTTCGATCTGCGTCATGATAGAGTTCTCTCGGTAGTAGATCTCGCCATCAACAACCGTATAGCTAAAATTCTTCACAGTCGGGTCTGCGGGTAGCGTTTTGCGCTGTGCTTCCGCATCTGCGACGTCCGGGGCAGCAATCTCCACCGCAGTGTAATTGCCCTCGATGTGCTGCACCGCTTCGGCAAGCTGATCGGCAAGGCTAGTGCCATCGATGGGCGCAACGGTCAGGTCGTGACCGTATTGGGTGCTTTCCAGTTCCAAATTTCCCAGCACCATTTCCGGGTGGTCTACGAAATACTGGTTGATGGCAAAGCCATCTTCGGTCTTGCCAAGCTGCACCCAGTCCGGCTCATGGTCGATGGGACGGTCACGTTTTTGCAGGAAAATAATGTCGCTGACAACATCCGTACCAGCGTTAGCACGGAATGCATTATTCGGCAGACGGATAGCCCCCAACAGGTCAGCACGCTCTGCCATGTGCTTGCGGGCGGTGCTGTCCTTGCTGTCCATGGTGTAACGGCTGGTGACGAACGCCACCACGCCGCCCGGACGCACTTGGTCGATGGCTTTCGCAAAGAAATAATTGTGGATGCTAAAGCCAAGTTTGTTGTACGCCTTATCGTTGACCTTGTACTGACCAAAGGGCACGTTGCCTACCGCCAAATCGTAGAAATCTCGGTGGTCAGTAGTCTCAAAACCGGCAACGGTAATGTCTGCCCGCGGATACAGTTTTTTCGCAATGCGCCCGGTGATGGAATCCAGTTCCACGCCGTACAAGCGGCTGTCTGCCATGCTGTCCGGCAGCATTCCAAAGAAGTTGCCCACGCCCATACTAGGTTCCAGAATGTTACCGCTGCGGAAGCCCATGCGCTCCACAGCATCGTAAATACTACGGATTACGGTGGGGCTGGTGTAGTGGGCATTCAGCACGGAGCTGCGGGCTGCGGCATACTCGTCCTCGGAGAGTAGCCCTTTCAGTTCCGTGTACTCTTTTGACCAGTTGCTCTTATCCGGGTCAAAGGCATCCGGCAGACCACCCCAGCCCACATACTGCGAAAGCACTTCCTGTTCCTCGGCGGTGGCTCCACGGTGTTCCTGTTCCAACTGAAACAGGGTGCGGATAGCTGCAATATTCCGGGCGTATTTCTGCTTTGCACCGCCCTCACCCAAATGCTCGTCCGTGATGTGGAAGTGCCCAGCAGGCACAGCGTTCAGGGCTACATCCAAAGCTGCGGCATCCGGGAAGGTCTGCACCT
>ENA-OOXT01002573-OOXT01002573.1-human-gut-metagenome-genome-assembly--contig:-NODE-2573-length-10060-cov-2.513443_pt1 | contig 10060 bp, 8 predicted proteins | sample MGYA00241590_ERZ501349 | MGnify/ENA primary metagenome ERZ501349 (study PRJEB25962, sample SAMEA2042838) | human gut metagenome | biome: human gut; feature: human-associated habitat; material: faeces...
GGCGACGAGGTGGACGAAGCCGTAAAGAACGATATTGCTGTGGCGCAGCGGCTTGGTATTACGGCCACCACGCTGGACGGCATTTTGAAAATCCGGAGCCAGGGCCATGAAGAAGCCCGTTGATTTCTTTCACCGGCGACTGCGTTTCCTGCTGCACCGGCTGGTGGTGCCGCCTTAGTATTCTGCTTTCCATTTCCACCCTGCCGGAAAGGAGGATAGCCCATGCAGGAAGAATTGGAACAAAAATCTGTGGCGATCAGCATTAAAGCGGGAAAGCTGACCGCAAATCTCTTGAAGAAGGCCCTGGAAAAAGCCCTGGCAGAAATGACAAAAAGCCAGAAGAACCCGAAAATTTATAAGGGCAAGCAGAGTGTGAAGCACCTTGTCCGGCAGGGCGCAGGCGTTTCCAATATCGAGATCACAGATGGCAACATCAAGTCCTTTGAGCGTGTTGCCCGTAAATACGGCGTTGATTTCGCACTGAAAAAGGACACCACAAGCCAGCCTCCCCGCTATCTGGTCTTTTTCAAGTCACGGGACGCGGATGCGTTGACCGCTGCCTTTGCGGAATATTCCGGCAAGGTGGTAAAGCGCCAATCCCAGGAAAAGCCGTCGGTTCGCCGTCAGCTTACACAGCTTCAGGAGGTTGTCCGGAAAATGGCGCAGTCTCTCTCCCGCAACAAACAGCAGGAGGTGACGCGATGAAGAACCTGCCAAAAATCAATCCGTCAAAGGCACTCAAAGCCAGCCTTCCCTACCTGATTGCCGGTCTGCTCTGCACGAAGCTGGGGGAAGCCTACCGGCTGACTACCGGTGGCGATGTGATTGACCGGCTACTGGCAGCATTTACAAAGCTGGGGCTGGTATTTCAAAACCCGTTTCCCAGCCTTCATCCCTTTGACCTGCTGGTGGGCGCAGCGGCGGCTGTGCTGCTGCGTCTGGTGGTCTGGTCGAAGATCAAGAATGCGAAAAAGTATCGGCACGGAGAAGAATACGGCACGGCCCGATGGGGCAACGAAAAAGATATAGCGCCGTTCATCAACTCCGATTTCTCCCAAAATATCCTGTTGACCGATACGGAGCGGTTGACTCTTGGAAAGATTGCCGACCCGGAAAAGCGGAATGTCAATCTCAACGTCCTGGTGATCGGAGGCAGCGGCAGCGGAAAAACCCGCTACCACATCAAGCCCAATCTGCTTCAGATGAATGCCTCCTATGTCTGCTCCGATCCGAAAGGGACTGTCGTGGAGGAGGTAGGCCGTGCGCTGGTGCAGCAAGGTCACTATAAGCTGAAAATTCTGAACACCATCGACTTTGGCTGCTCGATGCACTATAACCCCTTCCACTATCTCCACAGTGAAACTGACATTCTCTCATTGGTGACGGTTATCATGGAAAACACACAAAGCAAGGAAGGCAAAGGCGGGGATGACTTCTGGAGCAAGGCCGAGGCCCTGTTGTATCAGGCGTTGATCGCCTACATCTACTATGAAGCCCCGGAAGAAGAAAAGAACATGACCACTCTGCTGGATATGCTCAATGCCTGCGAATGCCGGGAGGACGATGAAAACTTTAAGTCGGCGGTGGATCTGCTGTTTGAACAGTTGGAACAGCGCGACGCAAACCACTTTGCAGTCCGTCAATATAAGAAATTTAAGATGGCGGCCGGCAAAACTCTAAAGTCGATCCTGATTTCCTGCGGCGCAAGGCTGGCTCCCTTCGATATTCAGGCAGTACGGGAAATGATGGAGTACGATGAATTGGAACTGGAAAAGCTGGGTGAGGAAAAAATCGCCCTGTTTGCGGTGGTGTCCGACAGCGACCCCACGTTCAATTTCATCTCAGCGATGATGTACTCTCAGATGTTCAACGTCCTGTGCAACCGTGCCCTGACCGTCTATCATGGGCGGCTGCCGGTTCATGTGACCTGCCTGTTTGACGAGTTTGCCAACCAGAAAATTCCCAACTGGGAGCATTTGGTCAGCGTCATCCGTTCCCGGAATATCTCGGCGCATATCGTCCTCCAGACGTACAGCCAACTTAAAGGAATGTACCGGGACAATGCGGAAACCATTGCGGGCTGCTGCTCGTCGCTTTTGTTTCTTGGCGGCAAGGAGGAAAGCAGCCTAAAGATGGTGGCTACTATGCTTGGCAAGGAAACCATTGACACCTATAACACCAGCGACACGCGGGGCACATCCCGCAGCTATGGTCTAAATTATCAAAAATGGGGAAAGGAATTAAAAGGCGTGGATGAACTGGCGGTTATGCCCTCCAGCCGCTGCATTTTGCAGGTGCAGGGCGTCCGGCCGTTCTATTCTCGCAAGTATGACCTGACCCGCCACCCGATGTATCGGTACACCGCCGATGCCAACCCGAAGTACACCCTGGATGTGAAGGGGTACTTAGCCCACCGGCTGAAAGTAAAGCCGGAGGATGAATTTGAGGTCTATGACCTGGGAGAAGCCGACTCGATTTCTGCAGCTTAACCGCCCACACCGTTTGCAGCGTATTTTCAAACGGTGTGGGCCTTTTTTGTTTCTATCAATCTATATTCACACTACAAGGAGGTTCCTATGGAATTCTTTACTACTGCTGTTTCTTCTCTGTCTACCGTCGTGACTGCTATCGGTGCCGGTGTCGGCGTGTGGGGCGTTATTAACCTCATGGAAGGATACGGGGGAGATAATCCTGCCTCCAAAAGCCAGGGGGTCAAGCAACTGATGGCCGGAGGAGGGGTCATTCTCCTGGGCCTGAAGGTGGTTCCCCTGCTGTCTGGCCTGCTCGGTTAATGTATGGGTAACGGCCTATGGATTTTATCATCGACGCGATAACAGAATGGATTAAGGATTTCCTGATCGAAGCCATCACGGGAAACCTGTCGAATATGTTTGGTGATGTAAATACAAAGGTCGCTACTATCGCAGGGGAAGTTGGAAAGACGCCGGAGCAATGGAACTCCGGCGTCTTCTCTATGATTCACAGCCTGTCCGAGTCTGTAATCGTCCCCATCGCGGGCCTTGTAATTGCCGCAGTCCTGTCCTATGAACTGATCCGCATGGTCATAGACCGGAACAATATGCACGACTTTGATACGTTCATCTTTTTCAAATGGATCATCAAAGCCGGGATTGCGGCCTACGTCGTCAGCCATACATTCGACTTTATCATCGCCATCTTTGAGGTGGCACAGACAATGGTGCAGCAAAGCGCCGGGGTCATTGACGCAAACGCCAGCATAGATATTTCGTCGGCCCTGGCCTCCATCACCACCGAGCTGGAGGCAAAGGGCCTGGGCGAACTCTTTGCCCTGATGCTGGAAACCTGGGTGGTCAGCTTCGCCATGACGGTGATGGGCGCGCTCATTACCATCATTCTCTACGGCAGAATGATTGAAATATATATCTATGCCAGCGTAGGGCCGCTGCCTTTTGCCACCTTTGCCAACCATGAGTGGGGAAATATCGGCACCAACTACGTCCGGGGCCTGGTTGCCCTGGGATTGCAAGGCTTCTTAATCATGGTCATCACCGGGATTTATGCGATTTTGGTCAAAAGCCTGTCCCTGTCCGGCGGCGACCTGCACGGAGCTATCTGGACTTGCGTTGCCTATACCGTCCTGCTCTGTTTCAGCCTGTTCAAATCAGGCAGCGTAGCAAAAAGTATTCTGAACGCCCATTAAAGGAGGTGGACGAGTGAATGAACCTGGAAAATATTCTGTAATCTACGCCGATCCACCCTGGCATTACCGAGTGTGGAGCAAAAAGGGCGCGGGCCGGTCTGCGGAAAGCCATTATTCCACCATGTCCCTGGAAGATATAAAGGCGCTGCCGGTTCATCGGCTGGCAGCAAAGGACTGTGCCCTGTTTCTTTGGGTGACGTTTCCTCTGCTGAAAGAGGCGTGGCCGGTGATGGATGCCTGGGGATTTTCCTATAAATCCGTCGCTTTCGTTTGGGTGAAGCAAAACCGGAAAGCGCCCACCCTGTTCACCGGCATGGGTTACTGGACGCGGGCAAACGCCGAGATCTGTTTGCTTGCCACCAGAGGGCATCCGAAACGTGCCAATGCCGGGGTACATCAGGTGATTTTGTCCCACATCGAGGAACACAGCAAGAAACCGGAAGAAGCCCGCAGCCGCATCGTCCGGCTGATGGGCGACGTTCCCAGGATTGAGCTTTTCGCCCGCAGCCGTGCGCCGGGATGGGATGTATGGGGAAATGAGGCCGCAGGCTCCATTCAGGGGTGGCCGCCACAAGAAAACATACGGGAGGTGAGTTGATTGGCCCATGTGAACATCACAAAGGACTTGACTGAGGTAAAAAGCAAGGTTGTGTTCGGCCTGACGAAGCGGCAGCTCATCTTTTTTGTGCTGGCCGCGCTAGTAGCCGTGCCAATCTACTTTTTGACCCGGAAAAGTCTGGGCAACGATATTGCTCTGGTTCTTCTGATTGCCACGGCCCTGCCATTCTTCTTTTTCGCACTCTACGAAAAGAACGGGCAGCCGCCGGAAAAGATACTGAAAAACTATATCCGCGTCCGGTTCCTGACGCAACAGGCGCGTCCCTACCGGACAGACAACCGATTTGCCGCCCTGGAGCGGCAAGCCTATTTTGACGAGGAGGTGAAACAGCTTGTTTCCACTACTGAAAAGACGGGAAATAAAACGGGCCGTGGGCTGGGGCGACGAGTTGATCATCCGTCCGGACACGCCGTTAAGTGCCGCACAGAAAAAGCAGCTCGCAAAGGCAATCCGACGGGCAAAGCGCGACGGTAAGATTGCCGCCACTGCCCAGCAGACCATTCCCTATGAGGAAATGTATGAGAATGGGGTGTGCAGCCTGGGGAACCGCCTTTACAGCAAAAGCATTGCGTTTGAGGATCGCAGCTATGCCGAAGCGTCCGACGATGATAAGGCGGTCATCTTTGAACTGTACTGCCGACTGGTCAATTATTTCGGCCCCACGGTGGCCTTTCAGCTTTCCGTGGTCTGCTATTATCCGGATATGGCGGAGTATCGAAAAATCCTGCGTATCCCGCCCACCGGCGACAGCTTTGACCCTATCCGTAAGGAATTTTCCGATATGCTGCTCACAAAAGCCAGCCTGTGCAAGACGGAACGCAGCCTGTGCCTGACCTTCACCGTGGAGGCCGAGGACGTAAAGCAGGCCGCGTCCCGCCTGGAACAGATTCAGGCCGATGTGCTGGAACGGTTCAAAGGCATTGGAACCCAGGCCCACGGGATGGACGGCTATGAACGGCTTTTGCTGCTGCATCACTGTCTGCACCTGGATGAGCCGCAGCGGTTCAAATTCAACTGGGATTCGCTGGTGGGAACCGGCCTTTCCAGCAAAGACTATATTGCGCCCAGCTCCTTCTTGTTTAAGGAGGGCCGGTATTTCCGCGTTGGCCCGTCGGTCGGCGCGGTTTCCTTTTTGCAGATTGCCGCGCCGGAACTTTCAGACCGTATGCTTGCCGACTTCATGGAAGCGGAAAACGGGATTGTCGTCAATCTGCACATTCAGAGTATCGACCACAACGAAGCGATCAAGACGATCAAGCGGAAAATCACCGACCTTGACCGTATGAAAATCGAGGAACAGAAAAAGGCAATCCGCAGCGGCTACGATATGGATATAATTCCGTCCGACCTTGCCACCTACGGCGGCGAAGCGAAAAACCTTTTGCGGGATTTGCAGAGCCGGAACGAGCGAATGTTTTTGCTTACGCTGTTAGTTTTGAATGTGGCAGACACAAAGCAGAAATTGGACAACGACGTATTTCAGGCCGCAAGTATCGCACAGAAATACAACTGTATGCTCACCCGCCTTGACTACCGGCAGGAACAGGGGCTTATGTCCTCTATCCCATTGGGCGAAAACCTAATCCAAATCCAGCGGGGCTTGACGACTTCCAGCACCGCCATTTTCGTCCCCTTTACGGTACAAGAGCTGTTCCAAAGCGGCGAAGCGTTGTATTACGGCTTAAACGCATTATCGAATAACATGATTTTGTGCGACAGGAAAAGGCTGAAGAACCCTAACGGCTTGATACTCGGCACACCCGGCAGCGGCAAGAGTTTTTCGGCAAAGCGCGAGATCACCAACGCTTTTCTCATTACCGCAGACGATATTATCATTTGCGACCCGGAAGCGGAATATTACCCCCTTGTGGAACGGCTGAAAGGGCAGGTTATCAAGGTTTCGCAGAACAGCACGCAGTACATTAACCCGATGGATATAAACCTCAATTACAGCGAGGGCGACACGCCCATAGCCTTAAAGAGCGATTTTATCCTTTCCTTTTGCGAGTTGATTATGGGCGGCAAAAACGGGCTGGAAGCGGTTGAAAAGACTTTGATTGACCGCGCCGTTATCAGCGTGTACCGCAGCTACCTTGCAGACCCGAAGCCGGAGAATATGCCGATTTTGGGCGACCTCTACAATGAAATCAAGAAGCAGCCGGAAAAGGAAGCGCAGCGTATCGCGTCGGCATTGGAACTCTATGTAAATGGCAGTTTGAACGTGTTTAACCACCAAACAAACGTTGACATTCACAACCGCCTTGTCTGCTTTGATATTAAAGAACTCGGCACCCAGCTACGAAAACTCGGTATGCTCATTGTCCAAGATCAAGTTTGGAACAGAGTTACCATAAACCGCAGCGAAGGCAAGGCGACGCGGTACTATATCGACGAGTTTCATTTGCTGCTCAAAGAGGAACAGACCGCAGCGTACAGCGTTGAGATTTGGAAGCGTTTTAGAAAATGGGGCGGTATTCCGACAGGTATCACCCAAAACGTGAAAGATTTGTTATCGTCCCGCGAGGTGGAGAACATTTTTGAAAACAGCGATTTTGTGTATATGCTCAACCAAGCCCAGGGCGACAGGGAAATCCTTGCAAAGCAGCTTAACATTTCGCAGCAGCAAATGACCTATGTAACCCATTCCGACGCGGGCGAGGGGCTTATCTTCTATGGCAACGTGATTTTGCCCTTTATTGACCGTTTCCCGCAAGATACGGAACTCTATCGTGTAATGACGACCAAACCCGGCGAGGTGTCGGCATGAGGATAGAAATGGACAAAATCTATTGCGGCGACAGCTTGCAGGTGCTTCAAACCTTGCCGGAAAATGCAGTTGATTGTTGCGTAACGTCCCCACCCTACTATGCCTTGCGGGACTACGGCGCAGACGGGCAGATCGGACGGGAAGCAACGCCGGAGGAATATGTTTCCCGCATTACGGCGGTTTTCCATGAGGTAAAGCGGGTGCTTACGCCGGAGGGTACTTGTTGGCTGAATATCGCGGACACTTATTGCGGCACAGGCAGCAAAGCCGACCACCAAGACCCCAAATACCCCAAAGGCAGGAACGGGCAGCAAGTGGCGTTTAACCACCGCGCCCCCGGCTGCAAGCCCAAAGATTTAATTGGTATTCCGTGGCTTGTAGCCCTCGCCTTGCGGGGCGACGGTTGGTATTTGCGCAGTTCTATCATTTGGCACAAAACAAACCCCATGCCGGAAAGCACGCGGGACAGGCCGACCCGCTGCTATGAATATGTGTTTCTGCTTACCAAGTCAAAGAAGTATTATTACGATTGGCAAGCAGTAGCCGAGCCGATAGCCCCCACAACGGCGGGGCGGCTGAAAAGCGGAGTTAGCAAAGGAAATAAGTATAACGTTACTGTTCCGGGGCAAAACCAACCGCAGAAAATCAACCGCCCCCGCGAAAAGGGCGCATACGCCGACGAGTTGATTTCTCCCGTCCGCAGCCGCCGCAACGTTTGGCAGATTAACAATGTCGGCTATCATGGCGGGCATTTCGCAGCGTTCCCGCCGAAACTTGCGGAAACGTGCATTTTGGCGGGCTGTCCCATCGGCGGGATTGTCCTTGACCCCTTTTTCGGCAGCGGCACGACGGGCATGGTAGCAAAACGGCTTAACCGCCGCTATATCGGCATTGAGTTAAACCCCGACTATTGCGAACTTGCAAAACAGCGGATTGGAGGTGATGAAGATTGAGCAAGGAACTGAAAGCCCCCGACAAGGTAACGCAAAAAATGACCCGCGACGGTGCGGTTGCGGAAAACCTCACGACGGGCGAAACGTCCAGTATCAGCGAAAGGCCGCAGGAAGAAAACTATTCAGCCCCCGCAGGGGTGGCAGCGGAAAAGGTTGTGCAGCATATCGGCGCAGAGATTGAGCGACACGCAGCAAAAGGCGCGGAGAAAAAAGCCCTTGACGCGACGCAGCCTAAAACCCATTCTTCCCGCTTGCAGTTTTCCGAAGCGGAACGGGCAACGCCGGAACTTCAAAAAGCGATCAAGAAATCGGATAAGGCGGCAGACTGTTTAGACGCAGCGCGGGCGGCTATCCCCAAGCAGACCAAAATCAAGAAAGAGCGCGTTTTTGACGAAGCGAAAGGCAAGGCAAAGACGCGCCTTTCCTTTGAAAAGACGGATAAGCCCCCAAACGGCAAGTTGCGGCATAACCCCTTATCCCGTCCGGCACAGGAGTTAAACAGTACCGTACATGGGAAAATCTACGAGGTAGAGAAAGAAAACGTCGGTGTGGAAAGCGGGCACCGGGTAGAACTTGCCGGAGAGAAAGCGGGCGGCATGGCGGCGCGGGCAGTTAAGGGCGGCATACGCCGCCATAAGCTGAAACCCTACCGGGCAGCGGCGGCAGCGGAAAAACAAGCGGTAAAGGCAAACGCAGATTTTCTCTATCAAAAGGCGTTGCACGATAACCCCGCGCTTGCGCACTCCAACCCCATTTCCCGTTTTTGGCAGAAGCAGCGCATTAAAAAGCAGTATGCAAAAACGCTGAAAGCGGGCGGCAAAGCGAAAAAAACCGCTGAAGCCACCGCAAAGGCGGCGAAGAAAACCGCGCAGGAAACCAAACGGGCGACGTTCTTTGTTGTCCGGCATTGGAAAGGCTGCTTGATTGTGGGCGGGATTGCCTTTATCGTGCTGCTGCTTTTCGGCGGGCTGTCCTCTTGCTCCCTCTTTGGCGGCAACAGCGGCAGCGGCTTGATTGCGTCGTCCTATCTCTCCGAGGACGCGGATATAACGGGCGCGGAAAGCGCGTATGCCGCTATGGAAGCCGAGTTACAAGATATGCTGGACAATATCGAAAGCGAATACCCCGGCTATGACGAATACCGGGTAAACGCGGACGAGATCGAGCATGACCCCTATGTGCTAATTTCTATCCTTTCCGCGTGGCATGAGGGCGTGTTTACACTCGATGAAGTGCAAAGCACCCTTGAAATGCTCTTTGAGAAACAGTATATCTTGACGGTCGAGGAAGAAGTACAGGTACGCTACCGCACCGAAACAAGGACGGACAGCGAGGGCAACCCCTATACGGTTGAAGTCCCCTATAACTATTACATTCTTCATGTGGATTTGGAAAACTTCAACCTCTCCCATGTCCCCGTTTACATCATGGGCGAAGAACAGCTATCCATGTACGCTATGTATATGTCGTCGCTGGGAAACAGACCCGACCTTTTCCCGCAATCCGGCTATGTGTCTAAATACTATGAAAACCCGCCCGCCGATTATGAAGTACCCGCCGCGCTGCTGGGTTCCGATGAAAAGTTTGCGCGGCTCATGGAGGAAGCAGATAAATACGTCGGTTTTCCCTATGTGTGGGGCGGCAGCACCCCGGAAACCTCTTTTGATTGCAGCGGCTTTGTGAGTTATGTGTTGACGAACAGCGGCCTATACAATACGGGCAGACTTGGGGCGCAAGGGCTTTACAACATCTCAACCCCTGTTTCTAACCCGCAGCCGGGGGATTTGGTGTTCTTTACGGGTACATACGACACCCCCGGCGTTTCCCATGTGGGGATTTATGTGGGCGAGGACGGGGACGGAAGCCCCGTCATGCTGCATTGTGGCGACCCGATACAATACGCAAAACTTGATACAAGCTATTGGCAATCCCATTTTTACGCCTATGGGCGGCTACATTACAACTGACTTTGAAAGGAGTTTATTTCTATGGCAAACACGAAACTTGACCGTATCGAAAGGGATATTGAGAAAACGAGG
>ENA-OOXT01002575-OOXT01002575.1-human-gut-metagenome-genome-assembly--contig:-NODE-2575-length-10052-cov-5.617885_pt1 | contig 10052 bp, 4 predicted proteins | sample MGYA00241590_ERZ501349 | MGnify/ENA primary metagenome ERZ501349 (study PRJEB25962, sample SAMEA2042838) | human gut metagenome | biome: human gut; feature: human-associated habitat; material: faeces...
ACAAGGGTAGGGCGGCAAACCACGCCCGCAGGTCGCGGACCGGCATGTTGACCAGTTCCGTGATAGACCGACCCCCGATCTTCACCCACGAGGCCTCCTTCTTCAGTCGGGCACCGTGGCAGTCGGGACAGATCGTGCGCCCCCTGTAGCGGCTCATCATCACGCGATACTGTATCTTGTACTGATTCTCCTTCACCATCTGAAAGAACGAGTCGATGCAGACCCGCTCTTGCAGCGGCAGTCCCTGTTCGCTGGGCAGTCCGTGCCACAGTGCGTCCTTTTCCTCCTGTGTCAAATCGTGATAAGGCTTGAAGATAGGGTAGTTGTCTGCTTTCGCACGCCGGCAAAACTCCGTGAGCCACTGGCCCATCTTCTCGCCGTGCCAGCACTGCACGCAACCCTCATAGACCGAGAGCGACGTGTTGGGAATCACCAGGCGCTCGTCGATGCCGATCACCGATCCGAAACCCTCGCAGGTGGGACAAGCGCCGAGGGGCGAGTTGAATGAGAAGAGATTGTCCGTGGGCTGCTCGAAGGTGATGCCGTCGGCCTCGAAGCGCGTGGAGAAGTCGAAAGCTTCCTGCGACGGTATGAAGAGCAGGCGGCACGCGCCGTCGCCCTCGTAGAAAGCCGTCTCCGCACTATCCGTCAGCCGCGCGATGGCATCCTTGCCCTCATCGACCGATCCGCGGTCTATGACCAGGTAGAGCGTCTTGTCCTTGCCGTCGTCCTCCTCGGAAAGCGTCTCCATGTAGTCGTCGATGCGCGCAAAGTCGCCCTCCGTATAGATACGGGCGTAGCCCTCCTGCATCTCCATCTCCAGTTGGCGTCTCAGCGTGCGCCCCTGGGCGACACGCAGCGGAGCCAGCACCACATAGCGCGTGCCAGCCTCGTGGGAGAGCACTGTGCGGACCACATCCTCGGCCGTATGACGCCGCACCTCCTGTCCGCTCACGGGCGAATACGTGCGGCCAATGGTGGCGTAGAGCAAGCGCATATATTCGTAGATCTCCGTCGATGTGCCCACCGTGGATCGCGGATTGCGGGCCACGACCCGCTGCTCAATAGCAATGGCGGGAGGCAATCCCTCGATGAAATCGACCTCGGGTTTGGCCATACGGCCCAAAAACTGGCGTGCGTAGGACGAGAGGCTCTCGACGTAGCGTCGTTGCCCCTCGGCATAAAGGGTGTCGAAGGCGAGCGACGACTTGCCCGATCCCGACACGCCCGTCAGCACGACCAGACGGTTGTGGGGAATGCGGACGCTGACGTTCTTCAAATTGCTCACCCTTGCTCCTTTTACCTCTATGTAGTCCTTCATACCTGTGTTTCGTTGAAATGAATGTGCAACTGCTTTGTTGAGTGCAACTGCTTTGTTGAAATGAATGTGCAAATATACAAAATATTTTTGGCACCTCGGAACAAAGCTCAGTTAATCTATCTGTCGCCAGCGTTTCTTTCGGACGAATCCCGACTGATTTCGGACGAACTCCGACTGAAGGCATCTTCAGAGGAACGGAAAATGAGGCAAAGAAACCCCAAAATGAGAATTTGTTATTTATCATAATGTCGATTGTGTGATAAAAACACAAGTCCTCAGACCGAGCTATTTGCATGAGTCAAAAGACGCAGTTTTTCACCCCTTTTTAGCATATTAACTTCAGAGGCCGATGAATATAACTTCATAAGCCGATGAAGTTAACTTCGTAGGCCTCTGAAGTTATATTCATCAGCTAATGAAGTCAACATACTTTTTTCGGGCAAAAATAGCCGTAAATAGCAAGAGGCAGCAGAGGTAGATGAAATCTTGGATTAAAGTCCGTTTTTCTCCTTTGCCAGGCGCAGGTATTCCGATGGATTCAGACCCGTATGCTTCTTGAAAGTGGTGGCAAAATTAGATCGCGACTTAAACCCGAGATCACTTGCGATGCTCTCGATGGTATAGCTTCCGTAGCGTTGCGGATCGTTGAAGCGGCGGCAAGCCTCACGGATGCGGTAGCGTCCGAGCAGCGTGTTGAAGTTGCACTCAAAGGTCTCGTTGATGACCTGCGACACATACTTTTGTCCAGTACTGATGTTTTGCGCCAGTTTTTCGACCGTGAAGTCGGGCTGTATGATGACCTCGGTCTGTTCCATGACCTGCTGCACGAGTTGTGCGATACGGTCTTTGTCCGCATCGGAGAGCGTACTGTGGTGGTATTTGGAAGAAGCCGTAGTCGCATTGTTCTCCTCCACGGCGGGTGCAGAGACTGTCTTTCGCTGTTTTCCTGCCATTTCATCGCTCTTCAGCACCTCCAAGCTTCGGTGGTAGAGAGCGAGGTTGCGGCGGCGCAGCTCCCGGTTCTCGCGCATCACGACGAGCAGGATGATGACGAAGAAGAGCGTGGTCAGTACGGCCACGATGAGCCAGATGCGGTGCTGCGTCTGACGCTCCTTCATGCCGTCCATCTCCTGGTTGAGCTCGATCACCTTCTCGTTGAGACCCATGTTAAACACGTTGGATGGCAGCGAGTATGCCTTTAGCGAGTCGTTGATCTGGTAGTATCGGTACATGCTGCGGTCGTAGTCGGCCTTGCGCCCCATGTCCTCATAGAAGATGGCGTAGGTCTGATAGACGCTCTGCATGCCGTCGCCAATCTTGTATTTGACATAGAGTTTCTCCGCCTCCGCCACGAAGGCCAGTCCTTGGTCGAAGTGGTGCAAGAGTCGTTGCACCTCCGCGGCCTCCACAAATGCCAATGCGCGGCGGCGGCAGTTGCGCTCCGTATCGGGCACGATGTCGATGAGCCGGCCGTAGGCCTCGGCAGCCTTCTGAAGCTGTCCCGCTATCTTCAGTCTTGTGCCCTCGTAGAGGGTGATGTTATACTTGTAGTGCTCCGTGTTGCGCTTCGTGTGTGCCTTGCGATACAGGTTCCACTCCTTCTTCGTGTTGGCAAACTCTCCCACCACGTCGGCGAGCGTCGTCATGTTGGTGAAAGCCATGTCGGCGGTGGGCATATCCTTCTTCGCCAGGGCCAGGCGCACACCCTTCCGGTAGCAGTCCAGAGCCTTGCTGTAGAGTTTCCACTGTCTTCCCTGTCCTGCCACAAGCTGGTACATGGAACCGAGGTTGAAGTAGAGTGCGGCACTTGTCTCGCCCAGTTCTTTCGAGATGGTGTGTGCGCGGAGCAGGTTCTCGTAAGCCTTGGGATAGTTGAGGTAGGTGAAGCTGTAGATGAAGTAGTTCATGTTCAGTGCCTCCACCACCTCTCTCTTCTCCTCTGCACTCATGTTGGGCGTGTAGCGTCCTGCCACGATGGTGAAGAAGAACAGTGCCGAGTCGGGCTTGTTCTTCCTGAGGCGGTAGTCCTTACCGATGCGTATCAGCTCCTCGGAGGGTCGCGACATATATTTTTGGTAGAAGTCGGAGCGTCCGCCCTTGGCTGCATGCGCCATCTGGGCACCCGCAGCGAGGGTCATAAGTATGACAAAAAGCATCCGTATGGAACGGATACGGTAGTTGATCATTTTTTGAATTTTCATTGATAACAAACAGGGTTGTCCCCCCGTTGGGGGCGAAACGGAGGCCGACGAGTGCGCAAGGCGTGTCCGAAAGACCATGTTTCGGATGCAAAAGTAATATTTTCTGCGCAAAAACCTAACAAAAATAGTAAAAAAATGAACACCGACGATTCATTTTTTCTTCTTGTTCCTCCTAATCCGCCACATTTTTAGCGGTTATTCTTTGCCGTGGATGGATCGCAACAATCATAGGCGATCCCCCTCAACCCTATCAACGAAGAACAAGTGGCGGCCTACAGTCCCATGCGCTCAAGCACGCGGTTGACGTAGTTTTGTGTTTTGCGGATGCTGTATCCGATGCCACCTTTCCAGATTCGGATGGCGCGCTCGATGGAGTTGGACGGGTTGTGGTGCGACTGGATGATGGCGAACATCTCGCGCGACTTCTCCGCGTTGTAGCGGTCCTTGAGGGTGTAGCGCTTGCTCTCTCCGCGCGCCTTGAGGATGTTGTTGCATTCGCGGACCAGCACCGGCGAGATCTGCAGCAGGCCCACATACTGTCCGTTTACGGCGCGAGCGTTGCCCTTGCTCTCGAAATGGGCGATGGCATCGATGAGCTTGTTCCAGTCAAATCCGTCTCCATCGCCTGCTGTCTCCGTTACCTCGGCGGGTAGTGCTTGCTCCGTCGTGGCAGCATGGCCGAAGACGGGCAGCGCAATGAGGGCGAGCGTGATGATGACTTGATAGACAATGCTCTCTAATTTGGTCTCTTTTCTGTATTGCTTCATAAAATAAGGTTTTGAAACTTGGCCGAAAACCCGACAAAAGGGGGTGTCCACCATAGCGCGTTTCTATCCAGGAAAACCGCTCCTGCAGCGCCTTCGTTTCATGTTCATGATGCAAAGGTAGTAAAAAATAGGGCTGAAAACCAGCCCGTTAATATTTCTTCACATTCTGCGAAAAACCGCTACCCTACCCCAAAATCGCCTCGAATCCCCCATGTAACGGGAGATTGTGTGCGCAGACGCTCAAACAATCTTTTAGGACAATTTAGGAAAATAACCACCGATTTTCGTCGCACTTTTTCACATAAAATCCCTCTTGCGTCTCATAACCACCTATTCCGACAGCCATTGGATCCTTGCAAACCAGCCTCGGACTATATTCACGAATTGAGTAGATGTTTTCACGATGGGAAAGCTATTATGCGTTCGTTCACGAAGGAAAGCGCGTGGTTCACGAAAAGCAGAATGGGATGATAGATTTGGCAGTAAGAATTTCTCTATTTTTGCAGTGGGACGGAGTTACTTCCTTACCAAAACGAACATTAACAACTAGGAGATACTACCATCTAGTAGATACTAACAAATAAACAACGTAAACGAAATGGAACACAAAAGCAATATGTGTCTCATCCTCTGTGGTGAGATTTATATGCTCAATCTTGATGACGCCTTGCTGTTTGAGGCTGATGACCACTACACGGAAATACACAATCTGTATGGCAACAAGATCATGGTGCCCTTCTGTCTCGGGGAGATAGAACGGGAGATTCGGACGAGGTTTCCAGACCACAACAATTTGGTCAGGATGGGCCGGAAATACATCATCAATAAGAACCGGGTCTTCCACATGAATGCCCTCAAGCAGACGGTGTCGCTCTACGGCTCCAATGGGCAGGTGGTCGTACTCAATGTATCGAAACCAGCGCTCAAAAGCCTGATGCAGGACGCGCGTAGCTCTTATGCGACGCTGCCGTCGGATGACCCCGACGACCCTGACCTCGATCCTGACGAAGGAAAGGGGTGTGGATTTACCCCCCCCCATCCGTGGATTGAATGGACATTTCCCATAGTGTGAGATGTGGGACACCCTTTGTGGCGTATTTTCATTCACGAAAAAATCACGATGGTTCACGAAAAGGACCATTGCGGTTTCGCATGACTCCATGGATTATGTATAATTTTGTACACGATTGCACTGACAAAAAGTGGTCCATCAACGTCTCTTTACCTTATTATATATACGGGAAGAGCAACAGAAAAGAAAATAATTAATTTGTACAATTAAATAAGATTATGAGAAAAGATGTACTGATTTCTCTCCTCGCCATCACAGGCGCACCCGTTGCAGCATTGGCCGACGCTGATGTTGTGATCGACAAGACCGCATGGACGGGAGATGATTTGACCGTATCGGAAGACGGTTCCGTGACCGTCTCCACAGGAAAGGAAGTTTCCATCGAGAAAGAACTGGCTCCAGGCAAGTACATGCTGCAGCCTGCTACGTTTACCGACAATGCCAAGATTGTCGCTGTCTATAAGGGCAAGGAGTATGCCCCCGGCGTCGCTTTTACTATCGATGGTGCCGCGCCAGCGAAAGTAAAAGTCAAGGTTCGTGCCGTGACCCCGGGCGAATTCAAGTTCTCTGGTGTCAAGTTTACCTTGCTCTTCGACTTCGCTGCTCCGGTGAAGGAGCTCAGTGCGCAGCTCGGCGAGATCGTCAGCGGTACCAGCGACTATTTCCGTACGACCGATGCCTGGAAAAAGGGCAAGGACGGAAAGCCCAGCCTGGAGATGCAGGTGGCCGACTATGCCAGCCAGCTCGACATCATTGAGAAGGGTGATTATGAAGTCTATGTGAAGAATCACCTTTGGCAGGGAGAGAACAGCCCCGAACTTCGTGCACTGACCGATGGTATTGGTGCCCTTGCCGATGTCGTAGAGAAAGCCAACGTCAACGAGAACTCCTACAAGAGTGCATGGGATGCCTATACGGATGCAAAGCGTCAGTTTGACGGTTTCTACTGGACTTGGTATTATACGGATAAGGCCATGAAGGATACCTATCAGGCTGACTATGACAAGATAAAGAAAGATATTGAAGACTTCGGTACGCTGGCGAAGCAAAAGTACAACGCAGGCGCGGCCAATGAACTGAAAACGGATGAGTTTACGGAAAACTTCAGCTGGCAGTTTAATACGCTGAAGGCCAATATCGGTACTTCTGGCAACGCTTGGCTCAATATCAGTGCTACGTATCAGGATGGTTTGAGCTCGTTCAACGCCGCTCAGGAGGAGATACACACCCAGATGCCGGACGACGGCAACTATGCCGATTGGAACGAAGAGGCTCTCAACGCCATGCGTAAGGAATGGAAGAAGGTGTCCGACCTGTACAAGACTATCGATGCCGACAAGACGAAGGCTTCTGAGGAGGAGGAGAACTTCCGCACACTGAAGGAAGCACAAGTGGAGGTCATCAACGCCACGAAGAACAAGTATCTCGCCAACTATGCCGATGCCGAAACCAAGAAGGCTGCTGCCGACCAGCTCCTTGCCGATCTGGAGGACGACTTCCAGTATCTGGAGAAGAGCGAGGATGTGAACCTGAAGTATGCCAATCGCGTCAAGGAGATTCGTACCGCTATCAATGCCCTCAAGGACAAGGTGACCACGGACTACAAGGCACCCCACAATATCCTCACGGCCAGCTATGATGCCGACCGCGATGCCATCCAGGCCAAGATCAGCAGCTTGCGCAGCGATGCTGGTGCCATCATTCAGAACTACGAGAACTATCAGAAGTTGCTCAAGGCGCTGGGCACTGAGACGGGCTTGCAGAAGCAACTCGACGACGCCAAGGCTGCTGTGGCCAAGATGAAGCCAGCCGCCGAGGGCGATACGTATGATGTGGCTGCCCACTTCCAGGAGACGGCTGCCGACCTGCAGAAGACCATCGACCAGATCAAGGCCGCCGTAGAGAAGAGCTATCAGGAGAAGATGCTGACCGAGACGGTGCGCGGGGACTTCCAGAATCAGATAGACGCTGCTGCTATGGCCATCGGCAAATATCAGGATGACGCCACGGCTGCCCTGGACCGCTACGATGTGGTGAGCACCGCCATCAAGGACTACGAGGCCGCACTGACCACGCTGCGTGGGACCGTCGGCCCGAAGACGCTCGTCGTTGCCACTCCGGCCACGGAGGTCACAGGCAAGACCTACGGAGAGCGCATCACCAAGCTTCAGACAGAGATCGGCCGTGTGGCAGACAACTTCAGTGGTGCCAAGAAGAAGCTCGATGCCGACCTTCTTGCCGCTTTGCTGGCCGTGCAACTCAAGGAGACCATCCTCACCGACGCCCAGGCCCTCAATGATGCCTTCGCCAATGATAAGGTCAATTCCGACAAGACTGCCAAGATAGAGGCTGCCAAGGCGATGTATGATGCTGCCAGCAAAGTCGTTGACGCCATCAAGGCCGACATCGACAAGTACAAGGGCGTGCCCTATGAGTATTACAATGTGACGTGGACGGAGGACAACCTCGGACTGAAGTATGACGAGTTGCTCCAGGATCTCAATGATATCGAGGCCAGCACCAACACGCAGAAGGCCAAGATTCAGGCTGTAGCAGCCACCAAGGACGACATCACCGAGGACAACGCAGTAGAGGCTATGTCCTTGTTGAGCGTCATCAAGGGTGACGTTGACGCCATCAACGACGCTCTGAGCGAGTTGCTGGGGCGTGTGGACGAACAAAAAGCACATGTCAATGCGGAGAACCAAGCATATACCGACTTCATCGGAAATCAGTATTATTATTACCCGAAGGGTGCTGAGCTGGTCAGCCGTACGCTGACGGAGGCAAAGAACGCATTTGTTATCCCCGGCGAGAGCATCGACCCACAGATCCAGGCTACGACCACCAAGCTCGAAGCACTGAAGGCGGAGGCTGCTACGGCGCGCGCCAAGGAGATCCTCCAGGAATCATGCAAGGATAGCTATGATGCCGAGGGCCATGTCGTCAAGGGCATCACCAGTCGTCTCAACGACTTGCAGCTGGAGGCCAATGCGCTCAAGGCATTGGCCATCGACTCTACAGCCAACTATGATGCCTATCAGAAGCTGAAGGACAACTTTGTTGGACAGAGGATAGATATTTGGAACTATAGCTCTTGGGGCAGAGATTACACAACGACGCACTATGGCTTTGCCAATGCTTTCGACGCTGTGAGAACGCGCATAAACCAAAAGACGAACGGTACCAACGCAGCCTATTATCTCAGCCTGCTCGCCTATCCCGACGGCGTGCACTTCAAGGAGCGCCAGGCCATAGAGCAAGCCATCGAGGCCGCCTACAAGGCAGGCAAAGCCTGGACAGGTTCTTTCAAGTACAATTACAATACCTATAAGAATGAGCCGGAGCTCAATACGGGGATAGCCAGACGTATGACGGATCTTTCCAACGTGCTCAAGATGCTTCCCAAGCAGGCTTATAACGACTATACCAACAATTCTACTCAGGTGGACGAAGGCAACAAGTGCCAGGCACTTTGGGACGAGGTGAACGGTTTGTTCAACGCTTCCGATCTTCGTCCTGAGACGCTGAAGCCCTATCTCAGTAAGCTCGGAGACCTCCTGAAGCGCATCAAGGAGCAGAAGGCGCTGGTGGAGAAGTACTATGCCGAGGGTCTGACCACTACCAACCACAAGACGGTCAGCGAGGCTTACCGTTCCATCAAGCTCAAACTCGACGAGTTGAAGGCCTTCATCGAGGGCAATAGCGAATACAACGGTGCCATCGCTGGAGACAACCTCACCCGCTACAATACCTTCTGTGCCAAGGTGCAGGAGACGGAGAATAAGTATGGTGAGGGTACGGCCCAGATTGCTGGCTACCAGAATATTTCTACGGAGGAGCTCAAGGAACTGGTCAATGTGGAGAGCATCATCGCTGCCCAGGAGAACATCTATAAATATGCCGCTCTCATCAAGAACTTGAAGGACGAGGCCGCTGCCTCCTACGCGAAGACCACGTCGCCCGCTCTTTGGGATATCGCCGAGGCCAACGCCAAAAAGGCTCAGGAGTACACGGATCAGATCGAGGCTTACAAGAAGGAGCTCGACTTGGCAGTCAATACGGCCGTGAGAGTTAAGTTGGAGGAGATGTTGGCCAACCTCAACGACAACCAGCTCGCTCCTGCCAAGGAGAAGGTGGCTTCCTACGACAAGAACGTGCGCGACAACGCCTTTGCGAACGTGCAGGAGTTCTACGACAGAGTCAGTGCCGACGACTACAAGAAGTCGCAGTTGCTCGTGAGCAACCTCGATGCCGACTGGAGTTTCTTTGGCATGGTGCCCAACCTGCTCGTCGCCGACCTGGAGCAGGCTGCAAAGGACGAGTGGAAGGCCCTCTATGAGGGTGTCTATGTCGGTGTGGACGGCACGCTGACAGAGGGCGACGACCGCTACGCTGGTGCCAAGGCCGACAACGAGAAGTGGCTTGCCGCCCTGGAAGGTAGGGTGTTCAAAAATCGAATCAAAATCTGGTATAAAAAATGGTGTTATATAGGTGTGTCTAAGTTGTTAATATTTAACACTTTAATATACAAAATAGTTCTTTGTAAATTTGCATAACTCGCTGGTTTTTAGTACCTTTGTAAACAAAAACAAGAATATAAGACATGAAAAATCCAGTCAAAAATAAGGAATCGAAAGAGCTTCAAAAGCGTGTCGAAAAACTAGAGATGGAAAATAAGTCTCTAAAAA
>ENA-OOXT01002576-OOXT01002576.1-human-gut-metagenome-genome-assembly--contig:-NODE-2576-length-10052-cov-1.989097_pt1 | contig 10052 bp, 8 predicted proteins | sample MGYA00241590_ERZ501349 | MGnify/ENA primary metagenome ERZ501349 (study PRJEB25962, sample SAMEA2042838) | human gut metagenome | biome: human gut; feature: human-associated habitat; material: faeces...
AGGAAAGGCAAAATTTTTTACACTTCTATTACTTCTTTATCACACATAAGCAAATGCTCATGGCATTGAAGCGGATACAAACACTATTGTTTGATAGAAATAAGAGAGGTTATTTATAATAAAATGAGCCGCCAGAACTGTAGGGGTGATGCAGTACGGGCGGCTCATTTTCTATCTAAACGGATGTATCCGGAAGTTCCGGCAGTTGATCGGTGAGTTCTTCATATCCGAGAATATCTCCGGCACATGGCATCGATTGCCCTGTTCCCTGCTGTGGTTTCCGGAAGTACAGCCGATACCGATGTCCCTCTAGGAGTTTGATATTCTTTTCCAGTGAGAAGGCGTATTCCTTTCCGTTATCACTGGCAAACCAATATTGCTGGTTTTTCCCGAAGAGTGTCTGTTCCCGTTTCGTGCAGCTTACGTCCAGTGACAGATAAGCATGTGTATGGATCAGGTGGTAGAAACTGAGTGCACGCAAGATGCTGCAGATTCCGATGAGGAGGCTCATGAGGATAAAGAGCCGGTCATGGGTGGCGATCCCGAAGATGCACCCAAAAAGTACACAGAAAAAGCCGATTGCACTGATGGCAACCAGCTTTGTGAAAAATGGTTTTGGCATAAGGTTCCTTCCTTTAACATGTATGAAATGTGATTTGTTTATTCAGGTACAAATTAGCAATAGCCTGCAGCACTGGATACTGGGTATGGTGAATCTGGACATCATCCACAAGTGTTTGGTAAGTTGTCTCCGGTTCTGTGTATAACTCATCCATAATATCCGATTCGTTGTGGATTACTTTTTCCTGCTCCATACTTGTGACAAGCTCAGCGGTCGTGAGGGATACCTTATCAGCCAGCTTCAGAATGGTATCTTCCATCGGTGAAGAGGGTTTCTTCTTTAAATATCTGCCAAACTCTTTTGCACCAATAGTTCCTTCCAGATAAAGCTGAACGCAGCCAAAGAGCCGGATGGGAAAGGTATCCTTCAAGGGAATAATGGTCAGACTGCCGAGAAGGCGATATAAGGCATCCACCCCTGTCAGTCCAATTCCGCTTACAACCAGACCGCGTAAGGAAAGTCGGTTCAGATAGTGTTGGAAGGATAAGCCTTTCGGACCTTCTTTCTGTATCTGGCGCAGGGTATAGGCATCCTGGAGTTCATGGAGCGTCAGAATCTGGAAGGCAAGACAGCTCCAGAGCAGCAGCTCGTCATCCGATAGTCCATATTCTTGTCCATCGTTGATTACAAGAGGAATGGATTTTCCGCCTGTCGTTTTTTGAAATTTTAAGGTTCCGACAGCAGTATAAAGTGTCAGCATAAAAGTTCCCTCCTTCAAGGTTAAGTCAGAAGTGCATAGAGTGCATCATCCTGCTGTAATAGTTTCCGTGCTTTGCTCTGCCATGCCCGTACACGATTGGCTGGTACTTGGTAGTGTTTTGCCAAGTCAAAGCTGGTATATCCCTGCTGTTGCAGATAGAGGGCTACAATTCCCTTCTGAATAGTTGAGGACTGTCCGGTGCCAAGCTGGGTTAAATGCTCAAGAAGCAAGGTCTGATTTGTGTCCTTTTCCGGGTGAGTTGTTTGTGTATCCTCGTAGGAAAACAAATCACGATAATGGAGATGTTCATCTTCAGATGATGCTTCGTCCAGAGAACAGAGCATGGAGCGGTCACGGGCAATTTTCCGCCAGTAGTCAAAGATGGCATGACGGATGATGGTTTTGGCATAAGGCTGGAATGATCTTCCTTCCTCAAATCCGACAGCCGACCGGCACAAAGCCAGATATCCAATCTGACATAATTCCTGTTGCTCTTCCTCAGTTACATAGGCAGCGTTGCGAGTCATGGAACGAATCATGATTGGAACCAGATCCATAGATTTTTCCACCAGTTGTTTTTGCTTTTTATTCAGCGGTATGGTCATCATCAATCACCACCTTTCAACTGGCTGCTTGGAGGCGGCAGGGGATATGGTTGTTTCTCAGGACATCTTCGGATGCCCGGATGAGCTGGTCACACATGTAGTTGCTGAACTGTCCGATGTGAGCCTGCTTATCTGTCAGACAGAACTTATCTGCCACCCAGCGATATGCTTCCGGTTTGGAAAGGATGCCCTGTTGCCAGATCTGATCGAAAATTCGATGTGCCTGAATCCGCTTTTGACGAAGCTCCCGGTTGGCGAGCGTTCCTTTTGGTATCTTGGTTCCCGGATGTACCCCGACATAGGAATTGCAGGATGGATAGTGGGAGCAGACATAAACCTGTCCGCCATGAGAATGCGTTCCATATACAAAGGATGCATCTCTTAATATTGCTGTTCCGCCGCAGTAAGGGCAGCGGATGATTTTTGGTTTCTTCATCTGTTTTCACCTCGCTTGTACATACACGATACGTAACGTGTACGTGAATAACCAGTACGTACTGTATACTTATATTGTAAGTAAGCAGGTGATGAATTCCCATAGGACGCAAGCGGATACTGATCCCAGATTCGGACTAAATGGCACGAATCCCCATTTTTCAGATGCCGGGATAGAAAATTGCTCGGATGAGCGGGAATAAGCCGCTGTCTGTGAAACGTGGGTAATTAACCGGTGTAAAGATGAACTTCTCACAGAAAATCCGCAGCAGGAATAAGCCGATCAGTACCAGACAGAGCAGGTAAGTGTTCCTGCGCCTTCTGGTCCATGGATTTTTCGGACGGAATTTAACATACAGGACAAAAATCATGGGAATAAATATCAGGTTCGTAAAGACCTGATTGATACATTGGATGATTGAAATTACGTTTAACATAGGCAGTGCCTCCTTTCTTTACATATCCTGTACGTATAAGAGCCTGAAAGTGCAACTTTTTGTTACCAGTCATATTGCTGGTTCTCCTGAAGCCGGAGCAGTGCCGGAACGGGGCATGGCTTTAAAGGCAGCTTCTGAGCGGTCAGATAGGGCAGATAAAGTTCTGTAAAAGCAGCAATGCTCATGCTTCCGGTACATTCGGTTGGTTCCGGTATCCGGGGAAACAAAAGCGCTGCATCTGAAAGAGGGAGGATGCAGGGGCTTCCCGTTTCATCCGGATGGAATAAAAAGCCGGAGTTCTCACAGCTTTCCTGTGCGTTACAAGTGTGGCACCAGACATAGATACAAGAGTGCCAGTTCCCTTCACAGAGGTTCAGGAAATGACGGATGTGCTTGGCATCTGTCTTGCAGTGGGGGTGTTTCATATTCATCACCTACTAAAGAAGCAGGCAGTTCCATGTGGGAGCTGCCTGCAGGAGTCTTCGTTATGAGTTACTGATGTTTCTTTTTGCGTTTGAAGTAAACGATGCCCAGGACACTTGCACCTGCAAGTGCAGCAATGGCGATTCCGGCATACAGGAGAAGCGGCGTCTCATCGCCGGTCTTTACAGGCGGAGCTACCGGAGGCGTCTCCGGTTCTTTCGGAAGCTCCGTCATGTGTACGGTCTGACCTTCATCCTTCAGATCCTCATGGGAAGCAATCTCATGCTCGGTTTTTCCGTCTGTATAGTAGAGCTTTTCAAAGACAACCACATCCTGTCCGGCAAGAGCAGAAGCGTCGAAGGTAAAGGTAACTTCCACAGAGCCGCCAGCTTTTTCTGCTTTAAATTCTGCCTGAGCGGTAACTGGTTTTCCGTCTTTTAATAAAGCCTCTCCGGTTTCCTTATTCATCAGGGTTCCGATGGCTTTGTACTCAGATCCAGGCATCAGACCATGATAAGTGACCATATCTACGATAGTCGCTTCCTTGGAAGCAGAGACATCCTGATCCCCGTCACTGCCGTCTTTGGCTGTGGTTTTGATTTCCGGGAAGTAGATGGTCTGGTTGGCATCTTTGATGTCCGCATGTACCGCTACTTCGTGATCTTCAAAAGTCATTGTTTCAAATGCCACGAGCGTTTTTCCGGAAAGTGCAGAGGCATCAAAGGTAAAGGAAAGCTCTACGCTGCCGTTAGCTTCTTCCGGAGTGAAACTTGTTTCTGCAGTCACAGCTTTGCCATCCACTTCGAACGGTTTTTCTGTTTCCGCATCCATGAGTGTTCCTGTCAGCTTGTACTCTTTGCCTGGGATCAGGTTTTTGTATTCCACAAGGTCTGTAAGCGTCAGTTCTTTTTCCGGTTTTGCATAGTGTGTGCCGGAAGCGGAATCGCTTGCAGTTGTTTCGATTTCCGGGAAGTAAATAGTCTGTCCTTCATCCGCAATGTCTGTGTGTACGGCAACTTCCTTGTCTTTGTAAGCCAGGGATTCAAAGACAACTACCGTTTTCCCTTTTAATGAGCTGGCATCAAAGGTAAAGGTAACCTCTACCGTACCAGCGGATTCTTTTGGCTTGAAGGATGCTTTTGCTGTCACCGGTTTTCCGTCTGCTTCGACTGGTTTCTTTGTTTCTTTATCTATCAGAGTTCCAGTCACTTCATATTTCTGGTTAGGAACCAACCCCTTAAAGGAAACCGTATCCACCAGCGTGATTTCTTTCTTTGCACAGGAAATATTGGAGTTCGTGTCCGCATCTTTCGCAGTAGTCTTGATTTCCGGGAAATAGATGGTCTGGTCTTCATCGTTGATGTCGGTATGGACTGCAAGCTGCATCTCATCCTGATATAATTCCTCGAAGACAACGGTTGTTTTTCCCTTTAAGGAAGTTGCATCAAAGGTAAAGGTTACTTTGACGGAGCCGGAGGATTTCTTTGCAGTAAATTCAGTTTCAGAAATCACCGGTTTTTCATCCACAAGGATTGGTTCCCCGGTTTTTTTATCCATTAAGGTTCCAGTCAGTTTGTATTTCTGGCCCTTTTTCAGTCCTTCGTATTCCACAACGTCTTCAATGGTCACTTCTTTTGCCGGCTGGCTCATGTGTGTACCGGTCTCGGCATCCAGAGCAGTCGTGCCGATCTCAATGGCATCATCGGTCAGAGTTCCAACCTGTATCAGAACAGAATCCTTATAAACCTTGACTTCAAAGGTTAAAAGATCCATGCCTTTGTTGGAATCACAACGCTGTTCCGCCAGAGTGTAAGTATCGTAAATGAGAGCACCTTTGGAATCATCCGGTTTGGAGGTGCCGAACCAGATGCCGTCTTCCGAAGACTCACCCCGGTTGGTATTTGCGGTATGTTTGTTCCATTTGGAGGAAGTGCTGGCATAACCGTTGGCATCTGTCACAATCACATGGCTTTCGCCTGTTGTTTTGGAAGTGATCTTAAATGGAACATTTGCCAATCGGTTCTGGCTGCCGTCAGCAATCTTGACAAATTCCAGATCCCCGCGGATGACCTGATTGGAGATGGAATTGTCTTTTGCAGTCAGTTCCACGATTTTTCCCTGTTCTGTGATGTCAAATTCTACAGAGATCTTTCCGCTGTTCAGATAACCAGAAGGTGCAGTTGTTTCATCCACACGGTAATGTCCGAATGGGAGAGCATCTTTTGCAGTTGCAGCAGAACCGGATTTATCGGCAGTAAGTGTAAGGACAACCTGATCTTTCGTGTAGGATGTTCCGTCTACTAATACCGGATTTTCATTTAACGTAGTGATCGCAAAGACAGTACCTTCCAAAGTGGCAGAACCCTGCGGTTTTGCTTCTCCGGTCTCGCTGTCACGTTTCTGGATCTTCACTCCGCCACGGATGACAGATTCTTCTATGGTAGAAGACTGGTATACCGAAACCATTTCCTGCTTACCGTCACCTGTAATTTTCTGTACGAAGACAGTTGGATTGAGCTGGTATCCGGCAGGGGCTTTGCTTTCCTGTACCGTTATGGTACCGAGCGGAAGACAGACGGTCTTGCCATCACTGGTATAGTAAAAGGCATCGCCGCTTACAAAGGAATCTTTGGTAAAATGCATCTTTCCGGAAACATCTGTTTTTAATACCCAGGTACGTGCCGGTTTCTTTCCAGCTTCCGCAGGATCACTGTCAGACTGCTCGGTATAGAACTTGACTGTAAATTCTGCGTTTGCAAGGGAAGCTGCTCCCTGTGGGGAGGCTTTCTTTGTTTCGGCATCCAGCTTTTCAAGCACCAGATCCATGGGATTATTCTGCGGGATCTCAGTTACCTTTGCAGTAGAAGTCTGTTCTGCTTTTACGGTGACTTTGTGAGCTTTGGTGTCTACAATGTAGCCTTTGGAAGCAGAGAGCTCTTTTATGGTATAATCGCCTTCCTCCAGTTCGCCGGATCTGGCATACCCGTTTTCATCAGTGGTCAGTTTCTGGATGAGCTTCTCACCCTGATAGATCCCATACACAGCACCCTTTAAGCTGTAATTCGGATTCCCGTCCGATACGCTTCCGTTGGCAGAAGATTTTTTCAGTTCGATCCAGCCGTTTGGAACCTGATACCAGCTTCCGGCAATGGTCTGGCTGCCCTGTCCCGGAACGATGAATGCCCGGAAGCCTTCCGGCGGGTTCGGAAGTCCCTGAATGGCACTGGCTACTTCCAGTGCTTTATCAATATAGGACTGCGGGGCGCCATGGAAAGCTCCGGTGTCAGCGGAATTACCGGCATAGATGTAAGCGACAACCAGATGTCCGATGACATAGCTGTTATCATCACTCCAGCCACTGAAATATTTATCCTTGACGACTTTATCGTAGCCGTAACCGCCGTTTAAGTAGTAGAGCGCTTTTCTGAGCGGGGAGTTCTGGCTTAAAAGGTCATAGGAATAGGAACCAGAGGAAGGTGTTTTCTTCAGTGGTTCCACGCAGTAGGCAGTATTGCTCCCGTCAAAGCTCATGCGGGAGGTAAAATAGCTGCCGTAAGGGATATTGGCACCTGCCTTATAGCTGATGGTGCCGTCGGCTGCATGAACCTGAAAACTGCCGGAAAACAATGTGCCGACTGCGACAAGGACTGCCAGCAGCATAGCCAGCGTCCGTCTGGTATAGGATTTGTATGTCTGTAACATAAGTCTCCTCCTTCTTGAAGTTCAAATGAAAAGGGTAGCGTCAGTGCTGCCCAAAGTTACACGGCCTGTTTCTTCTGTTTTGCAAGGATTTCCAGAAGCTCCTGCCGATCTGTGGTAATCAGCTCCTTTTCCAGATTGGAAGCCTTAAATTCCACAGTGATGTTATTGTTGTTGGTTGAGATCAGACCGTTTCCTCGTTGGAAATGGGTGATGTTCATAACTTCCGTTTCCGAAAGATGCAGGATGGTTTTCACTCGCTGCGCCTCTTCATCCTCCATATTGAGAATGATCTTGGTCTTGCAGTTGTTGATGATGCCTTTGCCGTATTTTCCGTCATCCAGAGCAAAGAAGTCGTTCAAATCCTGCGTGGCAAAGATGCCGGCTCCGGAGTAAGCCCGGATGATCTTGGCAATCTCCAGTACGAATTCCGCTGCAAGCCGGTTGCTGGATGCACCGATGAGCTGCCAGACCTCATCGACAAAGATGGCTTTCTCTTCGGTACGGTTTTCCTTCGCTTTATCCCAGACATAATCCAGGGCAACGAACATGCCGACCGTTAAAAGATCGCTGGAACCGGTCAGTTCGGAGATATCCAGTACCGTATATTTATTGGTCAGGTCCACATTGGTCTGCTGGTTAAAGGAAGAAGCAGAACCGTGAACCAGGCGGTTCAGGATATGAGCCAGACGTTTGGTATCCTCGCTTTCCAGCAGGACATTGTAGACATCCTCCAGAATGGGCATCTTTTTGTACTGCTCCGGATGCTGCGGATCTGTCAGGGATTCATTTTTATGTGTAATCCCTTTTAAGGCATAGGTTTTGATCAGGGCTTCATCCAGAAGCTGCTTCTCCTCATGGGACATATCCGGGATCAGCAGGCTGAAAAAGATGTGCAGCTGCTGGATTTTTGCCGCCAATTCAGAAAGCTGGATTCCGGGGCCGTCCAGGAGTTCATTGACAGACCGATCAACCTTGCGGATCTCCATAACATTGATGCAGTGAGGGCTTGCCGGGGAGATTTGGATAAACTCGCCGCCCACATTTGCACAGGCGCGGTGAAACTCGTGCCCCTTCAAGGGAGCGACGATGAAAATAGGGATATTTTTACGCCGCATTCTTAACGCCATGAGCTGCATTGTGAAGGTTTTGCCTGCGCCGCTGGTACCTAAAATCGAAATGTTGGCATTTTTGTAAATCGCGGAATTGAAAATATCCACGATGATGAGGGAACTGTTGTACTTGTTGACCCCCAAAAGGATGCCGTTGTCGTCACACATCTCAAAGGAAGTGAAGGGGTAGCAGCTTGCGGCGCCGCCAGTCAGCAGGTTGCGCTTGCCACGCTCAAAAAGTCCTTTCTCCATGGATACCAGCGGGAGCGCGGAGAGAAATGCCTGTTCCTCACGAAAATGGCAGGAACGGACATCCATATCCTGCGAAAGCAGAAGCTTTTTCATCTCGCTGACCTTCCATTCCAAATCTTCCTCAGTAGGGGCAGTAACGGTAATCAACAGATTCAGATAGTAGAAGTCCTCGTTGTTGGCAAGACCTTCCTTCAGAAAATAGCCGCTTCGGATGGCGCCGTCGATGTCGTCAAAATCAGTGTTGGTGTCGCTCGCGTCCTTGATTTTGGAACGATTGATGCGGAGCTGCTGGCCTACCCGCTGGATGATGCGCTCTTTGGGCTGCCTGGAAAGGAACATGTCCATGTCGATGCCGTCGCCGGCGTTGACGATTAAACTCAGCCATCCGGCGGGAACCTGCGTCTTATAACCATCCGACGGAATCAGTAAATAGGCGTAGTACAGCCCGTCTATGCACAGATAGCGCCCATGAGTAAAATCAATACTCTTGGGAGCGGCAAACTCGGCTGCAGGGATATGGTCAATCTCGCTTTCCCGGCCTTTTGCCGCATACTGTGCAACAACCTCCTGTGCCCGGAGTGCCAGCGGTTTGATGGCGCTCTCATTTCGGCAGAGGAGATTATAAAGAACATCAACCGTAAATTCGTCCTCGTTTTCGGGGATAATCACTTCATTACCGCATTGCCGGAGGTAATTGGATGCAGTATGTACGGCGCTTTGCAGGGATTGAATAGCTTCCTCTTCCTGTTCCGAACGCCGGGTGTTGTTCCAGGGCTCATACTCAAAAATCAGGAAAAAGCGCCGTGTGACAGCTTCCCGGGCGCCGATCTGCTGCACAAAGCTCAGATAGTCTTCCTGCATCAAACGGCACTGCTCATTTTTCTCCTGAGCCATCTCCCTGCGTACTGTGTCCAAATGACGGTTGATGTCCGCCCGACGGGTCAGCACCTTGATCTGCAGCTTGACGGGAGAGATTTTCAGATACGACACAAAAGAGTAGATGATATTGCGCTGCTCTCTCGCGCTGCGGAGCATAAAGTTGATGGGAACCACCTCGACCACCTTGACATACCGGTGGTCTTTGGTGTAGATGATGCCGTTCTGGATCTTTTCGATGGGAAGATAGTCTGCCACCGGATTCAGGCAGGCGGGCGGCTGCTCTTTGATATGAGCGGGGCGCTTGGACGGACGTGCCTTCTCCTTACGCTTGTTGGGTTTTTTCTTCGCTTTTTTGGACGAAAGTTCTTTCTTTGGCTTTTTCTTGGGCCGGAGCTTCTCACGAATCTCGTAACTGCGAACCTCGTCAAACTCAGCTGGAAAATCCGATTCACCGGAACGCCTGCGCTTCGGAGGCCGAGACTCCTTTTCTTTCGGAGCCCTCTGCTTGAGATGTCTGCCGGGGCGTTTCATAGGGGGCGCTTGCTCATTCGGCTGCTGACCATCGCCGCCGACGATGCGGCGATTCCGCAGATATTTCAAAAAGATAATCAGAAATTCCGACAAACTCTCGCCAGAAATGCCGATCAATGCGACCAGAGCCGCAGGAAGGGCGGTCAGGCACAAAATGATAATGCGGGTCGTCAACCCGAAAGGAACAAACATGAAGACCGGCACCCCGATGGCAAAAGCCAGGATACCGGCCTCAATAACATTCCGCGCACGGAACATACCGCCGAAAAATGTGCCTGATTCAATGAAATTCGGCGGTATGATATAAATATCATGGTCATTCTTGTTGCTCATGTATTACCTCGTTTCTGATGCCGG
>ENA-OOXT01002581-OOXT01002581.1-human-gut-metagenome-genome-assembly--contig:-NODE-2581-length-10044-cov-3.276704_pt1 | contig 10044 bp, 7 predicted proteins | sample MGYA00241590_ERZ501349 | MGnify/ENA primary metagenome ERZ501349 (study PRJEB25962, sample SAMEA2042838) | human gut metagenome | biome: human gut; feature: human-associated habitat; material: faeces...
TTTACCCACTCACAATGGTAACATCAAAGCAGTTACTTCCAATTTATGACAAGCCAATGATCTACTATCCTATGTCAGTGCTTATGAATGCCGGCATCAGAGATATCCTGATCATTTCAACACCACAGGATACACCAAGATTTAAGGAGCTCTTAGGAGACGGACATCAGTTTGGTGTCAACCTCACCTACGAGGTACAGCCAAGCCCGGACGGACTTGCACAGGCATTCGTTATCGGTGAGAAATTCATCGGGGATGACACAGTAGCCATGGTTCTCGGAGACAACATCTTCGCAGGACACGGACTCAACAAGAGACTCAAGGCCGCAGTTGAAAATGCCAAGAGCGGTAAGGGCGCCACAGTATTCGGCTACTATGTAGATGACCCTGAGAGATTCGGTATCGTAGAGTTCGATAAAGAGGGAAAGGCTATTTCAATCGAGGAAAAGCCGGAGCATCCAAAGAGCAATTACTGTGTCACAGGTCTTTACTTCTACGATAACAATGTAGTAGAGTATGCAAAGAACCTTAAGCCATCAGCCAGAGGAGAGCTTGAGATAACAGACTTAAACAGAATCTATCTTGAGAAAAAAGCCCTCAATGTAGAGCTTTTGGGACAGGGCTTCACATGGCTTGACACAGGAACACATGAGAGTCTTGTAGATGCCACAAACTTTGTCAAGACAGTCGAGACACATCAGCACCGCAAGATAGCATGTCTTGAGGAAATCGCTTACTTAAACGGCTGGATTACAAAGGATGAAGTATTAAAGACATATGAGCTAGTAAAGAAGAATCAGTACGGACAGTACTTAAAGGACGTACTTGATGGAAAATACCGCGAGCAGTTATATTAAGGAGGAAATCAAAATGACAATTATCGTAACAGGTGGAGCAGGATTTATCGGAAGCAACTTCGTATTTCACATGCTTAACAAATATCCGGATTACCGTATCGTATGCTTAGACTGTCTCACATATGCAGGAAATCTCTCAACACTTGAGCCTGTAATGGACAATCCAAACTTCCGTTTCGTAAAGGAGAGCATCACAGACCGTGACGCCGTATACAAATTATTTGAGGAAGAGCATCCTGATATGGTTGTAAACTTCGCAGCAGAGTCACACGTTGACCGTTCAATCGAGAACCCACAGGTATTCCTTGATACAAATATCATCGGAACATCAGTGCTTATGGACGCATGCCGCAAGTATGGTATTAAAAGATATCACCAGGTATCAACAGATGAGGTATACGGAGATCTGCCACTTGACCGCCCTGACCTTTTCTTCCATGAGGATACACCAATCCATACATCAAGCCCATATTCATCATCAAAGGCAGCAGCAGACTTACTCGTGCTTGCTTACCACCGCACATATGGACTTCCTGTAACAATCAGCCGTTGCTCAAACAACTACGGACCATACCATTTCCCGGAGAAGCTTATCCCACTTATGATTGCAAATGCGCTTAATGACAAGCCACTCCCGGTATACGGAACAGGCGAGAACGTACGTGACTGGCTCTATGTAGAGGATCACTGCAAGGCAATCGACCTTATCATCCACAACGGACGTGTAGGAGAGGTTTACAATGTAGGTGGCCACAATGAGAAGACAAACCTTGAAATCGTAAAAATTATCTGCAAGGAGCTCAACAAGCCTGAGAGCCTTATCACATTCGTAGGAGATCGTAAGGGACATGATATGCGTTACGCAATCGACCCAACAAAGATTCACAACGAGCTCGGATGGCTTCCGGAGACCAAGTTTGAGGACGGAATCAAGAAGACAATCAAATGGTACCTTGATAACCGTGAGTGGTGGGAGACAATCATCAGCGGAGAGTACCAGAACTATTACGAGAAGATGTACGCGAATAGATAACTGCTATTCGTAAACCTTGAAGAATCGAAATGCGTGTTGTAAGCTCGCTTACATAAGCGCATTTTGATTCTTTGAGGCTCTAGAATAGAGCAGGAACAACGTATATAAGCAATCTTAGCTGCGTAAGCAGCGGGAAAGCATGCCTAAAGCATGCGGGATTGCGCATATATGTTGGGCCTGTTTACGAATATTTGTATAAAGGAGACCCAAAATGAAAGTATTTGTTACAGGAGTTGCAGGTCAGCTCGGACACGACGTAATGAACGACCTGGCAGCACGCGGTTACGAAGGAATCGGAACAGATATAGCACCACAGTATAGCGGAGCAGACGATGGCACAGCAGTTACAACTTTGCCATATGTCTCACTCGATATCACAGACCGTGATGCAGTGGAAAAAACAATCACAGAGCTTAAGCCTGACGTAGTAGTACACTGTGCAGCATGGACAGCTGTGGATCTGGCCGAGGATGATGATAAAAAAGCAAAGGTGCATGCAATCAACGCAGACGGCACACAGAATATTGCAGATGCCTGCAAGAAGATAGATGCCAAGATGGTATATATCAGCACAGATTATGTATTTGACGGACAGGGCACCACACCATGGCAGCCTGACTGCAAGGACTATGCACCACTCAATGTATATGGACAGACAAAGCTTGACGGAGAGCTTGCAGTGGCAAATACACTTGAGAAGTACTTTATAGTGCGTATAGCATGGGTATTTGGTGTAAACGGCAAGAACTTCATCAAGACAATGCTAAATGTCGGCAAGACACACGATAAGCTTACAGTAGTAAGTGACCAGATTGGTACACCGACATATACACTCGACCTTTCAAGATTGCTCGTAGATATGATAGAGACTGATAAATACGGTTACTATCACGCTACAAACGAGGGTGGATATATAAGCTGGTATGATTTTACAAAGGAAATCTTTAAGCAGGCAGTGGAGCTTGGTCATACAGAGTATTCTGAGGACAGACTTACAGTAGCACCTGTTACAACAGCAGAGTACGGTGTGTCAAAGGCAGCACGTCCGTTTAACAGCAGACTGGACAAGAGCAAGCTCGTGGAGAATGGATTTAAGCCACTCCCTACATGGCAGGATGCGCTGCACAGATATCTGCAGGAGATAGAATTTTAGTGAGCAAAGAAGCTACGAAGTAGCGAGGTTGAGTTAGATGTTGGGATGTTCACGTAATACAAGAAAGGACATAGAAATCATGGGACAGATTAAAGTACAGAAAAACGTAGGTGGAATCGAAGGACTTTGCATCATCGAGCCTACAGTGCATGGAGACAACCGTGGATACTTTATGGAGACATACAATTCAAAGGATATGCAGGAAGCTGGCATTGACAGAGTGTTCGTACAGGATAATCAGTCATGCTCCACAAAGGGAGTGCTCCGCGGACTCCATTTCCAGAAGGAATACCCACAGGCAAAGCTTGTGCGTGCAGTAAAAGGCTCAGTATTTGATGTGGCTGTAGACTTAAGAAGCGATTCAAAGACATACGGCAAGTGGTTCGGAGTAGAGCTCACAGAGGAGAACAAGAAGCAGTTCCTTATTCCGGAGGGCTTTGCACACGGATTTTTAGTACTCTCAGATGTAGCAGAGTTCTGCTACAAGGTAACAGATTTCTGGCACCTTGGAGATGAGAGCGGCCTTGCATGGAATGATCCTGCAATCGGCATCGAGTGGCCACAGCTTGTCGGAGAGTATCCGGGAAGCGCTGACGGAAGCGGATACACACTTGAGGATGGCACACCAATCAACTTGAGTGATAAGGATCAGAAGTGGGAGACACTGGAAAACACATTTAAATTTTAAAAAAAATTATTAATTTTGTTATAATCATTGTTAAAATATTGAAAAATCAAAATCATTTGTTAAAATAGATAAGTACTATGTATTTATAGATAGAAGGAGAAACAAATGAAGAAAAAGAAAAAGGCTACAAAATGGATAATATTTGCAAGGGTATTATTGGTTTTACAGCTTATTGCTAGTGCTATGATATTTGCTATGGCTGTAAAAACAAAAATGTTACCTGCAAAGTATATCATGTTTGCAGCCGGGGGTTTATTAATTATGGAGTTCCTGGTGTTTGCACTTGTTCACTTAGGACAAAACATAATGAAACCAAAAGCGTCGGGCTATTTTAAGCGAGGATTGGGAACATTTATATCTATACTGGTTATCATATGTAGCTTATATGGCACGTCTGTGCTTAGCAAGGTGATGGGCACACTTAATGATATGACCGGAAATAAAAATGTCATGGAGGATAAGATTGTTGTCTATGTTATGAAGGATGATCCCGCTGAGACTATTGATGATGCCAAGGATTATACCTTTGCATATACTGATTCATATGGATATGAAGAGACAAAGGAAACAATAGATGATATTAATAAAAAAACAGACAGTACAATCAATACAAAGCCATATGCGTCTGCAATAGAGATGGTGGATGCCCTTTATTCGGGTGAGGTAAAGGCGATGATACTCAATACCTCATATGTATCTGTTATCACAGATACAGAGGGGTATGAAGATTTTGAAACAAAGACAAAGGTATTGTATGCTTATACTAAGACATATGAGGTTGAGAAGACAGAAAAGGATGTTCAGGTGACAAAGGAGCCGTTCGTTGTATATATCAGTGGATCAGATACCAGAAGCAAGAAGCTTGCAAAGAGCCGAAGCGATGTAAATATTCTGGCTTTTGTCAATCCTGAGAGTAGACAGGTGTTATTGTTAAATACACCTAGAGATTACTATGTTGAAACGTCGGTATCTCATGGGACAAAGGATAAACTGACACATTGTGGATTGTATGGTATAGATTGTTCAATGAAGACATTGGCTTCAGTATATGATCTGGATACAATCAACTACTATGCTCAGATTAATTTCACAGGTTTTGAGACTCTTATAGACCAAATAGGTGGAGTTACTGTGAATTCTGAACAGGCATTTAGTTCATCTATGGATTCTTACAAGTTTTCAAAGGGTCCAAATGAATTAAACGGAGAGGAAGCATTGGCATATGCCCGTGAGAGGCATAATCTTCCGGACGGAGATAATGGCAGGGGACGCCATCAGATGGATCTTATTTCAGCAGTAATAGATAAGATGACAAACAGTACGGCATTATTGACCAACTACTCCGGTATTCTTGACAGTCTTGAGGGAATGATTTCCATGGATTTTAAAAGCTCAGATATTTCATCTCTTATCAATATGCAGCTGTCAGAGGGAGGAAGCTGGAATATTAAGTCATTTGCAGTAACTGGTCAGGGTACCAAGAAAACAACATATTCTATGCCTATTCAGAAAGTTTATGTTACTATTCCGGATGAGAGCAGCGTAGAGCATGCTAAACAGTTGATACAGAAGGTTATGAATGGTGAAACAATTACAGATGATGACCTGAAGTAATTAAATAGGTCGATTTTAAAGGCTACAGTTGAGCGGAGACGCATAAACTGTAGCTTTTATTAAATTTTTGTTATAATTTTTTGAAATGTGGCAATTATATATCAAATATGGTAAAATATCATTTATGGACAAAAATAAATCGATTTCAACACAGAAAATTAACAGATGGGATGTAGGATACTTTATATTATATGGTATTGTGCTGGCAAAATGTGTATACGAGACTACTATGTTCTCGCAGCAGGTGCTGGTAGGAACCTTTAAGCTTTTTCTTGCAGCGATGGTTTTGTATACGGGAGCCAAGGTCCTTTTTTCAGGATACTACAGCAGAAAAGAGCAGCTTGCAATTGCCGTAGTTATTCTTATATTTGGAATAGTAGGTTTACAGACCGGTTATTATGAGCTGCTACAGCCGGTACTACTTATTGTAGGGGCAAAAAATGTGAGGTTTGACAATATACTAAAGGTATATACGGCGGTGGTATCGGTCATGCTTATAGTGGCAGCTATAGCCAGTCAGACAGGTGTGATAGCGGATGTGATAGGCTATTCACCTAGAAATGCAGCAGCCAGACATTCATACGGCATCATATATCCGACGGACTTTGCGGCACATATATTTTACCTTATATTGGCGGTAAGCTGCCTTGGTATATGGAAGAGAGTACGGGAAAACGAAAAATACAGATATCCGGCAGGGCTCAGATGGCTTATCGTGATAGCAGCAGCTGTATTTATATATATAAAAGCAGGAGCATTTACAGGAACAGTCTGCCTGACAGGATTTTTGGTTTTGATGGGTCTGATTTATCTGATTGAGAGGAAAAATCTGGCGCGCAGGGTGTGTGAGATATTTAAATATCTGCCGATAGTGTGGGCGAGTCTTTTTCTTGCACTCAGCTATTTTTATAGTGAGAGCAATGCTATAATGGTTAAAATAGACTCTGTACTGTCTCAAAGGCTGATGGTGAGCCACAAAGTGTGGAGTGAGTATAGCATCAAGCCATTTGGACAGTTTATAGAGGAACAGGGCTGGGGAGGTGTTGCAGACCCGACCAGGATAGACCCTGCAAAGTATTTCTTTATAGATGATATGTATCTTAGGATGCTGTTTGAGTATGGAATAATAGTATTTGCTGTAGTGCTTATATTATTAATAGTTATAGGTCATAGGGCAATAGGGGCAAAGCAATATGTGCTTTTTGCAGCAATAGTCATGATTGGAGTGCACTCCTTTATGGAACACCATCTGCTGGAGATGGCATATGATCCGTTCCTGCTTGTACTGCTTGCCGGTATAGATACTGCTGATAAGGAAAAATCCGGGAGAAAGATATGAACTCAAAAAAATGGATAATCCAGTACCTTGAGGTACTTCTTGATATAATTGTGATGTTTACATCTTATCTGATTGCAAACTGGTACAAGTTCGGTTTCTTTAGAACGGGACTTATAAACCATACAGAGCACTATCTTACGCTTTTTCTGGTGGAGCTCGTGGCATATGTGGTAGTACATTTCGTGGCATTTGCAGATGATAATCTGATAAACCGAAAGCTATTTCCTGAAATATACAATGTCCTGAAAATGTATGTATATGTGGGTGCAATCACAGTCGGCTGTGTATACTTTACAAAAACAAGTGAATATTTCTCCAGAGGGCAGATGGGTATGACCTTCATACTGAGTACCATATTCACTGTGATAGTCAGACAGCTGCTGAAAAGACTGGTGACAAAGGAATATCACCGCTCAGGGGCCAATGAGAAAATTATGCTTGTCACCACCTCAGACCAGGTGGAGCGAGTGATAAAAAAGATAAAGACCACAAGAAACTGGGATTTTCGTATATCGAATATTGCAATTTTGGACTGTGATATGGTCGGTGAGATAGTAGACAAGATAGAGGTCGTTGCAACTGCCGATAACCTGCTTCAGGTGATATCAACAGCAGAGATAGACTCAGTGTTTGTACATCTGCCGGACAACTATCCGTTTAAGCAGAGAGAGTTTGTTACAGTGCTCAATGAGATGGGCAAGACAGTGCACCTGAATGTCAATGAGTATGAGGCCAAGGTCGGTGAGCACTATATGGATTTCCTTGGAAAATACGCAGTGGTCACATGGAAGAATAAGACATACCGCGTAAGGCATCTGCTTATTAAAAAGCTGATAGATCTGCTGTTTGGTGTGGCCGGAAGCATACTTATAGTGCCTGTGTGGCTTGTTGCATTTATAGGCAAAATAGTCACAGGCGACCATGGCCCGGTGCTCATATCGCTTGTCAGAGTCGGCAAAAACGGACGAAGATTTTATTACTATAAATTCCGCACCATGTATATGGATGCGAGGGATAGATATGATAAATGGCTACTGGATGGAAAGAAGGGGAAAGATCCGAGATTTACACCGGTTGGAAGAATGCTTAGGGCATTAAGACTTGAAAATCTGCCGTCAGCCTGGAATGTGCTGTGGGGAGACATGAGCATGGTGGGAAATCCGGCTCCATCACTGCCGGAGTTTATAGAATACTCTGCATTTCACAGAAAAAGTCTATCTGTAAAGCCTGGAATCATAGGCTTCTGGCAGGTATACAGCAGGGAACACAGGCTGCTTACCGAGGAGGAGCAAAGCGAGTACGATCAGGAATATATACTGAACTGGACTGTAGGTCTTGATCTGAGGATTATTTTCAGGGCAGTATGTCCTCTGTGCAGGTCAGTGTCAAAGCGAGAGCTTGTCATGCCGGCACAGCTGGTTGATGAGATGAGATGCTTGAGCGAGCTAGTGAAGGATAGAGAGCCTTTAAGCTATGACATACAGGCATATCAGACCATTCAAGGCAGCGGAAAGCCGGTATACAGATTTATAAAGCGTCTGGTGGATATTGTTGCCTCACTGCTTGGACTTATAGTACTGTCACCGGTGTTTATCATACTCGCTGTGATAATCAGAATGAGTGATGGAGGCAGCGTGTTCTATGGGCACACAAGAGTCGGCTATAAGGGAAAGAAAATATCTGTATACAAGTTCAGGAGCATGAAGACGAACGCAGGTGATCTGGAAAAGATACTGACACCTGAACAGCTTGAGCAGTATGTAAAGGAATTCAAGATAGACAATGATCCTCGAATCACAAAAATAGGAGGCTTCCTGCGAAAGACCAGCCTTGATGAGCTGCCGCAGCTAATCAATATACTTAAGGGCGAGCTCTCCATAGTGGGACCGCGTCCAATCGTGGAGAAGGAAACCGAGATATACGGTAAGGACATCGCAAAGCTTCTGAGCGTAAAGCCGGGACTGACAGGCTACTGGCAGGCATATGCCAGAAACAATGCCACCTATGAGAGCGGAGAGCGCCAGAGGATGGAGATGTACTATGTGGAGCACTGCTCGCTTTGGATGGATATAAAGATACTTTTCAGAACCGTTTTCTCTGTAATCAGGGAGGATGGAGCACAATAATCAGAACATATGTGAGAAATATGATGAAGAAATTGGATTTAAATAGTATAACAATAAGTCTCATAATACCTACTCTCAACGCTGCAGAGTATATGCCAGGTCTGATAGATATACTGGGCAGGCAGACACGTAAGACTGATGAGATAATAGTGATAGACTCAGAATCCGAGGATGCCACAGTGCGCATGGCAGAGCAGGCAGGCTTTAGGACACTAAAGGTCAAGAGAAGCGAATTTGATCATGGTGGCACGAGAAACTATGCTGTAGCCATGTCAAAGGGTGATATAGTGATGTTTTTGTCGCAGGATGCACTGCCTTCAGATGAACACTATGTGGAAAATATGTTGGCAGGCTTTGAAAACGAAGATGTTGTCATGATATCGGCCAGACAGCTCCCGAGAAGGGAGGCTAAGCCTGACGAGGCATTAGTCAGGGAGTTTAATTATCCGGCAGAAGGCTTTGTCAGAAGCAAAGAGGATATACCACGACTTGGAATAAAGGCATATTTCTTCTCGGATGTATGCTCAGCCTACAGACGTGATTTCTTTGAAGACATAGGAGGCTTTGAAAGCCCACTGCTCACAAATGAGGATATGCTGATGGCAGCCAGGGCACTTAGGGCAGGATACAAGATAGGCTATTGTGCCACAGCACAGGTGTATCACTCACACAACTATACATTTAAGCAGCAGTACAAGCGCAACTTTGATGTAGCAGTCTTTATGGAGACCTATAAGGATGAGATAAAGTGTGACGGTACCACAGGTGAGGGTATCAGGATGGTACTTTTCATAGAAAAAAAGCTCCTAAAGCAGTTCAAGATTGGGGCAGCAGTGCACTGCATATTTGACAGTGCGGCAAAGTTTCTGGGCAACAGGGCCGGAAGAAAGTGGAAGAGGAAGAATGCATAGCACAGACAAGATAGCCATTCTAATGGCTACATACAATGGAGAGAAATATATATGTCAGCAGATAGACTCTATCCTGTCGCAGACCTGCAAGGACTGGGAGCTATATATACACGATGATGGCTCTACAGACAACACGATAGCTGTTGTAGAAAGCTATGTGGAAAAATATCCTAATAAGATACATCTGATAGATGGTAAATCAACCGGCGGCGCAAAGTACAACTTTTTCTATATGTTTGGTCAGGTGGAGGCTCCATACTACATGACCTGTGATCAGGACGATGTGTGGCTGGATAAAAAGATAGAGCTGACATATGATAAGA
>ENA-OOXT01002584-OOXT01002584.1-human-gut-metagenome-genome-assembly--contig:-NODE-2584-length-10030-cov-3.237794_pt1 | contig 10030 bp, 10 predicted proteins | sample MGYA00241590_ERZ501349 | MGnify/ENA primary metagenome ERZ501349 (study PRJEB25962, sample SAMEA2042838) | human gut metagenome | biome: human gut; feature: human-associated habitat; material: faeces...
CATTGACCCCTCCGTGCCCATCGGCCCGGACGATTCCGCCAACGTAGAGGTCCAGCGCTTCGGCGAGGCCAAGGTGCCTGACTTCCCCATCCCCTATCACACGGACATTATGGAGAGCTTTGACGGCATTGATATGGACGCCGCCGGCCGTGTCTCCGGCTCCGGCTTCTACTACCTGCTGGGTGACATTGCCCGTCTCCACGAGGCTGTGCTGGCTTATGGCCGGGACTTCATGATCTCCAAGGGCTTCACCTACTGCATCCCCCCCTTCATGATCCACGGCAACGTGGTGGAGGGCGTTATGAGCCAGACGGATATGGACGCCATGATGTATAAGATCGAGGGCGAGGACCTGTATCTGATCGGCACCAGCGAGCACTCCATGATCGGCCGGTTCATCGACCAAATCATTCCCTCCGACAAACTGCCCCAGACGCTGACCTCCTACTCCCCCTGCTTCCGCAAGGAGAAGGGCTCTCACGGCATTGAGGAGCGCGGTGTGTACCGCATCCACCAGTTTGAGAAGCAGGAGATGATCGTGGTCTGCAAGCCCGAGGACTCCAAGGCGTGGTACGATAAGCTGTGGAACTTCTCTGTGGAGCTGTTCCGTTCCATGGACATCCCCGTGCGTCAGCTGGAGTGCTGCTCCGGCGATCTGGCAGACCTGAAGGTCAAGTCCTGCGACATTGAGGCCTGGTCCCCCCGTCAGCAGAAGTACTTTGAGGTGTGCTCCTGCTCCAACCTGGGTGACGCCCAGGCCCGCCGTCTGCGCATCCGCTACAAGGATGAAAACGGCAAGATGCAGCTCTGCCACACGCTGAACAACACCTGCGTGGCACCTCCCCGTATGCTGATCGCCTTCCTGGAAAACAACCTTCAGGCGGACGGCACCGTGAAGATTCCCGAGGTCCTGTGGCCCTACATGGGCGGCACCAAGGTTCTGGTCCCGACCAAGAAGTAAATTCTTCTCACAGCCCTGTAAAAACAAGAAATCGGCCAAAAGCTACGAATTGTATTATTTGAATAGAATAATACAATTCGTAGTAGGCCGATACAGCCCATAGCAGACCGCGGAGGCCAGGTGGTGTATCATTTTAGGTCCTGAAAACGTCTCCATTCCGGTCTGTGTTCTGAAACCCTTGCGGCGCAACGGTTTCAGCTTTCAAGATTTTTCGACCAAAAGGAGGTTCTTCCCATGTCCGCACCCGAAAAGAAAAAAAGCTTCATGGGAGAGTTCAAAACCTTTATCGACCGAGGCAACGTGATGGATATGGCCGTCGGCGTCATCATCGGCGGTGCGTTCGGTAAGATCTCCACTTCCCTTGTGAATGACGTCATCATGCCCCTAATCTCCGTACTCACCGGCGGCGTTGATTTTTCCAACTGGAAGATCGTGCTGAAGGCCGCTGTTACCGGCGCCGATGGCGTCATTGATGCCTCGACGGAAATTGCCATCCGATACGGCGCGTTTTTAGCGACCATTTTAGATTTCCTGATTATCGCCTTCGCGGTGTTTCTGATGCTCAAGGCCATCAACGGCTTCCATGACAAGCTGAAAAAGCAGGAGACCCCTGCCGAAAAGCCCGCCCCGCCGGAGCCCTCCAATGAAGAAAAACTGCTGACGGAGATCCGGGATCTGCTGAAAGAGAAGAAATGATGGAAGCACATCTGCGAAAAGGTCTGGTGGAATTGGGACTGGGGGATGACGCCGCCCCTTCCCTGCTGCGGTTCGGAGAACTGCTGCTGGAAAAAAACAAGGTGATGAATCTCACCGCCATCACGGACCCGGAGGATGTGGTATCCCTCCACTTTTTAGACAGCGCCGCGCTGCTGACGCTGGCGGACCTCAAGGACAAAACCGTGGTGGATGTAGGCACCGGGGCAGGTTTTCCCGGTATGCCTCTGAAAATTTTGGAGCCGTCCATCCGCATGACGCTGCTGGACTCCTTGGGCAAGCGGATCACCTTCTTACAGGAGGTCTGCGACGAGCTGGGATTGCAGAACGTGCAGTGCGTTCACGCCCGGGCGGAGGAATTCGCGGCAGAGCACCGGCAGAGCTTTGACTTCGCCGTGTCCCGGGCCGTGGCGAATCTCAGCGTATTGTGTGAGTTGTGCCTGCCACTGGTGAAGGCGGGCGGATACTTCCTGTCCATGAAGTCCGTGGAGTCCGACGAGGAACTGGAGGCCGCCAAAAAGGCCATCCAAACACTGGGTGGACGGGTGGAGCGGACGGCCGACTATCAGATTCCCGGCACAGAAGTGGTCCATCGGGTGATTTTTATAAAAAAAATTACCGAAACACCAAAAAAATATCCCAGACCATTTGCAAAAATCAAAAAGAATCCGTTATAATAAGGATACTGGCATTTGAAAGTGAGGTGGTGTCGTGAGCGGACAATGTATCGCGGTAGTGTCCGGCAAGGGCGGCACCGGTAAGACCTCCCTGACTGCCGGAGTTGGCACCGCGCTGGCCCAGAGCGGCAAGCGGGTGCTGTGCATGGACTGCGACATCGGACTGCGGAATCTGGATCTGGCCTTGGGACTGACGGACCGGGCGCTGATGGATTTCTCCGATGTGGCGCTGGACCGCTGTCCGCTGGAAGCGGCTGTGGTGGCGCATCCCAGTATTCCCAATCTCTATCTGCTGACGGCGCCTGTGCGGATGCGGGGGCCTGCCGTGACGGAGGAGGACTTTCGGCGGATGCTGCGAAAGATCCGGCAGCAGTTTGACTTCTGTCTGCTGGACGCACCGGCAGGACTGGGGCTGGGATTCCGACTGGCAGTCTGCGGTGCAGACCGCTGCGTGGTAGTGACCACACAGGATGCCTCTTCCCTGCGGGACGCCCAGCATACCGTGATGGAACTGCGGCAGTTCGGCTCCGGCCGACTGCATCTGGTGGTGAACCGGGTGCGGAAGAAGCTGCTGCACAGTATGCACGCCACCATTGATGACGCCATGGACAAGGCAGGCCTGCCTCTCATCGGCGTGGTACCGGAGGATGACGCACTGCCTGTGTCCCTAAATCAAGGAACTCCCCTTTTGCTGCGCTCTTACAATGGAGCGGCCAGCGCATACCGAAATATCGCAATTCGACTGCAGGGCGGTAAAGCGCCGCTGCTGCGGATCAGATAAGAACCCCAGAAAGGAGATCGACAGATGAATATTGCTATTATGTCGCATGACAACCGGAAGGACCTGATGGTACAGTTCTGTACCGCCTACGCCGGCATTCTCTCTCAGCATAACCTGTACGCTACCAACACCACCGGACACATGGTAGCGGAAGCCACAGGCCTGAAGGTACACTGCTTCCTGTCCTATGCCCACGGCGGCAGCCAGCAGATCGGCGCCCGCATCGCCTACAATGAATTCGATCTGGTACTGTTTTTCAACGACCCCAGCAACGAAAAGATGGCCGGTGAGATCAGTTACATCTCCCGCCTGTGCGACCAGAACAATGTGCCCTTCGCCAGCAACATTGCCACGGCGGAAATGCTGGTACTGGGTCTGGCCCGGGGTGATCTGGACTGGCGTATGATCGTCAATCCCGCCAGCAACCGGCCCATCGCTTGACAAATCGCCGGAAAACGGCTACTATCAAATGAATACACCGCTATGACGCCGCAGCAGTAGGCCGGAACGCAGTCTCACAGAGAGGGGTGCAATGCTGAAAGCATCCCGTCTGCCCCGGAGGAAGGACAGCGGCGGAGCGGGGACGGAAACGTCCACGGTCCCCTTCCCGTACCAGAAGGCCAAAGGGGGCAGTCTGCCCCGAATTTGGGTGGCACCACGAAGCGTAAGCTCTCGTCCCAAAGCTATGGGACGGGAGCGTTTTTTTGCAGTTTTTACGATCCTATAACGCCCCGTTTCAGCGGAAAAACTCAGTAATATCACCCGAAAAGGAGTATTTTTATGGCAAAAATGACCCCCCGGACGCTGTCCGGCTTTATGGAGCTTCTTCCGGCGCCCCAGCAGCAGATGGAGCGCATCATGGAGATCCTCCGCAAGACCTATTCCCTGTACGGCTTCACGCCTCTGGATACCCCCGTCATCGAATCCAGTGAGGTGCTGCTGGCCAAAGCCGGCGGCGAGACGGAAAAGCAGATCTACCGCTTCCAGAAGGGCGACAGCGACCTCTCCCTCCGCTTTGACCTGACGGTGCCTCTGGCCAAGTATGTGGCCCTCCACTACAACGAGCTGTCCTTCCCCTTCCGTCGGTATCAGATCGGCAAGGTGTACCGGGGCGAGCGTGCCCAGCGGGGCCGCTTCCGGGAATTCTATCAGGCGGATATCGACATCATCGGTGACGGCAAGCTGGACATCACCAACGAGGCGGAGATCCCCTCCATCATCTATCAGACCTTCTCCACTCTGGGACTGAAGCGGTTCCAGATCCGGGTGAACAACCGGAAGATCCTCAACGGCTTTTATGCCATGCTGGGGCTGACAGAGCAGTCCGGCGACATCATGCGCACCGTGGACAAGTTGGATAAGATCGGCCCCGACAAGGTCCGGGGGCTTCTCACCGGGGAGCTGGGTCTCACCGAGGAGGCCGCCGGGGATATCCTGCGTTTCATCGCCATCACCGGCTCCAATCAGGAGGTGCTGACGGCGCTGGAGGGCTATCGGGGCCGCAATGAGGTGTTCGACGCCGGCCTTACCGAGCTGGAGACGGTGGTGAAGTATCTGGCGGCCTTCGGCGTACCGGAGGAGAACTTCGCCGTGGACCTGACCATCGCCCGTGGGCTTGACTACTACACCGGCACGGTGTACGAAACCACCCTGTTGGATCATCCGGAGATCGGCTCCGTCTGCTCCGGTGGACGGTACGACAATCTGGCGGAGTACTACACCGAGCTGCCCGGCGTGGGCATCTCCATCGGCCTGACGAGACTGTTCTACGTGCTGGGCGAGCAAGGGATGCTGAACCCCCAGCTGCCCACGGCCCCGGCGGACGTGCTGATCCTGCCCATGACGGCGGAGCTGACCCCCGCCATCCAGCTGTCCACCCGGCTGCGGGCAGCCGGAGTGCGGACCCAGCTCTACACCGAGCAGAAGAAGTTCAAGGCCAAGATGAACTATGCCGACAAGATCGGCGTCCCCTATGTGGTGTTTCTGGGAGACGACGAGGTCAGCGCCGGGGTGGTGGCCTGCAAGGATATGGTTTCCGGCGAGCAGACCACACTGCCCTTCGACGAGACCCTCCAGCGCATCCGGGAGGGGCTGGCCCTCCGGGAGCAGGGCAGCGTCATCGTGGAATAAGGGCGAAATCCGATAACAAATAGCAATATTCCATAGAAATATTACGATACATTATCAGAAACAGGAGTGAAAGCTATGATGCAGATGCGTACCCATACCTGCGGGGAGCTGCGCCTCTCCGACGCCGGCAAGTCCGTGCAGATACATTCCCAGCATACATGCGTCAGCCTGCCTGTAGCCACGTGCCAAGAGTCCTGTTATTATACCGGTCAGCACGTCGCCGCTTCCGGCTGTTGCCATTCCGGCATTTCCCGTAGAGTTGAAAACGATGTTTCCGTCAGGCATACACAAGGCTGAATTGTGGCCTTTGAGTATGATATAAGCCTGCAGGTGCTCTGCCATGTCGCGGGCATTGCTCAGGCGCTCATAGCTGTCGTTGAACCTGTTGCCCGACAAGCGCTCAAACTCTCTTGGATGCGGTGTCATTATTATGCCCTTTGGCAACTGCTGCAGCCATGCCCTGTGGCTTGCAAGGATGTTCAGGCCGTCGGCATCAACCACAACAGGAATCTGCGCACGGCGCACCTGACTGATAAATGCGATAGCTGCGCCTTCCTGCATGCCCAGTCCGGGTCCGATGCCTAATGCATCATAGTCTGCTGTCTCAACCGACTCTGAGAAGAAGGTTTCTTCCTTGTCGACATGCATTATGGCTTCGGGAACAGACATCTGCAGTATGTCGTTGTTGCGTCTTGGCGTGCAGACGGTCACTTTACCCACACCGCTGCGCAGGCATGCCTTTGTGGCAAGCACGGCGGCTCCGGCCATGCCATAGCTGCCGGCTACGATGAGCGCATGGCCCATGTCGCCCTTATGCGCAAAACAGTCGCGATGCAGCAGGCGCGGTCTGAGGTCGTTCTCCTCAAGAATGCGATAATGTGATGTCATCTGCTCCATGCCTTCCTTGCTCAGCCTTATGTCGAGCATGCGAAGCTTGCCGATAAACTGTTGGTTCTCGGCAAAAAGGAACGACAACTTTATGTTTTGCAGTGTCAGCGTAAGGTCAGCCTTTATGATGTTTGCCCTTACGTTATAGGTGTTGTCCTCAGTCATCAGTCCTGACGGTACGTCGATGCTCACCACCGTAGCAGCCGACTGATTGATGTACTTGACAAGCGAGGCAAAGCCTCCGGCCAGCGGCTTGTTAAGCCCCGAACCGAACAGGCCGTCGATGACAAGCATGTTCTTTTCGAGTTTCGGAGGGTCAAACTCGTTCACCACCTCGTCAAACTTTCTTACAGCCCTGCATTCAATAAGCCTCTGCTTGTTGGTCTTGCAGTCTTCAGACAAGTTGCCGTTGATGTTGAACAGATAAACGCTTACATCATATTTCTGCTCAGCAAGCATCCTCGACACGGCAAGGGCGTCGCCTCCGTTGTTGCCCGGTCCGGCAAAAACAATCACCGGCATACCATTGCTCCAAGTTTCGGTAATGGCATGCGTTATCGATTTAGCCGCACGCTCCATCAAATCTATCGATTTAACGGGTTCGTGCTCTATTGTATATTTGTCAAGCTCACGAATCTGAGCACCTGTAAAAATCTTCATCAGTGCAAAAATACAAAATTAATGCCAATCGCTTATTAATGTTTGATATATTTTTAGTAATTTTGTGCCAAAATATAAAAAAAGCACTATGGACCCAATAACAATCCATGACAAAAAATTCAAGATTTCTTATCCCGAAGCCGAGATTATGAAGCGCGTCAAGGCGGTTGCAGACCGCATAAACAAAGACATGAAGGATAAGAACCCGCTGTTTCTGGCCGTGCTCAACGGCTCGTTTGTTTTCGCAGCCGACCTTATGCGGCTCATAACCATTCCGTGTGAGATTTCCTTCGTGAAGCTGGCCTCATATCAGGGCACAATGTCTACAGGAAAAATCAAGGAGGTTATAGGCATCAACGAGGACATCTCTGGCAGAACAGTAATAATCCTTGAAGACATTGTTGAGAGCGGACTGACAATGAAACGCATGATAGACTCGCTCGGAACGCGCAACCCCGAGTCGGTGCATATCTGCACACTCCTGCTCAAGCCCGAAAAACTTACGGTTGATCTGAACATCGAATATGCCGCAATGGAGATTCCTAACGACTTCATCGTTGGCTACGGACTCGACTACAACCAGCAGGGACGCAACCTGCGCGACATATATACTCTGGTGGAAGAGTAAGACAAAATAACATAAAGTAAAAAGATGAAAAATATTGTAATTTTCGGTGCGCCCGGTTCAGGAAAGGGCACACAAAGCGATCTTATGATTAAGAAGTACGGATTTGGCCACATCTCAACAGGCGACGTACTGCGTAACGAAATCAAGAACGAGACAGAACTGGGAAAAACTGCCAAACAATACATCGACAAAGGACAGCTTATTCCTGACGAACTGATGGTAAGCATCCTTGCAAGCGTTTACGACAGCTTCGGAAAAGAGCACAAGGGTGTCATCTTCGACGGCTTCCCCCGCACAATACCGCAGGCAGAGGCTCTGAAGAGCATGCTCAACGAGCGCGGACACAAAATTGCAGCTATGATAGAGCTCGACGTTCCCGAGGACGAACTGATGACACGCCTCATCAAACGCGGTCAGGAGAGCGGACGCTCTGACGACAACGAGGAGACAATAAAGAAGCGTCTCGACGTTTATCACAACCAGACAGCTCCGCTGATTGAATGGTACTCAAAAGAGAACCTTCATCACCACATCAACGGTCTTGGCGAACTCGACCGCATCTTCGGTGACATCTGCAATGTTATCGACAATCTGTAAATACGTAAGACATATTTATAATGTAAGAGGCTAAGGGAGCGTTGCTCCGTCTTAGCCTCTTATTTTTTATTGGCAATCCGCATTCAGATACATAAAGATGCATATAAATACTGCAAAATATTTTTGCATAACGAACACGGAATATAACGAAGAAAAGCTCAACATCATTTGTTTATATGCATACACATTATGTCGCACACAATCAATATTCAATTACAATATGACATTACAGAAATGTTTGGATTTTCTGACGAAATAGAAAGGCGAGGCGGACACAAGGACTTGAAATGGTAAAGGATATTTACAAAGAGGAGAAAACGGGGCACTTTCTGATGATAAACCTATCGGTTTTGGAGCAAAAGTGGGCCGTTTTTGAATCAAGAAAAGGCTGTTTTTAAAGCTGAATCAGGGCTCTTTGCGGCTGTTTATTGCGAAAATAATTGCACACTTTATGTTTTATGCTGGCATTATGTTGAGCAACAAGATTTTACATTTGCACACGATTTTGGAAGTATTTGCGCACAAATATTTTTAATTTCAGAAAATGCCCGCTCTGGAGCGTCAACGAAAATCAGTTTGAAAGGCAAAAGCTGTGTTTACATATCAGAGCGTCAAAAGATCATAGACGGAACAATACGGAATCTGCAACAGGGCAAAACAATATCAAAGAAATACTTAATTTTATTATCTGCACCGCTTATATATTGCACGTTTTGCAATAATTTCGTATTTTTGCAGCAAAATATTAACAAAGACGATAACAACATGCCGGAATCCAATTTTGTAGATTATGTGAAGATTTACTGCCGCTCAGGCAAAGGCGGAAGAGGCTCCATGCATCTTCGCCATGTGAAATACAACCCCAACGGAGGTCCCGACGGAGGCGACGGCGGTAAAGGCGGAAGCATTTACCTGCGAGGCAACCACAACTACTGGACGCTGCTCCATCTGAAATATCAGCGCCACGTGTTTGCCGAACACGGAGGCTACGGCGGACGTGACAAATGTCACGGCACCGACGGCAAGGACCAATATATCGACGTGCCATGCGGAACGGTGGTGTATAACGCCGAAACAGGAAAGTATGTGTGCGACGTTACATATGACGGACAGACGGTGCTGCTGCTGAAAGGCGGCCGCGGCGGACTTGGCAACTTCCAGTTCCGCAGTGCCACCAATCAGGCTCCGCGCTACGCTCAGCCGGGCGAGCCGATGGAGGAAATGACGATAATATTAGAACTGAAGCTGCTCGCCGACGTGGGACTTGTTGGATTCCCCAACGCGGGCAAGAGTACGCTGCTGTCGTCGCTGTCGAGTGCGCGCCCCAAGATAGCCAACTATCCGTTCACCACGCTTGAGCCGTCGCTCGGCATTGTGAGCTATCACGACAAACAGTCGTTCGTCATGGCCGACATTCCGGGTATAATCGAAGGTGCAAGCGAGGGCAAGGGTCTCGGTCTGCGATTCCTGCGCCACATAGAGCGCAACTCGCTGCTGCTGTTTATGGTGCCCGGCGACACCGACGACATAAAGAAGGAATATGAGATACTGCTCAACGAGCTGCGCAACTTCAACCCCGAGATGCTCGACAAGCACAGAGTGCTGGCCGTGACAAAATGCGACCTGCTCGACGACGAACTGATAGAGATGCTGCGCGAGACTACGCCCGACGACATCCCCGTGGTGTTCATATCTTCCGTAACAGGTCAGGGCATCAACGAACTGAAAGACGTGCTGTGGAAAGAGCTCAACAGCGAGAGCAACAAACTGCAGGACATTACAGCCGAAGACACGCTGGTTCACCGCGACAAAGACCTCAGCACACTGCCGCAGGAACTGCTTAAAGAGGGCGAGGACGAGATAGTGTTTGTTGATGATGAAGACATTGAGGACATCGACGACTATGAGGACCTTGACGATGTTGAGTATTTTGACATTGACGAAGATAAATAAGAAACATAAGACAAGAGCCGCATGACATGCCGCAACGGCAA
>ENA-OOXT01002591-OOXT01002591.1-human-gut-metagenome-genome-assembly--contig:-NODE-2591-length-10023-cov-2.827047_pt1 | contig 10023 bp, 8 predicted proteins | sample MGYA00241590_ERZ501349 | MGnify/ENA primary metagenome ERZ501349 (study PRJEB25962, sample SAMEA2042838) | human gut metagenome | biome: human gut; feature: human-associated habitat; material: faeces...
AAACCGGCTGGGCCGACGGTGTATTCCTGCCCCACGCGGGGCGAAAAGACTTTTTCGACACGCTGAAGGAGGAGCGCGGATGGCGAGTATTTTGATCCACACGGCGGATGAGTCCGTCACGCTGACGGCCCAGACGGTAAAGCGTCTGCTGGACCGGGGCGACGGCGACGCGGCGCTCCTATATCTGGCGCTTCTGCGGCATCACGGAACGGTGCAGCCCCGGTCTTTGGCGGGAGAGTTGCGATGGGAAAAGAGCCGCATCGAGGCGGCGGAGCAAGCCCTGCGGGACCTGCGGCTGTTGGCGCCCGCAGCGGAGGAGATCCCGGAGCCTGCTGATGAAAAGCCCAGCTACCAGCGGGATGACATTGCCCGGCGGCTGGAGAGCAGCGAGGAATTCCGTCTGTTGACGGCGGAGGTGGAAAAAAAGCTGGGGAAGCGGCTCACCACGCCGGATGTGGGTGTTCTGCTGGGACTGAACGATTATCTGGGCCTGCCGGCGGACGTGATCTTCTTGCTGGTGAATCACTGCGTGGAGCGGGTCACCCGGAAGTACGGAGAGGGGCGTCGGCCCACCCTGCGGCAGATCGAGAAGGAGGGCTACGCCTGGGCCAGAAGGGGCATCGACACCCAGAGGGCCGCAGTGGAGTACCTGAAAAAGTACGCGGAGCGTCAGGGGGCCATCCCGCCGTATATGCGGGCGCTGGGCCTGGGAGACCGGCTGCCGGTGGCATCGGAGGAGAAGTATCTGAACGCATGGCAGGAGATGGGCTTTCCGCCGGAGACAGTGGCTCTGGCCTATGACAAGACGGTGCTCAAGTGCCACGAGCTGAAGTGGCCCTACTGCAACGGTATTTTAAAGCGTTGGCACGAGGCGGGCTTACATACCCCGGAGGAGATCGAACGGGCGGACAAGCCCCCGGCGAAGCAGCCGACACAGTCGGCGGGCGACGCTTGGAAATATGTGTAAGGAGGGAGCGGGGACATGGCATATGACGGACGGCTGCTGCGTCTGGCACAGGAGCGGTATGAAGCGGACCGGAGCGCCCGGGAAGCGGATCTGGCGGAGCAGCGGGAACAGCTCTATGCCCGCAGACCCCGGCTGCGGGAAATTCAGGATCAGCTGCGCCGCACGGCCAGCCGCGTGATGGCCGCCGCGCTGCGGCGGGGACAGGACCCGCTGCCGGAGATCCAGCGCCTGCGGGAAGAAAACCTCAGCTTGCAGGCAGAACGGCAGATGCTGTTGGCGGAGCTGGGCCTGCCGGACAACGCGCTGGAGGATACGCCCCTCTGCCCCTTCTGCAATGACACGGGCTACCGGGGCGGCGAGATGTGCCGCTGCCTGAAAACCTACTATGTGGAGGAGCAGCGCAAGGAGCTTTCCAAGCTGCTGGATCTGGGCAGCCAGAGCTTTGACACCTTTGACACCGACTGGTATTCCGACCAGCGGGCACCGGGAAAAACCAAGTCTGCCCGGGAGCACATGGAGTGGGTGTATGACACCTGCGTGGAATATGCCCACAATTTTGGAAAAAAACCGGCCAACCTGCTGTTGTTCGGCCGTCCGGGGTTGGGAAAGACCCACCTGTCCGCCGCCATCGCCAGAGAGGTCAGCGGCAAGGGCTTCTCCGTGGTATACGACACGGCGGGGCACATTTTTGAGCGGTTCGAGGCGCAGAAATTCGGCCGGGATGAGGCAGAGCGGGACGTGGAGCGGGTGCTGAACTGCGACCTGCTGATCTTGGACGACCTGGGGACGGAGATGGTGACCACCTTCGTCCAGAGCGCGCTGTATCAGATCATCAATGGCCGCCTGCTGGAAAAGAAGTCCACCATCGTCAGCACCAACCTGATGCCGGAGGCCATCGCACAACGGTATTCCGGACAGATCGCCTCCCGGATCGAGGGAGAGTATCAGCTTCTGCCCTTTGTGGGCGAGGACATCCGGGTCTTAAAAAAGAAGCGGGGCCTGTAAGGTCGCTTCCGTATAAGCACGTATAAGCATAAGAACCCCCCGCCCATACTGATGGGCGGGGGGTTGCGGTTTTGATCTTAAAAACGGATGGAGATGGCTGCTTTGCAACGAACAAGCTGTGGGGCGCTTCTGTTACGGTTCCGCCGGGATCTCCGGTTCGACAGGAAGGTCAGGGGACGCGGCAGGCTCCGCAGGGACTGTTGGCTCCATAGGAACAGGGGTATCCGACGGAGTGTCCGGTGTGACGGCGGGGATCTCCGCTGTTCCGCTGCCGGGCTGGGCGGCGGGAGCCTGTAAGATCACCTTGTTGCGGACCTTGTAGTTGCTGGACGCTTCAAAATGGCTGTCGATCACCTTGCCGTCCTTGTCATAAATGGTCTGATAGGAGTTGACCTTGTATCCGGTATAGGGTGTTACCTTCACCACATCCGGGGAGCCGGGAGCCATGGTGGGATCCTCCTGATAGATGGTTTCCCAGGGGGTCTTCGAGAGGACCTCGTTGCTCATTTTTACATAGGTGCCGTCCACATTGGTGCCCAGGATCTGAACGGTGAGATAGCCCTTTTCATATTTGGTGACGATCTTCACGGGGTACAGGGTGTTGTTGGTGAACTTATAGTCGGGGCCGCCCCAGGACACCGTGGCATCCATGCCCCAGGCGATGTAAGCGGGGACATAGCGGTGGGCGTACCGCTCCGTGATCTCCAGATTGCTCAGGAGACAGGCCAGATACAGGGTGGAGGAGGTCTGGCAGATGCCGCCGCCGATCTCGTCCACGGTTTCGCCCTTGACATAGGCGGGGGCGGGCTTGAAGCCCCGGTCCGCCGTCCGTTTGCCGACGGATCCGTTGTAGGAGAAGGTTTCTCCGCTGTTGAGAACAAGGCCGTTGATAATCTGAGCGGAGAGCTTAACGTTGCCGATCCGCCCGGCGGAGCCGGAGACATGGGTCTTGGCCTCGCCCAGCACGTCCCGGAACAGGACGGCCTTCAAATCGGCGGCGGTGACCTCCGGTTGCTGAATATCAGCCTTCACAGTCAGCGTTTCGCCGGGAGCGGCCTCGTCCATGGCCTTCTGAACGGCGGCAATGTCAAAATCGGCCCCCAGCTGTTCCGGTACGATGGAGTCCGTAGCGGAGTCATAGGAGGCGTTTCGCACCTCGCCGTGGAGCTGGTCATGGAGCTGCTGGGCGGTGAGGGTCTTGGCGGGGACGGTCTGGAAGGAGACGGGGACTTGATAGCCGCTCTGACTGTAATCGGAAATATCTGCCAGAAGGAGACGGAGATCTTGCGGTGTTCGGCCGTCCCGTGCCTTGGTGATGTGGACAGACTGCCCCTCCACAGCGCCGGAGGCGTCAAGGGGTGCTTCGGAAAGCTGCTCCGTCAGACGGGATACGGTTTTGGAAAAGGCGGCTTGGTCCATGTCCGGCCAATGGGCACCGCCGGGCCAGCGACCGGTGACGGTGGCCAGATAGGCCCAGCCTTTCTTGAAAAAGCCCTTGTTCTGATCATCGTTTTTCCAGAATTGAGCGTCCCCAGAAAAATCCTCTGCCGTGTAGCCCAGGTCCCCCACGGTAAGATGGGCCAGGGGCTGGTCCTTGTCATCCACAAGGGTGATCGCCTGCTGGAGAAGCTGTCTCTCCAGGCGCTGCTGCGCCTGTTCCACGGTAAGACCGCCCACGTCGATGCCGTTGATGTGGCGGTTGGGATAAAATGTATCCAGAGAACCGGCATAGGCGCAAAGGCCCGCGTAGGCCGCCAGCAAAACCGCCAGCACGATGCCGGCGATCAGCAGCGGCCCCTTCCCACTCTTTTTGGATTCCTCGTTCAGCCGCTTCCCCGGCTGGGTCTGCATCTCGGCTTCACGGATCGGTTCCATAAGAAGCCCTCCTGTTTTGATCGTTATGTTAAATGAGAAACAATCTCCCATTTAACGCTATCATATCACTCTTTTCTGAAAAAAGGTGTTACAATCCGGTAACAGAGTGGAATAATTTTGACTTTTGGCGTAAGTGGCAGGCTGCGGTTTCCGAAAAAACCAAAAAGCGGAGACCGAAGTCTCCGTTTTTTGAAAAAGACTGTAAACGTCAGCCGACCCGGCGGTTCTTGGGGATGCGGATAGTGAGGAGGATGGCGTCCTCCGTGTCCTCCCGGCGGGATTCTGCGCCGATGCCGGCCTCCCGCACCAGCCGCAGGCCCCGGTCCAGACTGTTGAGAAACAGGCGGACGTCCTTGAGAAGAAAGACCCGGCGGCCGGAGGGGGGCGTGGCCTGCAGCTGGGCCAGACGCTTGTCGATGTACTGCTCCGTCTGGGCTACGTTCAGGTGCTGGCGGATGATGTGGTGGAGGGCGTTGAGACGTTCTTCTTCATCCTCCAGACGGAGGAGGGCACGGGCATGACGCTCGGTCAGATCATGTTCTGTGAGCAGGCGGCAGCAGTCAGGGGAGAGCCGCAGCAGGCGCAGCTTATTGGCCAGAGCGGAAGGGGAGCGGCCCAGCAGGGCGGCGGCTTCCTCCTGCGTGGAGCCGGATTGACGGAGATAGGCGGCGATGGCGGCGGCTTCCTCCAGATAATGCAGGTCCCGGCGCTGGATATTTTCGATAAGGGCCAGAATAGCGGAGTCCTGCTCATCGACCTGCATTTCCAGACAAGGAACTGTTTGCAGTCCCGCCAGCTTGGCTGCCCGGAGGCGGCGCTCTCCCGCTATCAGCTCCCAGCCGTCAGCGCTGTGGCGGACGGTTAGGGGCTGGATGATCCCATGGCGGCGGATGGATTCCGCCAGTTCCGCCAGAGGTCCGGGAGCGAATTCCCTTCGGGGCTGGTGGGGGTTGGGAGCGATCTGCTCCACCGGAAGCCAACGGACCTGCGTGTCCAACATGCGCGGCACCTCCTGACAGGTTCGGAAACGGCGGGCGTTCCCGGTTCTGCCTGTATTGTAGCGCCGGAGAGAGGGGGAAATGTCGGGAAATCTGTCGGGAAAATAAAAAAAGCACGGAAAATTCCGCGCTTTTTTGCAAATAGGTTGTTATGAGGCGGGATGATCGATCTTCTGCTGCCGTTTTTGCAGAGCCCGCACCGCCAGAGAACTGGTGAGCTGGGAGAACAGGGGAGAGACGGAGGGGGAGAACACCACCTCCGAGGGGAAATACTGGGCGGCCAGCGTAGCGGCTGCGGCATTGTTCCGCATACTGGAATTGACGGTCACCGTCAGTTCTACCGGATAGGGGAAGCGGAAGAGGGTGGAGAGCAGAAAGCCCAAGCCCAGACCGATGAGCCGCATGGCCAGCGTTATGCAGAGCAGCAGTACCAGCTCGCGGTTCAACTCGTGGAGGAAGGGAGCGCAGCGGGTGACGTTGGCGCAGATGATGACCAGCAGGGCCAGCTTGGAAAAGGGACTCAGCCGCTGCTTGGCTTTGGCACAGATGCTTTGGCCCAGCAGGCGGCAGAGCACCATGGCCAGAGCCGCGGGGACTACGATCATGACGAAGAGATCCCGGATCATGCCCAAGGTATCCAGCTCCACCACGGAGCCGCACAGCAGCCGCAGCGTCAGCGGCAGGATCACCGGGGAGAGCATGGTATCCAACAGGATAATGGACAGGCATAGCTCCACGCTGCCGCCGCCGATGACGATCCACATCAGAGAGGATACGGCGGGGGAACCCTCCATCAGCACCAGACTCAGGGTGTAGAGGGGCTGGTCAGGGAAGCACATGCTGCCAATACCCAAAGCGGCCAACGGCATGAGAAGGTGGAGAGAAAGCATGGTGATGAGCACCGGCTTGGGGTGGGAGAGGACCCGGCCCAGATCCTGCACGCTGCTGCCCAGACTGTTGGCAAAGGTCTGGAACATCATCAGGGCGGAAACGGCGGGACACAGCAGGCCGATCTGATCGGGGAACAGCAGTCCCAGTGCCAGAGCGCCGAGGATCAGCAGGGGCATTTTCGGGGTCATCCAGGTGTTGAGTGCTTGGAGTTTATTCATGGGCGTATTCAGGGTCCTTTCTGAGTTTAGCGGCAGGCGTAGGAATACCAGCCCTCACCGGACCGGGTAGTTTCGATTTCCCAACCGTTTTGACGGAGGGCGTCCGCCACCTCCCCGGCCCGGGTGTCGATGATGCCGGAGCAGAGGAACAGCCCGCCGGGCTTCAGGAACTGCTGCACCATGGGGGCAAGCCCTATAATGACGTCCGCTACAATGTTGGCAACCACCACATCGTAGCCGCCGCCCAGAGCTTCCCGGAGGGCGCCGTTGGAGAGAACATCCCCCACCAGAACGGCGTAGCGGTCCTTGCCGATGCCGTTGAGAGCGGCGTTTTCATAGGCCACCGTCAGGCACTTGTCATCAATGTCCACAGCCTTGGCGGAGACGGCGCCCAGCCGCAGCGCGGCAATGGAGAGGATGCCGCTGCCGCAGCCCAGATCCAATACGGTCTCGCCGCCGTGGACGGCTTCCTCCAGCGCTGTCAGGCACAGGCGGGTGGTGGCGTGGCTGCCTGTGCCGAAGGTGAGGCCCGGCTCTAAGATCAGGGGCACCTTGCCGGCGTATTTGGCCTGCCCCTTCACGTTTTCCTGTTCCCATTCCGGGATCACCAGCAGGCGTTCGCCGATCTCCATGGGCTTATAATACTGCTTCCAGTTGTTTTCCCAGTCGGCGTCCTTCAGATTTTCCAACGTCATCAGGAGGGTGCCGTATTTTCCGGCATGGGCGTCCTTGAAGCCCTGAAGAGCAGTGCGGAGGTGGGCCAGCTGGTCAAAGCCGTCTCCGTCCGCCGGGAGGTAGAAGGTGATCCGGGATTTACCCTTCATGGACGCCTCCAGATCTTCGTCCACATAGTCCCAATACTGGTGGTTGTTTTCCAGAAAGCTCTGGAAATCCTGCTCGTCGTCAATGACCACGCCGTCCACCCCATTGGCGGAGAGGAAGATCTCCAGAGGCTCCAGCCCGGCGTGATTTGTGTCAATGTGTACTTCCAGCCATTCCATATATGATCCTCACATGTGCTTCCGCCAGAGCGGAAAATTTAATTTCATACGCATAAAACTTCATGCATGAGCAGTGCACCGCGAACATGCACAAATGCCAGTGTATGAAGTTTTCGTGCATCATTTCCGGTTGCCCCGCAGGGGCGAGGAAATGGCACATTTCTTGTTTTTGCTATGTGTTTGCATAGCAAAAATAGTTTGGGGATTTCCCCAAACTATTTTAGCATAATTATCGTTCGCTGCCAAGGAAAAACAGCGCCATGGTGCCGGGGCCGGAGTGGTTGCCGATGACAGGACCCACATAGTTAATGTGGACGGTCTCCACGCCCAGACGGCGGCGGACCTCACCGGCAACAAATTCAGCGTCTTCCAGACAGTCACCGTGGCTGATGAACACCGTCTGACCGGCGGGGTCGATGGCGGTGGCCTCCATCCGGTCTACCAGCGCCGTCAGAGACGCCTTGCGGCCTCGGGCCTTGCTGACCGGGATCAGGCGGCCCTCGTCGTCCACATGCATGACGGGCTTGATGGCCAGCATGGTGCCGAACAGGGCGGTGGCGGCGTTGATCCGGCCGCCCCGCTTCAGGTGGTTCAGATCGTCCACCGTGAACCAGTGGCAGACGCGGCCCTTGGTCTCCTCGGCAAAGGTCTTCACCTCGTCAATGGTTTTCCCCTTTTTCTGCTCCTGCGCGCAGAGATACACGAACAATCCCTGCCCCAGAGAGGCGCAGAGGGAGTCCACCGTCAGGATCTTCGCGTCGGGAAATTCGTCCTTCAACTCCTCCGCGGCAATGACGGAGGACTGGTAGGTGGTGGAGAGGGCGGAGGAAAAGCTGATGCTCAGGATGTCCTTTCCGGTTTTCAGGATCTCCCGCATCTTTTCCTCAAATTCCCCCACGTTGACGGCGGAGGTGGTGGCCAGCTCGCCGGAGCGGACCCGCTCGTAGAACTCATGGAAGCCGATCTCCCGGCCATCCAGATAGTTGCGGTAGGTGCGATCACCCATTTGCAGGCTCAACGGTAGGACCTCTACGCCCAGTTCTGCGGCCATTTCCGCGGAGAGATCGCAGCAGCTATCCGTTAAAATTACATAATCACGCATCAGTCCTTGCGCTCCTTTCTGCTTTTCGCGGCCTTTTTGGCCTCGGCTTTATCCGGTTTGCCGGCGGGTTTCGTCCGGGCGCGGAGCTGGGCCACATACTGACGGCTCACAAGGCCGGCGGCATAGCTCAGCAGACCGAAATGAACAGCGGCGTCCGCCAGATTGTCAGTTCCTTCATAAGCGCCCATCTCTTGCACGGTACTGGACAGGGCACCGTCCAGACTTTCCAGAAAGGCCCGGTAGCCGTTTTCCACGGAGCGGTCATCAGAAAGCTCAGTGCGGATCAGCAGGTCCATATCCCGGACGGACATCACCTGCTTGAGAATGCAGACGAAGGTGAGGTAGGCCAGATGGTCCCGGTTGTATTTCTTGCCCTCAGCCCGGGGGACCAGGGCGTTTTTCGTGTAGTTATTGACCATAGAGGCTGTCAGAGCGTCGCTCTCATCCAGACGGATGGTCTGCCGTTCCATGTAGGAGAGGACCTGATCCATATACAGGGGGAAATCCGGCAGTGTTTCCCAATCCGCAGGGCGGTGGGTCTCCAACTGACGGCGAAAGGCGGAAATTTCTTCCATACCGGTGCTCCTTCCTTTGAAATCAGAGCAAGTATATCACATTTTTGTAGTTTTGTAAACCAGATTATGCGTTAAGGAAAACAGGAAGAAAGACAGGGGAAAACGAAAATTGTTATTTTCCCACGCAGAAACGGCTGAACACCGCGCCTACGATCTCCTCCTTGGCGGTGCGGCCCGTTAGTTCGCCGATGGACTCCAGTGCTTCCTCCGCATCAGTGAGGACAGCGTCGGGAGTCAGACCGCTGTCCAGCGCGGACAGCGCCCGACGGACAGCCTCCAGACTCCGGCGGACGGCAGATTCCTGCCGGGCGTTGGTCAGGAGGGAACCGGCGTCAGCGGGGGTCCCGGCGGGGAAGCAGCTTTGCACGGCGTCCACCAGCAGATCCAGCCCGCCGGGGGCCACGGAGCTGAACGAGACGAAAGCATCAGGGTCCCGCAGTTCCTTGGGGAGCTGCCAGACGGCAGTTTTCGCAGCGGGGTTCAGATCGTTCTTGCTGACAGCCAGGATCCAGTGGGGGGCCTGGGCGGAAAGGGAGAGTATGTCCTCATCCACAGTCGGCGGCGTCTGACTGCCGTCCACCACGGCGATCACCAGATCGGCAGTCTCTGCCGCCTTGCGGCTGCGCTCTACGCCCAACTGCTCCACGGCGTCGGCGGTATCGTGGATACCGGCGGTATCAATAAGCCGCAGGAGGGTGCCGCCGCAGGTGACGGTCTCCTCCACTGTGTCCCGTGTGGTGCCGGGGATGTCGGTGACGATGGCCCGGTCATAGCCCGCCAAGGCGTTGAGCAGGGAGGACTTACCGGCATTGGGCAGGCCTACGATAGCGGTGCGGACGCCGTTTTTCAGCACCCGGCCCCGCTGGGCGGTGTCCAGCAGGGCGGAGAGGGTGTCGGCGGCGATTTGCAGAGAGGATCGGATCTGCTGCGGCTGAATGTCCTCGATGTCCTCGTCGGGGTAGTCCACCACGGCATAGAACCGGGATACTACCTCCATAAGCCCGTCATAGATCTCCTCTACGCCCCGGCTGAGACGGCCCTCCAGCTGCCCCACAGCGTTGCGGGCGGCGGCGGGAGATTCGGCGTCGATGAGGTCCGCCACGGCCTCTGCCTGAATGAGGTCCATCCGCCCGTTGAGGAAGGCCCGCTGGGTGAACTCACCGCCTCTGGCCTGCCGGGCGCCTTGGGCGAACAGGGCGTCCAGTCCCTCGTTCAGCACCACCGGAGAGCCGTGGCAGTGGATCTCGGCGCAGTCCTCCCCGGTGTAGCTGTGGGGGCCGGGGAACAGCACCGCCAAAGCGCTGTCTATGATGCGTCCCTGCCGGTCGTGTAGGTCTCCCAGTACCATCCGCCGGGGGGCCTGTCCGCTGATGGGGCCGCCGTGGGCGGGG
>ENA-OOXT01002594-OOXT01002594.1-human-gut-metagenome-genome-assembly--contig:-NODE-2594-length-10013-cov-2.168809_pt1 | contig 10013 bp, 5 predicted proteins | sample MGYA00241590_ERZ501349 | MGnify/ENA primary metagenome ERZ501349 (study PRJEB25962, sample SAMEA2042838) | human gut metagenome | biome: human gut; feature: human-associated habitat; material: faeces...
GGGGCGTCCTTCCGTTTTTTTCATTCCGCCGGGCCGAAACGCCTCCGGCGCGTCCGTAGCCACATGTGTGACTATGCTTTCCAGCCGTAGCGTTTGAGATGACCGGGAGGAGACCGCATGCCGATGGACGGAAAACCGAAAAACGGCATCGTCAGACAATTGTTCAGCTATGGCGGCGTTTCGGCCATGCAGACCTTCGTGGAATTCGGCGTGTTCGCCGTGCTTCAGCTGGCCGGCCTGCCGTTCCGTCTGGCGAATGCCGTGGCCGTCTTCTGCTCCGGCTCATTCAACTACGTCATGAACCGCAACGTCACATTCAAATCCTCGTCGAACTACGCGCGTTCGATAGCCATGTTCGTGGCCATGTACTGCTGGAACCTGCTGTTTTCCAACCTGATGATGGCCTGGATCCCCGGACTGCTCGGCTGGCCCACCATGGTGGTCAAGATCGTCACCATGGGCATGCAGGCGGTCTGGGGCTTCCTGCTGTGCCGCTACGTCATCTTCAAATGACGTTCGCGCCGGACGGTTTTCCCGCCGCGATCACGGGAAAACGGACATGCTATCTTACAATGGATGCGCATCGGGAAACTTGTGGCTAAGGGAAGGACGGGACGCCGTTGGCGGATGTAAGACGGGAAATGGAACGGCTCCGGCCCGTGTATGAGACCGGGGTGCTGCGATTGCTGCTGCGCGGCAATTCCATGCTGTACGTCGCGCTGCTGCGCTCCACGTTCGACCCGCTCACCGGCGAGCTGCCACGCGAGATCGTCGAGGAACGGTTCTCCCGCAGTCTGACCCGACTTGCGGAAACGGGCGATTACACGCCCAAGGAAGGGCAGACGTCCGCGGAAGCCGCGCACACGATCCTGCAGCAGCTGACGAAGGAAGGCGAAGGCGACTACGCTTGGCTCGCCAATTCGCTCGACGTCGCAGCCCACCGCTACCTGTACCGTCTCACGGCGCGCGCCCACCGTGCGATCGAGGCGCTCGACCGGCTCGAGGACACCACGAAAGCGCTGTCCGGCGCGCAGGCCAACAGCATCATCATGGAGATCGAGCATGCGCGCATGCAGCTGACCGCCGACCCCCGCGAACGCATCCGCCTGCTCGAACGCGACATCGAGGAGCGGCAAAAGCAGATCGACGAATTGAAGCACAGCGACACGTTGGACAAGCTCACCTCCCAACAGGTGGGCGACATCATCGGCGTCATCCACAACACGCTGCGCGGCGTGCCGATCGACCTGCGCGAACTGGCGCTCGAGGAACGCGACAACGGCGACAATCTGCGCCGAAGCATGCAGTCGGGCTCCATCAGCGTGGAGCAGGCGCTCGGCACCTACCATGACGAATACCACAGGTCGTTCCACGAATCCGACAGCGGCCGGCGTTTCGAGGACGCGTTCCAGGTGATCGTCACCGACGAGGGACGCCGCGAAATCGACGAGGCGGTGCGAGACATCGCCCAGAACCCGTATCTCGAGGGCGAGCCCGGCATCCTGCTCGCCCAGGTACGCGCCGAACTCAAACGCATCTACGAGGGCATCGAGGACGTGCGCCGGCAGATCCGCATATCCGACGAGGCGGTGAGCCGTCTGGTGCGCCAGCAGACCGACACGCATTACCGCACCATGCTCGACAAGCTCCACAGACTGTTCGTGCGGGCCAGCGACGACGCGAAGACGCACCCCGGCTCGGACGAACGCCCATACCGTACGGACACCGGCACGGCGCAATTCCAGGCATTGCCGTCCAGGCCCGCGAAATCGATGGCGCGCGCGGCCACGGCCGGATTGGACGACGCGCCTTCGACGAACGTCGACGCGCCGGACCTGAAGGCCATGGTCGAGATGTGCGGCCCGCGGCTGACGCACATGATCGGACTCATCAGGCGCGATCCGGTCAAAACGGCGGACGGCAGGTTCGTGGATTTCGCGGCGAGCTTCAACCGGCTGCCCTGGGAGGAACGGCGCGAAAGCGAGCTGATCGGCTTCCTAAGCGCCCTACGCACGCAGGACGGACCGGCAACCGTGGCATGGCATTGCGTATCCATCGACGGAGGCGAGCGCGTGTGGCGCACCAGGCCGATCCTCACCACCGAGGCGGCGCTTGACGAGATCATCGAGGAGGGATGAGCATGACGGACAACACCGACGGATTCGACACTGGCATCGGCATCGAAGAGGAGACAGGCCCGGAATCCGGCATGCCGTCCGAAGGGCCGGATATGACGAGGGACAGGCCGGCATTGTTCGACGGGGATACGGGAGACATGCCTCTTGAGGCGCGTATGGCCGCGATCGCGCTGAAACGCGAACGCTACATCGACGGCAGCCTGTACGACAGGGCGTGCCAGTACCGTGAGGCCGTGGAACGGTCGTTGAACAACGACATGCTCAGACTGGTCGACAACACGAAATACCGGATCATGTACGCGTCGCCGGTCACGGACGCGGAGACGAACATCCGCTCGTTGAAGACGCGTGTGAGCCTCACCCGCGAGGAGGCCGCCACGCTCGCGGCCCTGCGCATCAAGGTGCTGGAGTACGAGAACCAGAAGACGAAGCCGGGCGACTGGCTCATCAGCTTCGACGACATCCGCGCGCTGCTCGCCACGGGAGCGGGCTTCCTCACGGCCAGCAACGACGAGGAGGGCACGGCGAAGAAGATCACGTCCGTCATCTCGCGCATGCGCACCTACGGGTATCTCGCGGAAACGGGGGACGAGAACATGTACGTGCTCACGCCATTGGTGCCGATGGTGCTCGACCAGAAGCTCGCCGACCGGTGGCTCGGCTCCGATGATACGGATGGCGATGGTATGAAAGACGCGGATGGCGATGGTTATGACGATTCGTCCATCGGCGCGGATGGTGGCGATACTTCCGATTCGACCGGGACGGTTTCGTCCGGCGTCGAGCAGGACGCGTTCGATTTCGATTCGGCCGATGACGCTTTTGATGGAGGGGAACACTGATGGAAGACGGCATGAAAATCGTTTCCGACCGTTGGATGCTGCAAAGCCGGCAGATCGTCAACTGGGGCTCCTACGGCGGCTACCACGTGTTCCGCCCGTCCATGGACGATGCGATGCCGGTGACCCTGCTCGCCGGCGCGAGCGAATCGGGCAAATCCACGCTCGTCGACGCGCAGATCTCGCTGCTCTACCCATCCGGCACCCCCTACAATAAGGCGTCGAATTCGGGACGTTCGGAACGCAACGACTACACGTACCTGCGCGGCATGATCGGCATCAGCGACGGCGAAAACGGTGAGACCCCGATCTTCCTGCGCGGCAGGGACGCGGACGGCATCCCGCAGAACATCTGGGGCGCGATCGTCGACACATACGCGAACCGCAGCGACGGAGGACTGTTGTCCTGCGCAAAATTCCTCTACCTGACCGCAGGCGACGGGCCGGACGGACTGCGCCGCCAATACGTCACCTGGAACCAGACCATCGACCCGCGCCTCATGGACCGGCATCGCGACACGTCATTCACGCGAGGACTGATGGAACAGACCTACCCAGGATGCACGACGCACGTCAACGCGCAGGCGTTCCACGCCTCCATCTGGCAGGACATGGGCCTAAGCGCCGAAGCATGCAGGCTCCTGCACAAGATCCAATCCGCCGACGCGCCCTCCAAACTCGACGACATCTTCAAACAGGGCGTGCTCGACGTGCCCGAATCCATCCGGCTCGCCCGCGAAACCGTCGACGACTACAACCGGTTCAGCGAGAACTTCCACAGCATGGAAGACAAAATGGAACGCGTCGCCATCCTGCAGGACATACAAGCCCGCTACGGCGAATACGCCAAACAAGCCAGCGAACGCCGCGAATACACGCCCATCGACCCCGACCGCGAGCAAGGCGAGACGACGCTCGCCGCATGGACATGGTCGCGCATGGCCAGCGAAGTACGCGCCGGACTGCCATCGGCGCAACGCAAAGCCAAGGAATCCCAGGACGCCATCGACCGGTCTCAGCAGCGCATCGACGAACTCGACACGCAAATCGAAGCCGTCAAAGAACGCATGAACGGCATCGACGGCGGCAGCCTGCAGCAACTCGGCAAGGACTTCGAACGCGCACGCCAGGACGCCGACGAGGCGCGCAGACAACGGCACGCCATCGCCGAACGGTTCGAACGCGTCGAAGGCAGACTCCCCGCCGACGAGCAGACATGGAACGCCAAACGCGCCGCGCTCGCCTTGTCGCTCGACACGTACGACAAGCGTTTGGAAGACGCGCGATCCGAATACCAGCGGATGGTGGTGGAACGTCACGCCCGGCAGGGCGAACGCGACCTGTTGAGGCAGGATTACCGGCGCAAGATCGAACACAGGACGCGCATCAGCGACGACATGGACCATGCGCGCACGCTCATCGCACGGGCGACGGGCTTGGACGAGACGGAACTGCCGTACGTGGCCGAACTGATGGACGTGGACGAGGGGGACGAGCAATGGCGTCTGGCGATGGACGTCACGTACGCGCCCATCGCGCAGACCATTCTCGTGGACAAGCGGCATGAGCAGGGGTTCGCCGCGAAGGTCAGCGCGATCGATCCGACGCGTATGACGCGGCGTGCCTGGCGTTTCGTCGATACCGACGCGCAATACGATTCGGCCTGCAACGAGGGGTGGATGTCGTCGAAGCTGCGGTACAAGGAGGATTCGCCGTTCGTCGGATGGTTGAAGGAGCAGACCGCGTCGCAACGGTTCGACGCGCGTTGCGTGGAGGCGATCGACGACATGGACCGGGCCGAACGGCAGGTGCAGGTCGACGGGCAGATCAAATCCGGCAACCGTGGCTTCCATGGCGTCAAAGGCCTGCGTCAGGTCATCGGCTTCGTGAACGAACGGTATCTGGCCGAATTGGAACGCCAGCTTGACGGGGCGGAACGGGCGTTGGAGGACGCCGACCGCCGCGGCAGGCAGATGGCCAACGCCATGACTCTGCTGCAGGACGAGCATGAGCTCGCATTGACCGTCGCGGATCTGCCATGGGGCAAGATCGACGTGGACGGGCTCGAGACGAAGGCGGAACGGATCCGTCTGCAGATCGAACGGATCGAAAGCGATCCGGAACTGGCACAATTGCAGGACGAGTTGAAACAGCTGCTACGGCAGAAGGACGACGAGGGCAAGACCAGGTACCGTGCCGAAGCGGAATTGGAAAACGCGCAGCATGCCGTCCAGGCCGAACAGGCATGGCTCGACATGCATGGCGACTCCGATTTCGACGATGCCGCATTGCCCGACATGGTGTCGAATCTGCTGGCCGACACGTATGAGACCTGTTTCGACACGTCGCGTCCGCAGGAACGGCCGCAGCGCATCGCCGGCGGTTTCGACCGTGAGGGGACGGCGCCGTTCGACGTGCGCGTGCTGCGCAGAATCGGCAACACCGTGCGTGCGAGACTCCAGCAGATCGACGAGCGTGCCGTCCAATTGCGCGCCGACACGGAACGCGCCATGGGCGACTATCTGAAGCACCATTCCACGGAGGGCGACACCGTCATGGCGAGCGTGGAGGACTATCCGTATTTCCTTGACGAGCTCAAGAACCTCAACATGCTCGTCACCCGCGCCGCGACCGACGAGGAGTATGCGAACAGCGTCGAAAAGCTGTATATGAGCTTCCAACAGCTCAACCGCGCGTTCAACACCGACGAGGAGAACGTCAGGGAGCAGCTCGACCGCATCAACGGCATGCTCAAAGGCCAACAGTTCGGCCCCCGCGGCGGCAGGCTCTCGCTCCACGTGGACTTCCACCCGATCGACCGGCAGTTCAAAACCTCGTTGGGCCGCATCATGTCGAAGCTCGACGATTGGACACGCAACGCGCGCAGCAATCCCATGGAGACGCGCAAGGCGTTCGCAGGCTGCGAAACGTTCATCGGCAGGCTCCAGGCGGAACTCGGCCAGATCCGCGACACGAACGGCATCAAGGAATACGGTGCGCGCAACCTCGATCCGCGCGTGCGCAGCTCGTTCTACGCGATCGTGCACCATAACGATCTGCCCGACGAGCGCATCAGCTCCACCGGCGGCAAGTCCGGCGGCGCGTTGCAGGAACTCACCTCGTTCGTCTACGGCGCGGCCCTGATCTACCTGCTCGGCGGCGACCTGACCGGCAAGCCCACCTACACCACGCTGTTCCTGGACGAAGCCCTCATCAAAGCCGACGGACGCTACACGAAACGCGCGCTGACCGTGCTGCCGCGCCTCGGCTTCCAGATCATCGTATCCGCGCCGGAAAGCAAAACCGCCGAAATCCTCAGCATCGCAGACAAGGCGTACGTGGCATACAAGGATCCCGCAACCGGCAACTCGTACCTGCAGGAGCTCGACCGCGAGCCGGCAACGCAAGCCGAAACACAAGACGCCACCGTCGAGCAGACGCAACCCGCGACGGAGGCATAATATGGCAGCGGCCAGAAACACCACAGGCGAAACGGACATCCGCCGGAAACTCGACGAATACGTCGACGCCCACCTCACCAGGCACATGTACGACACCGACGAATCCTGGCCGCTGCGCAAAACCATCCGACTGCCCAAACAAGCCGAACTGGAGCAGCACTACAACCAAATCCGCGCCCAAAACGAAACCATCCGCGACTGGGCGCGGCGACACCACTGCGAAACCAGCGAGAAAACCAAAATCGTCTCCAGCGGACTCATCCAACAAAAAAGCCCGCTCATCGACTCCGTGACCATACCCGACCTCGACACCGCCCTCCGCATCGCCACCAAACAAACCCGCGAACGCTACCTACGCGAACACGACCGCATGAGCGCGCTCGCCAAAGAATTCGGCCTCGAACCGGAGAACGCCATGAACGTCGCCAAAACCCTCAAAGACCACGACGACACCGACTTCCACCTCGTCATCCAAGCCGCCCACTACTTCGCAAACCACGACTGCCACACCATGACCCCACGCATGGCGCCCATCCCAGGATTCAGCGCCAAATGGCTCGGCGCACCCAACTCCCAACGCCGCAAAGCGATACGCCAGCTCACCGGACAAGACAACCTCACCTTCCAGGAACGCCCGAACGAACTCCGACTACGCCTCATGGACGCCGAACACCACGACCAACCCGACCTCATCGTCACCCAACCATGGGTCCGCAGCCAGCCAACCGACATCGAACACGCCATCATCATCGAAAACAAAGACACCTACCAGGCCATGCCCACCGTCGAACACGCCATCTGCATCCTCGGCAACGGATACGCCGCAACATCACACATCACAACACTCCTGCCATGGCTCACCACCATCCCCAACATCATCTACTGGGGCGACATGGACGCCAACGGACTCGACATCCTCTCCAAACTACGCGCCACCGGCATCCCATGCACATCCATACTGATGGACACCACCGCATACCGGACATACGAACAATACGGCACCCAATTCGACGCCAAAAACAAACCCCTCACCACACAAACCCCACAACCCACACCCGGACTCACCACCGAAGAACGCAAACTCTACGAAACACTCTGCACAGGAACAGACATCCAATACCTACGCATCGAACAGGAACGCATCCCCATACGCGACGCCACAACCATCCTGCACGACCAACACCACTGGCCAATCGACATACCCGGCAACGACATACCAAATAACAACACCAAATAGAACACCTGTTCGAACCCACAACAAAAATACGCTATCCTATACAACAGAACAGGCAACACCAAGCGGAAGAACACCATGACAACCAAACGCAACAACACGACACACAACGAAGTCGTGGTCGAACGCGTACTCACCAGCGACGCATTCCTCACACGCGAAATCAAAAAAGCCCCCATGAAAACAACGAACGACTCACTCATAGCAGACCTCACCCACCTACCCAACGACCTCAAAATCACCATCCAAGGCGCTCGCGAGCACAATCTCAAGAACGTGGACTTGGAGTTTCCTCGCAACCGCATGGTGGTGTTCACCGGCCTGTCGGGTTCGGGCAAATCCTCGTTGGCGTTCGATACGCTGTTCGCCGAGGGCCAGCGCAGGTATGTCGAATCGCTGTCGGCGTACGCGCGCCAGTTTCTGGGGCAGATGGACAAGCCGGACGTCGATTTCATCGAGGGGCTGAGCCCCGCGGTTTCGATCGATCAGAAGACCACGAACCGCAATCCGCGTTCGACGGTCGGCACAATCACCGAGATCTATGATTATCTGCGACTGCTGTTCGCCCGCACCGGCATTCCGCATTGTCCGGAATGCGGCGCCCTGGTAAGCGCGCAAACACCGCAGCAGATGGTGGACACGTTGCTGAAATATCCGGAACGCACGCGTTTCCAGATTCTCGCGCCGGTCGTGCGCGGCCGCAAGGGCGAATTCGAGGATCTGCTCGAACTGCTGCGTGGCGATGGTTACGCGCGTGCGCTGATCGACGGTGAGATGCGGCAATTGTCCGATGACATCAAGCTCGCCAAGCAGAAGAAGCACACCATCGAAGTGGTGGTGGATCGTCTGGTGGTCAAGGACGGTATCCGCCAGCGTCTGACCGATTCCATCGAAACGGCGTTGAAGCTTTCCAAAGGCGTGGTCGTCGCCGATTTCGTCGATTTGGACGAGAAGGATCCGGACCGTCGCAAGCCGTTCTCCGAGAAACGCGCCTGCCCGAACGGCCATCAGCTGGAACTCGACGAGATCGAACCGCGCACCTTCTCCTTCAACGCGCCGTATGGCGCCTGCCCTGAATGCACGGGTATCGGATACAAGCTGGAAATCGACCCCGAACTGGTCATTCCCGATCCGGACAAGACGCTGAACGAGAACGCCATCGAACCGTGGGGCATGACCAAAGGCACCGGCGAATACTACCGCCATGTGCTTGAGGGACTCGGCGATGAGATGGGCTTCGACCTGGACACGCCTTGGAAGGATCTGCCCAAGGACGCGCGCGACGCCATCATGTATGGCCGCGATTTCAAGGTGCAGGTCTCGTACCGCAACCGTTGGGGTCGCATGCGCGAGTATTCCACCGGTTTCGAAGGCGTGGTGCGCACGTTGATGCGCCGGCATGACGAAACCGATTCCGACCAGATGAAGCAGTATTACGAGTCGTACATGCGCGAGGTGCCATGCCAGGCGTGCCATGGGCGGCGTCTGCGTCCGGAAGTGCTTGCCGTCACCGTGGACGACGAGTCCATCGCGGACGTGTGCGACATGTCCGCCGAACGGAGCCTCGCATGGATCAACGGCCTAGAACTCGAAGGCTCGGCCGCGCAGATAGCCGGCGAAGTCGTCAAGGAGATCCGCGCACGCCTCGGCTTCCTCAACGATGTCGGCCTGAACTATCTGACGTTGTCGCGTGCGGCGAAGACCCTGTCGGGCGGCGAGGCGCAGCGCATCAAGCTCGCGACGGAGCTCTCCAAGCGCAGTACCGGCCGGACGATCTACGTGCTCGATGAGCCGACGACCGGTCTGCACGTGGCGGACGTCGCGCGCCTGATCGATATTCTCAATCGTCTGACCGACGCGGGCAACACGGTGCTCGTCATTGAGCACAACCTGCACGTCATCAAGGTGGCCGATCATATCATCGATCTCGGTCCGGAGGGCGGCGACGCGGGCGGCAGCATCGTCTTTACCGGCACACCGGAAGATTGCGCGCGCTGCGCCGAGAGCTACACCGGCCAGTTTTTGAAAAAAGAACTCGAAAGTTAACGGCCAAGCCCCTTTTCTCATACGCTGAAAGGAGAGGGGGCGGTGAACATGGTCATTCAGATCACCTTATGCGTTCTGCTGATCTTGGGCTTTGCCTGGCTGCTGTGGATGCTGGGCTGCGCGCTGCTCACGCCGGTGCGCTCCGGCAGGGACACGCGCATTACGCTCGTCGTGCAGGCGCGCGGGGACGCGCCGGAGCTGGAAAATCTTCTGCGCGGCGCGTTGTGGCTGCGCGAGAGCGGCACGGCCGCGGCGGACATTCTGCTCGTGGACTGCGGCCTGACGGAGGAGGCCG
>ENA-OOXT01002598-OOXT01002598.1-human-gut-metagenome-genome-assembly--contig:-NODE-2598-length-9999-cov-1.935539_pt1 | contig 9999 bp, 6 predicted proteins | sample MGYA00241590_ERZ501349 | MGnify/ENA primary metagenome ERZ501349 (study PRJEB25962, sample SAMEA2042838) | human gut metagenome | biome: human gut; feature: human-associated habitat; material: faeces...
CGTTAAGGTTCCCATACATCCGCAGCCTTTACCAAAGCTAAGTCTTTTCCTAATTCCGGCGCAGCTTCCTCGATCTGTTTGCGTACTGCGTCGCGGATATCTTTCCGGATATTCTTGCGTGTGCTGTCCAATTCCGCTTGCTTGGCCGGCTTGAATATATCCTTGTATTTACATTTCGTGATCTTATATTTGAAATTATCCAGGTTGCCGGTGATGTCGATTCCTAATTTGAAAGGAACGGGCGATTTGAGTACCGATAGATGGTAATTGAATGTCATGTCCAAATTATGCGTTCCGCCGACAGCCACTTTGTAACGGTCCATTTCCACCAAGAATGGGAAGACTTCGATCTTATTGTCTTTGATGGCAAGGTCTACTGAAATACTGTCTATCATATTCCGTTTCTTGTTTTTGAACATCAGTGTCTTGGATATTTCGGTAAATGTTTCTCCATCGAGCAGTACCATATTGTTCCCGTGTAGATAGCAAGACGAGTTAATGGACGGCATAATGAGAGACATGGTCGAATCCATCTTGCAAGTAGCCGTGACCTGACAATCCAAAACACCTTCGAACGAACGGAGCATCGGGACTAATGTGTCGATGGAAGGGAAGAGGGCGATCAACTTCTCCACCTTCACATCTTCCATATCGAGGTCTAAACCGGCGGTTGCCTCCTGTCCGTTCTTAGCCCGGTAGACCATTGTCAGGTTCCCATTCCCCATATTGGATTGTATATTGAGCTTGCTCAAGTTGATACTCTGATCGCGCAGGACAATCTCGCCGACCACGTTCTCTAATTCCAGATCCTTGAAATCGATACGTTTTGCATTCGTATGGAGAGCCATGTCGAGAAAGGCTGGAAGAACAAATAATTGGCTGGTCGTGTCGGTTTCTGTTTGTGCGATACTATCTTGCAGCGATTCGGTATTGAGTTGTGCGATATTTTCATCACTGAGCATTAGCAGGTCCGTGTTTTCCCCATATTGCATACCGTTGTTGACTGCCTGCATCAACTGATTGCAATCGATATAATCCGAATTTAGATTGAAATTTCCTTTCAACTTTCCTCTGCGGAGCATCGCTTTCCGGATCTGGCTGATCTCGCCGTTAAGGGTGAAATTGCTTTTGCCGAGATGCAGGCGGGCATCTGTCAGTGTGATGTCGTTTGTGTTGAACCTCATCGTCGTCGGCTCCATCCATATCGGGAGTGGGAACATGCGGCTGAAACCGCGCATTTGTTTGAAAGAGATGCTGCCCCGTGCTTCCCATTTGCGCAGGAATTGACCTTCTGTTTTGCTACTGTCGCCGACGGCAGTTTTCCCGGCCATCTTCTTTCTCTTTTCTGTCAGATGTACACGTTGTTCGTCGGTCAGTGTGCGGCGTTGCCGGTTTGCCATCTGTAGGCGTTGTGCATCACGATAGGGAAGGGCCTCGATCGTAAACGAGCTTCCCGTTAGGGAGAGTCCTGTCCGTAAAGGCATACTGATGTATTTCAGCGTGTCGATCGAAATGACAGCGGCTGCAGTCGGGGTTAGTTTGTCGGAAGTGGACGGTTTGATACCACCTTTCAGTTCGGAACGTCCGGCCACGATCCAGACGGAATCGGCCGTTCGGGTTCTCAGATGGTTGAAGGCCAATTGCCCGGTCATCGGTATGACGGCTGTTGTATCAATAACAGGCGATGTTTGAGCAAGCATTTCCAATTTACTTATGTTCGTGCTGATTTCATCTTTATATTTGATATTCAGGCTATCTATTCCCATCGTCATCCGCATCAGGTTTTGTGATTCGATGTAAAGACTTTTCTGGTGTGTCGTGTCGATTGTCAGATAGGCATCGGAAATGAAAATATCCATGCCGAGTGACTGGCTGAACGCTTTTAGCTTGTCAATATTGAGTTTTCCTGAACTGTGTATCTTCCCGAACCGGCTTTCGACAAGGTCATTCACGGTAAAAGTGGTCGATAGGTCTGCATCCATTACACCTTCCACTAACAGCGTGTCCGGATTAAGGAATTCCTGTCCCAACCGGGTGAAGTCCACTTTACCTTTCATTCCGGCCCGGACGGCCGGATTTTTGAACAGGTTGGTTACTTTGGCCTGCATATCCAATGAAGTGTTGAGCCCTTTCATCGTGAGTTGTTCGAGCGAGACGAAAGAAGAATCCGGAAAAGGTCCGTTCAGATGGATATCTAGGTCCATTTCCAGTGTGTCGATACCTTGTTTGATGTCCTTTATATGATAGGAGCCGTTTTCTATTTTGCAACACAGGTTCGCATTTGGTACGATACTGTCCCCTAAGAAACCGTGAATGCTTCCTTCCATAAGGATTGAACCTTCCGCTTGTATCTTATCGCGATTCTGGAAATAGGCATCGGGAATGAATTTCAGCAGATCGTTCATATCCGAGATTTTCAATCCCATATCCATATCGATACGGGTGTGTCGGTTTTCCGGAAAGTGGCGTATAGTGCCATCGGCGGTGAAAGGCAGATTGTTCACCTTCAATTCCGCATCTTTCAAGGTAATCGAGTTGTAGTGTTCGGCGAGCACTAACCTGCTTTTGAGACGAAGTGACAAGTCGTTTTTCAATGTATAAGTTGGGTTACTGAATAAAAGGGATGAACAGCCCATTTCCAAATCGAGTGTATTGGCTCCTCCAGCCAATGAACCGTCAAGGCGTACGAAGAAGCCCTGCATTTCGGTAAAAAGGTCAGCTTGGCGGTCGTCATACGTGAAATGTCCTCCGTAGATGCGTACCTTTTGCAGGTCGATAGGCGGCAGGGGCTTTTTGCCTGCATCGGTCTCTGTCGAATCCGTCTCACTTTCGTAAATATCCCAGTTCGCACGTCCGTTTTTATTGACGAATCCATAGAAACGCGGGTTCTCGATGGAAAAGTCTTTGATGGTGATCTTACTACCAAAAAGGTAATCGAGTGGTTGCAAAGACAGGGTTGCCCGGTTGAAAGCAAGCAGCGAATCGGAAGGAATTGCCAGTTCTTCTTCATGGGCGGTCGAATCTTCGGCTGCGTGCGAGATCAGGTGGCCGTTCGTCAGCTTCACGCCTAAATAAGGATAGGTTTCGAAATAGGTCAGTTCCACCCGTTCGCAATCCAAATGTGCATCGATGAACTTATTTGCCTGCTCGATAACCAGTGGCGTCAGTTTCTCTGGCGGCAATACTCCCCAGTTCAGAATGCTGAACCCGATAGCCGGGAGTATGAATATCAGGGTTATAGTCGCCAGAACGATGATCGTCAGTATTTTCTTTTTCCTTTTCATATTTATCTTATGTATGCTTCTGTCAAGAATTATAATATACAAAAGTATGAAAAAGCCGGAGATGACGAAGGTGATCTGTTGCCTTTTTTGAATAATCCGTTTAGTACTCATTCCGTTTTGCCATTTGAAGATTGGGTCGTGGTTTAAAAAAAGATAGACAAAGTAAGATTAGGATCGCATGGCGAGCCCCCTTATTGTCAAAAACGATCTGAAATTGCAAAATCTGAGTTAAAATAAACGGTTTGCAGAGGTCTGTTTTCTGTTTAAAAGGTGGTTAGGAAAAGACTGTTCCCGTGAGGTGCGCAGTTTTTTCCCGCGAAGACGGTCTTCGTTGCCATGACGACCGTCTTTGTATAAGGGGAAGTCGGCATCCTGGGGCGATGAAGTCCGTTTTTACGGCGATGAAGACGGTCGTCACGGAAACGGGGTGCCGGAATCCTTGAAAATACCCTCGGATTTCTTTCCATATTCCTTGACTCTCCCTTTTGTTTCCCCGGATATCCGATTCTCCGGGAGTTTAGCTTTGTCGGAATGTCGGGAATTTCGGTAAAAAGATTGACAAACAGCCGGCTTTTTTTATTTTCCAAGTGGACGGTTTTCATATATGCCACGAAAAGTGCTGTTTTGGTGTGTAAAGGTCAATCTGAAAGCGTTCAGCTTTTCGATTGAAATAGAAAAACAGGGGATATTGTAAAATTTATCCTTGTGAAATAATAATTGACTTTATTTGAGTTCGTGCCTAAACAATGCAGATGTGCATTTTGGACAAATATCGTTTTGCTATATGTATTACGGTAAAGCTGTATATTTGTTGTGTTAAAAAATATTACCCGCAATACTATTCTAAAAACATGGGATAGAAATCCGATTTTGATGGGGTAGTAGTGATATTTTGATTATCTTTGCAATTGTCATGAAACATTTGCCTGATTGAGTAGTATGGAGCCCTAAACTAATAAAAAATATAAATGAACATGTCGTAGATGACCTTAATAGCAGATTGTCTTCTAAATCAGAGTTTCTCCGAAGTTAAGTATGGCAAGATTGACAGTTATGACACGTTAATGAGTTTGGTAAAGTAAAAAGTAATATATTTATGGATTTTCGTCTGAAAGTATTTCACAGCGTAGCCACGAATTTGAGCTTTACGAAGGCTTCAAAAGAGTTGTTTATCAGTCAGCCAGCCATCAGCAAGCATATTCATGAATTGGAGGTGCAATATAAAACACCGTTGTTCGATCGGGTGGGAAGCCATATCGGACTGACCCATGCGGGTGAATTGTTGTTGTCGCATACGAAACAGCTGTTGGCTGCATACCGGCAGATGGATTTCGAGATGAACCTGTTGACGGATAATTTTGCCGGGGAACTGCGGTTGGGGGCAAGTACGACGATTTCCCAATATGTGCTGCCGCCTGTCCTTGCCTCTTTTATCAAGAAGTTCCCGGAGATAAAAGTCTCTTTGCTGAACGGGAATAGCCGCGATATCGAACAGGTCTTGCGGGAGGGAAAGATCACCCTCGGCCTGGTCGAAGGAACGGCGCACCAGAGCACGCTTCACTATACCCCTTTTATGAGAGACGAACTGGTCGTCGTGGCGCATACGGGCAGTTCATTGGCGGCCTATGACGAGATTTCGCTCAAACAGCTCCGTACGCTGCCTCTTGTCCTGCGCGAAAACGGTTCGGGAACGCTGGATGTGGTGGAAGCTGCCCTGGCGGAACATCAGGTGAAACTTTCGCAACTGAATGTGGTGATGCAGATGGGGAGTACGGAAAGTATTAAGTTGTTTTTGGAGAACTCCGAGGTGTTGGGAATTGTTTCTATCCGTGCCGTGACCCGCGAATTGATGTCCGGCAGGCTGAAGGTGATCGAAGTGGAGGGGTTCCGCGCCGAACGGATGTTTGCCTTTGCCGAGCCGCAGGGACAGAACGGGGGAGTGGAAGAGAGCTTCATCCGATATGCCTGCCAAAACTGGCGATAACCTGATGTTATACTCTATAAAAATATATTAGGAAAGGATAGAGGAAAAAAGCCTTACTTTTGCCACGTTTTTAAAAAATAATGGATTTTAAACTTGATTGAATATGTTTAGCGAAAAAAGGAGTAACGTACTTCATGGCATTCTGTTGATCGCCCTTTTCTCTTGTTCTGCTTTTTACATAGCAGAGTTTCCCTTTGTCAAAAATCTATCCTTTAGTCCTCTGATCGTCGGTATTCTGTTGGGAATGGTATATGCGAACAGTTTGCGCAATCATCTGCCTGAGACATGGGTGCCCGGTATTTTGTTTTGTACGAAGCAGGTACTGCGTGCCGGTATTGTGTTGTATGGTTTCAGGCTGACATTTCAGAGCGTGGTCGAGATCGGGCTTCCGGCCATCCTGATCGATGCGATTATAGTGGCGGTTACCATATTCATAGGTTTATTTGTCGGGCGTTTGCTGAAAATGGATAAAGATCTCGCTTTGCTGACATCCACCGGTAGCGCGATCTGTGGGGCTGCTGCCGTATTGGGAGCCGAGCCGGTCGTGAAAAGCGAGCCGCATAAAACAGCGGTGGCCGTTTCGACAGTCGTTATTTTCGGCACTTTGTCGATGTTTATCTATCCGGCCATGTACCGTGCAGGCATATTGGACCTGACATCTGAACAAATGGGGCTTTATACCGGATCGACCTTGCACGAGGTGGCGCATGTCGTAGGTGCAAGTAATGTTATGGGAAAGGAAATTTCGGATACGGCTATTATTGTGAAAATGATTCGCGTTATGATGCTGGCTCCCGTCTTGGTGATGATGAGTTTTGCTTTGGCGCGTACCGCCGTGAAAGCCGTATCTGATAGCGTAAAGGAAACAGCAGCCGTTACAGCAAAACGGGGTAAGATCACAATCCCGTGGTTTGCTTTCGGTTTCCTGGCTGCGATTGGTTTTAATTCTTTTGATCTGTTGCCTCATGCAGTTGTGGACGGGATCAATAATATAGATACATTTATGTTGACGATGGCCATGACGGCATTGGGTACGGAAACTAGTATCGAGAAGTTTAAGAAAGCCGGAGCGAAACCTTTCATCTTGGCGGCAGTATTGTATATCTGGTTGTTAGGTGGTGGCTATTTGTTGGCGAAGTATTTGGTTTAACATAAATTGCTTGATGCTGTGGTGAGGGAGTGTCTTAATAAATTATTACCTTTGTGCCCAAAACAAGAAAAATAGAGAAAAGTGGTTTCAAAGGTAACAAAAGGTATTATAATTTCGTTCTGGCTGCTGTTTGCGATAGCGGTAGGTGCTGTAGTTTTATTGTTTTCAGCAATAGCCAAAGGCTCGATAGGCTATATGCCACCGGTCGAACAGCTTGAAAACCCGATTGATAAATATGCTTCACAGGTCGTGTCTGCTGATGGGAAAACACTCGGTATCTATGCGCATAGCCAGGATAACCGTATCATGGTCAATTATAACGATCTATCTCCCGATTTGGTGAAGGCGTTGATCGCAACGGAAGATGTCCGTTTTGCCGAACATAGCGGTATCGATGCGCAGGGACTGTTTCGTGCAGTTGTTAAGAGAGGCATTTTGATGCAGAAAAGTGGTGGTGGTGGTAGTACCATTACGCAACAATTGGCAAAGCAATTGTTTTCTCCAAGTGTTGACAATGTGATGGAACGTTTGTTCCAGAAACCGATCGAGTGGGTGATTGCCGTCCAGCTTGAACGTTATTATACGAAGGAAGAGATCATTAATATGTACCTGAATAAGTTTGACTTTCTTTATAATGCCGTGGGAATCCAGTCTGCTGCCCGTGTTTATTTCGGAAAGACGCCCAAGACGTTGAAGATCGAGGAAGCGGCGACACTTGTCGGAATGTGTAAGAATCCCTCTTATTTTAATCCCAGGCGCCATAACGAGCGGACACGCGGACGACGTAATACGGTTTTGGAACAAATGCAGAAAGCCGGCTATATAACGCAGGCGGAATGTGACTCGCTGAAGGCTTTGCCGCTCACACTTCATTTTAGCCGTATGGATCATAAGGAAGGGTTGGCTCCTTATTTCCGCGAATATCTGCGCTTATTTTTGACGGCGAAGAAACCTGAGCGTAAAAACTATCGGGGATGGCAGATGCAGCAGTTCAAGGAAGACTCGGTTGCCTGGGAAACGAATCCTGCATACGGTTGGTGTAACAAGAACAAAAAGGCTGATGGAGAATTCTATAATTTGTATACGGATGGTTTAAAAATATATACGACCATTGATTCCCGTATGCAGAAATATGCGGAAGAGGCCGTGACGGAGCATCTGGGTGGTACGTTGCAACCGGCGTTTATGGCCGAGAGAAATAGAAAAGCTCATCCGCCTTTTTCGAATGATTTGACGGTTTCTGAGATCAATGATATTTTAAATACTTCTATTCGTCGTACCGAGCGTTATCGGTCAATGAATAAGGCGGGTAAAAGTTTCCAAGAGATAAAAAAATCTTTTGATAAAGCGATTCCGATGTCTGTTTTCACTTGGAAAGGTGTACGGGATACCGTGATGAGCCCGTTGGATTCGTTAAAGCATTATAAGTCATTCTTCCGGGCCGGATTCATGGCGATGGAACCTTCTTCGGGACATATTAAAGCATACGTGGGAGGACCGGATTACCGTTATTTTCAATATGATATGGTGAGTACCGGAAAACGGCAGATAGGTTCAACAATCAAACCGATTCTTTACACGTTGGCGATGCAGGAGGGACTGGGACCTTGTGATCAAGTGTTGAACGTGCAACAGACGTTTGTTTTGCCGGACGGGACGACCTGGACACCTCGTAATTCCACGGATAAACGGGAAGGTGAGATGGTGACTTTGAAATGGGGATTGGCAAATTCTGTGAATAATATTTCCGGCTGGGTATTGAAGCAATTTACCCCGGAGGCAGTCGTGCAGATGGCTCATCGAATGGGGATCACGAGTTATATAGACCCGGTTCCCGCTATTTTCTTGGGATCTTCCGAGGTTTCCGTGAAAGAGATGGTCGGGGCGTTCTCGATATATGCGAATAAAGGGGTGTATAATGCTCCGATGATGGTGACTAAAATAGAGGATAAGTATGGTAACGTGCTGGCTAATTTCTACCCGGAATCCAGAGAGGTGATTACTGAAAACACGGCATTCTTGATGGCGAATTTGTTGCAGGGAGTTGTGGATGAGGGAACGGGTCGTCGTTTGCGTTTCCGGTATGGTTTTAAAAACCAGATCGGAGGAAAGACCGGAACAACACAGAATCACTCTGACGGTTGGTTTATTGGGATCACACCTGATCTTGCCGGAGGGGTTTGGGTAGGAGCGGAAGACCGTTCTATCCATTTCCAGAATTTGGCGAATGGGCAGGGAGCCAGCATGGCACTCCCGATTTGGGCTTTGTTTATGCAGAAAGTATATGCGGATAAATCTCTTGCTGTGCCGCAAAGTGATTTCCAAAAACCGAATGGAGTGAACCATGTGCTTGATTGTGGGGATGCGGATAGAGAGGGAATGACGGATTATGATTCTTCAGATGAAATCTTTGATTAATTGAAAATGGAGAATTGAAAATGAAAGAAGTGAATGTTGTTGCAGATAAATTCTTTCGGTTTGCAGTACGGGTTGTTAATTTGTACAAGTTTTTATGTGCGGAACGAAAAGAGTTTATTTTGTCCAAACAATTACTTCGAAGTGGAACGGCAATAGGTGCTTTGATTATCAATTTTCAATTGTATGGCTAAAACAAAAACCGTGTACGTTTGTCAGAATTGTGGGGCGAAGGAGTCCAAGTGGGTGGGAAAATGCTCTACTTGTGGGGAATGGAATAGTTTTGTAGAAGAGGTGGAGGTTTCTACCAAAGGAAACCGGGTGGCTTCTATAGTGGGGGCCAGTTCCTCACGGCCTTTGAAGTTGTCGGAAGTGAAGGCGAATGCCGATGAGCGTATGGATACCGGGGACGGGGAGCTGAACCGGGTGTTGGGAGGTGGCATCGTGCCGGGGTCTATGATTCTACTGGGAGGAGAACCGGGTATCGGTAAATCGACATTAGTATTGCAATTTGCCTTACATAATCGATGGGGGAAGGTATTGTATGTTTCCGGGGAGGAGAGTGTGTCTCAGATCAAGATGCGGGCACAACGATTGGGGGCAGAGAATGACGATTGTTTGTTTCTTTCGGGAAATTCGTTGGAAACGGTACTAGAACATTCCCGTGCGCTTGAACCGAAATTATTGATTATTGACTCTATACAAACGCTGGCAACAGAGAGTGTGGATGCTATTCCGGGGAGTTTATCACAAATCCGGGAGTGTACCAACGTGTTGTTGCGTTATTCGAAAGAAAATACGATTACGACTATTTTGATCGGGCATATCACGAAAGACGGTCAGTTGGCAGGCCCGAAGATTCTGGAACACATGGTGGATACTGTATTGCAATTTGAAGGAGATCAGCAACACATGTATCGAATCCTGCGGTCTATGAAGAACCGTTTCGGTTCAACTTCCGAGATTGGTATCTACGAGATGTTACAATCCGGTTTGCGACAGGTGGCCAATCCTTCCGAGTTGTTGTTATCCAACCATGATCAGGATTTAAGTGGGGTCGCTGTTTCTGCCACTATGGAGGGTGTTAGAACGATTTTATTGGAAGTGCAGGCCTTGGTTAGCACGGCAGCTTACGGGACGCCCCAGCGGTCTGCAACGGGCTTTGA
>ENA-OOXT01002606-OOXT01002606.1-human-gut-metagenome-genome-assembly--contig:-NODE-2606-length-9978-cov-3.241762_pt1 | contig 9978 bp, 9 predicted proteins | sample MGYA00241590_ERZ501349 | MGnify/ENA primary metagenome ERZ501349 (study PRJEB25962, sample SAMEA2042838) | human gut metagenome | biome: human gut; feature: human-associated habitat; material: faeces...
AAAAAGAGAATAGGAACATATGATTTTTCCCTGATTTTACGGCATACATCAATGCCGGAAATATTTGGCATCATTATGTCAATAATCAGCAGATCAAAGGTTGAGTCAAATTTTTTAAGCCCTTCTTCACCGTCATGCGCTTCTTCGATGAAGTAACCTTGATTTTCAAGCAAAATTCTAAGTGCATTTCTGATTGTTTCGTCATCCTCGATAATGAGTAGTTTATCCATACAAGCTGCTCCTTATATAAATGAATAAGATTTATTGTAAAAACAAAAGTGATATAAATATAATAGCACATAAAAACACAATATGCGCTTAATAAAATCTGAAAAATTCTGAAGAAATCTGAAGTGTGGATGTACATGACAAGGAAAAATTCAGAAATTTTCATAACAAATTAAGTCGATTTTTCAGAAATATGAGATACTATATAAACATAGACGTCTATGGTAACAATACGGTAGTAAAAAATTACAAGGAAAGGAAAATATGAGACAGCAATTAAACAGAATTATAAGTGATAAAAAAAGTATAGGAATGATAATTTTTATGCTCGTAATTCCAATTTTGGATATTGTACAGATTTATTATCAGGATATTATTAAATTTAATGGAGAAATGGGGAAACCCTATCCGTTATATGTCACATTTTTATCATGCTATTCACAAGGGCACATATTTCAAATGATTTATCTGTGTTTTTTGCCATTATATTTGCTTGTAATAGTGGGAGAAGAGAGTATTGTTGATTATATTACAGGATATAAGAATATATTGATATGTAAAATGGGAAAAAATAAATATATTTTACAAAAAATGAAATCAGCCTTTATTGTCTCATTTACAATTGTATTTGTAGGACTGGGATTAAATCTTATACTTTCACAAATAGTATTTAATGGGGGAACAAATACACCGTTTGATGCAGAACCATTGAAATATAACAGTTTTGTCATGGTAAAAACATTTCTTTTTGAAATAAGCTATACACATCCATTGACAACGAATATAGTCTACATTCTTATAACGGCAATATTTGCCGGCGTTTTGGGAATGATGGGAGCTGCGTTGGCAATATCTATACACGAAAGAAAGATGGTATATGCGTTGACCTTTGCAATCTGGTTCATACCAATTTTGTTTAAAAATTCATCAATGCTTATTTTTCAACCGTTTATGGAATATGATTTTAATGTTGTTGTTCCAGTGGCGATATGGTGTATAGTGCTTTACATTTTAGTGATTATAACAGCTATTATATGGGAGAAAAAAATTGTTGAAGTATAAATATTTAGTATGTGCTTTAATATATGTGGGATTGTGTAGTATAGATTGTTATTTTTCAAATGTACCTATGCTTAATTCAATAGGGCAGATGGGGATAACGGAAGATGTGATTTTCCTGAATATCCACAATTCAGGCAGTAATTTCTGTGGAATTAAAGAAATATTGGTTGTAGATACAATTCCTGTCTTATTGGGAATATACTATGCATTGGACAAAGAAAAAACATATATATTACTTAGATATAAAACGCGGGAAAAATATAATAATAGCCAGATCAGGATAATTATTGTAATGGCGGCAATATTTTCGGCAGTTCGTCAGATAGTTGATTATATTTTTACGGTATATAGTTTTAATGGTGCAACAATTAAGAAATATCCATTTGTGCTGTATTCTCTTATGGAATTTGTTGTTATTTGGATTTTCTTTGTCGCGACAGGTCTTTTTTACAAAATACTTAGAGAGTGTTTACAAAATGAACTTATTGCTCTTATAGGAGCTTTTGGAGTTAATTTTGTGCAATTCATGTTGATAAGATTTTGGCTCGTTAAGTTTTGGATACCGGGTTTAGATGTTGCTGTAGCATATAATTTTTTGGAAGGAAATAAATCGTTTGTAAGCTGTTTGGGTATTCTTGCAAAAAATATAGTAATGGCAATAGTTCTGTACATAGCAGGAATAGTAACGTTTGCAAAAAGGGATATTTTAAGAAATGAAAAATAAGTGGTTAAACATAATATTAATCATATGCATGATTATTATGCAAAGAGTTGTAATACAAATGAGTGGCTATGAGGTATATCAATTACCATTTGCCAGTACACTTTTTATTTTTGACAACCCAACAAGTAATTTAGTGCAAATTTTATATGCATATATACCATTACCATTTGTACTTTTTTACTTTTCGGGTAATGCAAGAGAAATTACAACCGGATATGGTAAGCTTTGGCTGATCAGATCGTATAGCAGAGAGAGGTTATACTTAAAAAATGCTATATTATCAGCAGTGAAATTAGCCTGTATAGTAATAGGTCAGACGATTATTTTTTTAATATGTGATGGGACATGGAATAATTTATCAAGTATAAAATTAATACAGGTAATAGTTACATATTTTGTTGGAGTATGGGCATTGGTACAATTACAATTTTTACTTGAATTATTTATGGATGCCAGTATTTCAAATATATTTGTAAATATTTTTTTGGTGGTATCACTGATAATTGGAAATAACGTACTGATAAATCGTGATTTAAGCCGGATTGGAGTTATGCTTTTCCCCAATATGCTATTTGGAACGCGTAGTGGGATAATTTATCAAAAAAACATATATGTGAGATACGAAGCTTCAATTACATATGTGATTATATTATTAGTGATTTTAAATATTATTTCAATAATGAAATATAAGAAAACAGACATTTACTGAGGAGATGATATAATATGATACAATTACAAAATGTAACAAAGAGGATAAAGGAAAATACGGTATTGGATAATGTATCGTATACGTTTAAAAGTGGTTTTGTTTATGGTTTATATGGGCAAAATGGTTCAGGAAAGACTATGCTGCTAAGAGCTATAAGTGGTTTGATAAATCTGGATAGTGGAAGTATTTTTATTGATGGGGAAAAGCTGCATGATAAAATTGAGTTTCCACCTGAGACCGGTATTGTTATAGAAAACATGGAATTGCTGCCGGAATGTTCTGCAAAGAAAAATCTAAAGATGCTTGCAAAGATAAAAAATATTGCTGATGAAAAAGATATAATCTTTTCTCTGGAAAGAGTAGGTCTGGATCCCGACTCTGATAAAAAAGTAAAAAAATTTTCATTGGGAATGAAACAACGATTAAATATTGCACAGGCAATTTTTGAAAATCAGAAAATTATATTGCTTGACGAACCGACAAATGCATTGGATGAAGAGGCAGTGCAGCTTATATATAAAATAATAAGAGAGGAGAAGTCAAGAGGCGCAACGATTATTGTAGCCACTCATCATAAAGAAGATTTAAAGGAAGTGTGTGATGTGATATTAAAAATTGCGGAGGGAAAAATTGTTGAGGAAAATGAAAATAAATAAGTATTTTCTTGGAATTGTTCTTATAATCATAATAATTATGTACTTTATGGTTGGAGTTCTTTTTCTGGGAAATACAAGAGAAGATAATAATATGAAAGTTAGTACTGAACAACAGGAAATAGCATATCAGACTTTTAAGTCTGAAACAGAAGGCTATAGTCTTGCATCAAAATACGCAGAAAATCTGCAGAATAATTCTTTGGACGAAGAAGCTATTAATTTACAATTCCAGGAGGCAAAGAAATTTTTACAGGATAATATTAAAGGAATAAGCAGGGAAAGTGATAATTTTGCGCAGATGTTTTATTATTGTGGGATCATATATGGGTTAGATAGAATTTACAATTGTGGAGATTATGAATTTGTAAAGGTTGGAATGGAAGTCAGAGAGTATATTATTAAAGTTCAAAATGGTGATATGGATGATGAGCTTGAAGCTGACTTATATGATAAGCTGACAAAACTCACTGCTGATGATATACAGGAGGTTGTTAACGCAATTGATAATTAAAACAAGATAAAAATAGCAAATCTCTAGGACAATGTAATAAACAGGAGCCTGGCAGGAGCATATGCTCCTGCCAGGCTCCGTCATTTTAGCCAATAAACTGAAACACTTTATTTCTTTTTCTTCCACGCAAGCAGCCTCTCCACATGCAGCGGCTTTCCCTGAATAGCCTGCACCTTCAATCTGTTCTCCTCACTGAAACCAACCAGAATATCATGATTAGCCTCAGCCAGATAATCGATAATACCATCGATATCAGACTTAGTGTTCTTCGGACAATGAATATACAGATGCTTATTTGCGGAAATATGCAGTGTATATGAGATGCTGAAATGATACCACAGAATCTTGTGCAGGGTAGAGTATTTGTAAATCCATAAAATCTCTTTGATAGGCACGATGGCATTGCCATAAGGCGAGGTCATGATAAAATAGTGCTCTGTGATAAACATATCCTCGGTGGCAAGCTGTGGCAGTGTCGCAAGCTCCTCCTCAGCCTCGGCAAGCAGCTTGTGTGGGTTGCCGAATACAACAAGATTCTGACATGCCGGTGCCAAAACAGGAAACCTGATGCACAGGATGTAGAATATCAGGCTGATAACAGCATAGATGAGAGTACCAAAATAAAAAACAAACATGAAAATAGTAGTTTTCAAATGGTACTCAGGCTCATTAAGATAGCAGCCTGTTATGGTATCGGAGAGTCCCTTGGAATCCCAACTCAGATCCTTCGACAGTTTATTTACAAACTGTGTGTAGGTGCCCTTGCCCTTTACGATTTTACCGACCACTGTGAGCTTATCTATAGAGGGCAGACCCTCCTCACAGGTGGATGGTGCAAGCAGTACAATAGAGCAGTGCTTATCGCGCATGCAGTAGTAGTAATAGCCCTTGATGTCGTTGCCGTCCTTCATGGTGTAGCCGGTAAAGTAAAGCTTTTTAAGGGTGGTTTTTACATATCTGTCCGAATCCTTGTATGCAGCTTCAAAGCTGACAGAATCATCAATATGTATGGGCGATAAAATATCTCCGAGTGAAAATGCAAACCATAGCACGGTAAGCAGAATGATGTATACAATCGGGGAGAAAAGACGCCTTTTGTAAAATGCTTTGATGTTTTTTGTTATGTAGTGTTCGTAATTATCAATCATATGCTTAGTATAATGGTTTTTGTGCCTTATATCAACCTTGATTTTGAGACATTTAATTGTTATTATATAATCAATAGTAACTATTCAGAACCACTGAGAACAAAAAAGCTGATGCGTCATGCTCGCATGTAAGCAGCAGGTTTTCTTGTTATCAAGGTGGCTCGAATAGAGCCACCCCCACACATATGAGCAAAATTAGCTGCAAAGCAGCGGGAAAGCACGAGTATCGTGCGGTTTTGCGAATGTGCGTGGGATGGTTTTAAATAGTTACGGTAAATAGAAACACGAAATGAGGTAATTATGGAAGCATACACGAGTTTTGCCCGGGTGTATGACATGTTCATGGACAATGTGCCATATGAGGTGTGGGGCAGATATATTGTCGAAAAACTGCGTGCAAATGGCATAGACAGTGGATATGTCGTGGACTTAGGCTGTGGTACGGGAAAGCTTACCACGCTTCTTGCAGATGCAGGCTATGATATGATAGGCATTGACAATTCTTTTGACATGCTTGATATGGCGCTTGAGAGAGAGGATGACAGAATCCTTTATCTGATGCAGGATATGAGAGAGTTTGAACCGGGAGAAAAGGTGAGTGCCGTCGTAAGCGCATGTGACAGCATCAATTATATTCTTGAGCCTGAGGATCTTCAGGCAGTTTTTTTCTGCGTGAGCGAAAGTCTTAAAGAGGGTGGCATTTTTATATTTGATATCAATACTCCATATAAATATGAGGTGCTCATGGCTGATAATACCATAGCTGAAAACCGTGATGAGGGCAGCTTTATATGGGACAATTATTATGATGCCGATGAGAAAATAAACGAGTATGACCTGACACTTTTTATAAAGGAGCAGTCAGAGGATGAGGATGACATCTACAAGAAGTTTGAGGAAACTCATTTCCAGAGATGCTATGAGATTTCAGAGCTTAAGGAGCTTCTTGAGCAGTCGGGACTTGTGTTTGATGCGGTGTATGATGCGTACACAGACGATCAGGTGAAGTGTGACAGTGAGAAGGTCACTGTAATTGCACATAAAGCATAGAATTAGATAATGAGAGGTAAATTATGTCAGATTATATAGTAAGAGCAACAGCGGCGGATGCCAATATCAGAGCATTTGCTGTAACATCAAGGGAGATGGTGGAGACCGCCAGAGAGGATCACATGACAACACCTGTCATGACGGCGGCACTTGGCAGACTTCTTTCTGCGGGAGCCATGATGGGAGCTATGATGAAGGGCGATAAGGATATCATAACTCTTCAGATACAGTGCAGCGGACCTGCAAAGGGGCTTACCGTCACAGCAGATTCGCACGGCAATGTAAAGGGCTTTGCCATTAATCCACAGGTTGAGCTGCCAATCAATGCGGCAGGCAAGCTCGATGTGGGTGGAGCGCTTGATCTTGGTATACTCACAGTCATAAAGGATATGGGCTTAAAGGAGCCGTATTCAGGTCAGTGTGAGCTTAAAACAGGTGAGATAGCTGAGGATCTGACCTATTATTTTGCCACATCTGAGCAGATTCCGTCGGCGGTTGGTCTTGGTGTGCTGGTGGATAAGGACCAGAGCGTAAAGCAGGCCGGTGGATTTATCATCCAGCTTATGCCGTTTACACCGGATGAGGTTGTGGACAGGCTTGAAAAGAAAATCACAGAGATTGATTCTGTGACACAGATGCTTGACAGGGGGCTGACTCCGGAGCAGATACTTGAGGAAATTTTAGGGGATTTCGGGCTTGAAATCACAGATACGACAGAGACACGCTTCCACTGTGACTGTTCAAAGGAGCGTGTGAGCAGAGCACTTTCCACATTAAGTAAAAAGGATCTTGATTCCATTATTGCAGATGGTGAGAGCATTGAGGTAAAGTGCCAGTTCTGTAATAAGGCATATGAGTTTACGGTGGATGAGTTGAAGGAGATGCGCTAATTGAAGGACGGATATATAAAGGTCGCTGCAGCGACACCAAAGGTAAAGGTAGCTGATACTGTATACAACGGACAGCTTATTAAAGCTCTTATGAAGGAGAGCACTGACAACGGGGCAAAGGTGGTTGTTTTCCCGGAGCTTTGCATTACCGGATACACCTGTCAGGATCTTTTCTGGCAGGATAAGCTCATAGCTGCAGCAGAGGATGAGCTTATAGGAATAGCTGATTACAGCAGGAGCCTTGACGGCATATTTTTCATAGGGCTTCCATATGAGATAAACGGCATGCTCTATAATATGGCGGCAGTTGTATCGCGCGGAGAGGTGCTTGCCATGGTGCCAAAGACATTTCTGCCAAACTATAATGAGTTTTATGAGGCAAGGCATTTTGCATCGGGAGAAAACCTTAGCACATATGTCACACTGAAAAATGGACAGCAGGTGTCTGTAGATACTGATTTTATTTTTAGCTGTAAGCAGCTGCCAAAGCTTAAGATAGCGGTGGAGCTTTGTGAGGATCTTTGGACTCCGAACCCGCCGAGCATCAGACACGCGATGTCGGGTGCCACTGTGATTGTAAATTTGTCTGCATCAGATGAGGTGACAGGCAAGGCAATATACAGGAGAGAGCTTGTGAGCGGACAGTCTGCCAGATTAATCTGTGGATATATTTATGCGTCAGCGGGAGACGGTGAGTCCACACAGGATGTGGTCTACTCAGGACACAATCTCATCTGTGAAAACGGAAATGTGCTTGCCGAGTCAAAGCGCTTTACAAATGAGACTATATACAGCGAGTTTGATGTAGAAAGAATAGAGACTGAGAGGCGCAGGATGACAACATTTGTTGTCGAGGATGATCACAGATGGGCTGAGTTTGATCTTGAGGTAAAGGATACCACTCTTAGCCGCTATGTAAATCCGGCTCCTTTTGTTCCTGCAGACAAGACAGACAGGGACAGACGCTGTGATGAGATTCTTATGATTCAGGCTATGGGGCTTAAAAAGAGATTAGAGCATACCAACTGCAAGACAGCGGTTATCGGTATTTCAGGAGGACTCGACTCCACACTGGCACTGCTTGTCACAGTAAGGGCATTTGACCTTTTGGGAAAGGATCACAAGGATATAGCGGCAGTTACTATGCCGGGCTTTGGAACAACAGACCGCACATATGACAATGCGGTAAATCTCATTAAATGCCTTGGAGCTACATTTATCGAGGTGGATATAAAGGATGCTGTAAATATACATTTCAGGGATATCGGTCAGAATCCGTCTGTGCATGATGTCACCTACGAGAATGGACAGGCACGCGAGCGCACACAGATACTTATGGATATCGCAAACAAGGAAAACGGAATGGTTATAGGTACAGGAGATTTGTCAGAACTGGCACTCGGCTGGGCGACTTACAACGGAGACCATATGTCCATGTATGCTGTAAATGCATCGGTTCCAAAGACTCTGGTGCGCCATCTGGTAAAATACTATGCAGATACCTGCGGCAGCGATTTGCTGGAAAGTACACTTCTTGATGTGCTTGATACACCTGTTTCTCCTGAGCTTTTACCACCTGAAAACGGTAAGATTTCACAGAAGACAGAGGATCTTGTGGGCCCTTATGAGCTGCATGACTTCTTCCTTTACAATATGCTGCGCTGCGGCTATGCTCCTGCCAAGGTTTACCGCCTTGCAAGGATAGCATTTGAAGGAAAATATGATGATGAGTTTATTCTCAAATGGCTTAAGAACTTCTATCGCAGATTTTTTGCACAGCAGTTCAAGCGCTCATGTCTGCCGGATGGACCAAAGGTAGGAACAGTGGCGGTCTCACCGAGAGGAGACCTAAGGATGCCTTCTGATGCGTGTGGACGTATCTGGATGGATGAGGTTAATAAGCTGTAATAGTAAGAGGAAAACAATGGGAAAGACACATAAGAAAACTGATAGAAGGCAGGAAAGCATAGAACGTGCAAGGCACAGTGACAGGCGCATGAAAATAGGCGCAATAGTCCTTTGTGCAGCGATAGCCATAATAACATTTGTGGCTGTAGGCATGCAGCTTTTGGTTCCTGTTACAGAAGCAGCGGTAAGTGCTGATAATAAGACACGCTCAGGGAATGTTGATGTGCAGAAGAATAATAATTCACTTACCGCATCTAAAATGGATTCAGGAAAAAAGCAAAACAGCTCAGAGGCTGATGTAAACGCTGCGGAGCAAAGCAGCGAGCCTGACAAGGAAACGAAGCTTGATGAGATACTTCAAAGTGCAAATTATCCGGTGCAGCTAAAGGAGCTTGCGAAGAAGAATGATGAGGCAATTGACTTCATATATGAGTATCCTGAGGAGCACTCGAAAAAGCATGACATTGATCTGACTGCAGAGGCTTCGCAGGATACAGTACCTCTATTGCAGCAGTGGGATAAGAGATGGGGCTATGAAAAGTACAGCGGCAATTATTTTGCGGCGAGTGGCTGCGGTCCGACTGCACTTTCGATGGTTGTATTATATCTGACGCATGATGCACAGGCATCACCTCTTGCAGTAGCAGAGTATGCAAAGGAGGCCGGCTACAGTGTGGACGGCTCCGGAAGTGCATGGGATCTTATTAGCAAGGGCTGCAGACACTACGGCGTAAATGCTAAGACTATAAAGGAGGATGAGGATACATTTAAAGAAAGGCTTGATGAGGGCAATCTGATAGTCGTAAATGTCGGTCCGGGAGATTTCACAGACAATGGACATTTTATGGTGATCACAGGCTATGATGATGAGGGCTTTACTATAAATGATCCAAACAGTATCATAAAGAGCAATACCCACTGGCAGTTTGAGAGGCTGAGTTCGCAGATCAGGGCTGCGTGGAGAATGTTTGTGTAGATAATAGCAGCAATACATGCATTTATGCTGATGTTTGTGATGTATATGGAAAAATTAAAAAATAAGAAATAATAAAACCTGCTGTGTCATGCTTGTCTGACACAGCAGGGTTTTAA
>ENA-OOXT01002607-OOXT01002607.1-human-gut-metagenome-genome-assembly--contig:-NODE-2607-length-9976-cov-2.938212_pt1 | contig 9976 bp, 9 predicted proteins | sample MGYA00241590_ERZ501349 | MGnify/ENA primary metagenome ERZ501349 (study PRJEB25962, sample SAMEA2042838) | human gut metagenome | biome: human gut; feature: human-associated habitat; material: faeces...
GTCAGGGAGCCGCCGTTGGGCAGTTCCATCAGCTTGATGTAGCTGAGTACCTGGGCCAGGGCCACCATCATGGCACCCTCGCACAGCATCCGGACACGGAGATGAGAGTTGGTATTCTTTGCGGACATAAACGTCCCTCCTGAAAATAAAGTACCGCAGGCCACATGAACGGGCTTGCGGTACGGAAAGACAGATCGTTCACTTCCTACGCCGGCATTACCCGGATCAGGTTTAAGGGAAAGAGGGCAGTCACAGCCCCGCATCTCAGCCGGAGTTCTCTCCAGCACCCCTGTGTTCAGTTTTCTACGGCCAGTTAAAATTATAGAGAAAAACGGCGGTTTTGTCAATACAATTGCCAAATCTCAGTACCGTTTGTCCAGAATGGAGACGATCTCCGCAAGGGTATCGTGGTCGCAGTCCGCCACAATGGTAGCGCCGCAGCTTCGCACGGTTTCTACGCAGTTAGCCGGGGCAAACCCCTCTGCCGCCATCGTCAGCATGGAGAGATCGTTGTTTTCGTCCCCGGCGCAGTAGACATGATCCATGGAGATCCCCAGACGCTTTGCCAGACGAGCTACCATAGCTCCCTTGCTGGCGCCCTTCCGGGTGACCTCCAGCAGAGTCCTGTCAGAGAAAAACACCTCGTAGTCCGCTGACCAAGGCTGCCTGCTCACATAGTCCCGCAGAGCCAGCAGGTGCTCGTGGTCATCCTCAAACATGATCTTGATGAGGGGCATTGGCACCTCCAGCAGGGTTGGGACAGGCTGCACCCCGGCATGGGTCACGTGCTCATGCTGCCGGGTGTACTCGTTTGGCCGCACGGCATGGATCACATTGTCCATGTGATAGGCTTCCACTGCCGCTGTGGGAAACCGGTCCAGCACATCCTGACCCTGCGGACGGATGGTCTCCGGCAGCTCCATGGTTTCCAGATAGCGCTCCGTTTTGAAATCGTACAGCGCGCCGCCGTTGCACACAACGGCCGGTGCGTTCATGGGCACCTGCTCCGCGAACATCCGGAAGGCGGGCAGCGCCCGGCCTGTGGCTACGGCAAAGCGGCCGCCGTTGTCCATGAAATAGCGGAGGGCTTCCACATTCCGCTGTGAAATAGGTAGAATGGGACAGCCGGTGCGGCGGGGCCGCTCTGTATTCAGGATGGTATTGTCAAAGTCACTGGCCAGCAGGACGCCGTCAAATTTTCCCATAGTTATTCTCCTAAAAAACGGCGGAGCGGAAAGGTTCCCGCTCCGCCTGAGATAGTCGCTTATTCTGCGGAGGGTGTTCCGCCGGCGTTTCCGCCGCCACCGCCGCGATGGCGGCGTCCGCCCCGGTGACGGCGGCGCTTAACAGCTTCACCGTTTTCCGGATTGATGACCTTTTCCCGGGCGGGAGCCGCATCCTGTTTGGGACGTTGGTCCTGCTTGGGCCGCTCGGTCCGGGGGCGGTCCTGCTTAGGCCGCTGAGACCGGTTTGCGGGCTTGCCGCCCTGACGGCTCTGGCCTTCGGGGGCCTTGGGAGCTTCCTTCTTCGCCGGTGCGGAAGTGTTGGGCGTTCCCTCGCCGCTGCCGCCGCTTCTGCGGCGTCCGCCCCGGTGACGGCGGCGGCTCTTGCTCTCGCCGCCCTCCTCACGGGAACGTTCCCGGACAGGGGCCGGTGTCTCCGCCGGTTCCTCCGCTTCAAAGTGCCGGGAGATCACCGGCGCGATGAACTCCTCTTCCTTTTCCTCCACATACCGCTCGGGCCGCTCCGTGGGGATCTCAATGCCCTCACGGCTGCCCTTGCCGTTGCGCAGGACGCAGATCTCGCAGTTGTGGTAGCACTTCTGGGTCTCCGGAGCACTGTCCAGGCTGACCTTTACGGTTTCCCGCAGCAGGTCCACGGCTTTTACATTGCCGGGGCCGTCGGGGGTCTGAACGAAGGATTCCTGCTTGGGCATCCGCTTCTGAGCATCCTCATAGGCGTTCTGCTCATATTTCAGGCAGCACATCAGCCGTCCGCAGGTGCCGGAGATCTTGGTGGGATTCAAGCTGAGATTTTGGGTCTTGGCCATCTTGATGGAGACGGGCAGGAACCCGTCCAAAAACTGGGAGCAGCAGAAGGGGCGCCCGCAGATGCCGAGACCACCCACCATTTTGGCCTCGTCCCGGACGCCGATCTGACGCAGCTCGATCCGGGCCCGGAACACGCCGGCCAGATCCCGCACCAGCTCCCGGAAGTCCACCCGGCCATCGGCGGTAAAGAAGAAAATGATCTTACTGCCGTCAAAGCTGGCAGATACGTTCACCAACTTCATTTCCAGACCGTGATCCGCGATCTTCTTCTCGCAGATGTCGAAGGCCTCGCTCTCTTTTTTTCGGTTGTAATCTACGGTGCGGCGGTCGGCGTCAGTGGCCAGCCGCAGCATGGCGCACAGGGGCTGGACAACGGCTTCGTCCGCCACCTCGTGGTTCCCCTGGGTGCAGGTGCCGAATTCCGGGCCCTGGGCGGTCTCCACGATGACCTGATCGCCCATTTTCACCGTATGCCCCTTGGGGTCAAAATAATAATTCTTGCATCCGCCCCGAAAGCGGACGCTGATCACTTCAGTCAAAGGATTTCCTCCAATTCCACCGCCAGAGCTCCCAGCACATGGCTGGCGCCCACATTGTAGGAGCAGGCTCCGCGGTACGTTTGTAACAATTCTATTGTGCCCATGATCCGTTGTTTTGTCAAGCGTTTCCCAAGTTGGACAATGAGGGCCGCGTCCGGTCCCTCCGGGGATTGACCGTACTGGGCCAGCAGGGCTGCCGCCAGAAGGGTTCGGGCCTGATCCAGCATGGCCGCAAGGCCGTCCCGGTCCAGCCGTTTTTTCTCCAGCCGAACCATCAGCTCCGCGGCGGAGCCCTTCTTCCCTGCCGCCAGCAGACGGCACAGCTCCACGCCCGCCTCCGAACTTTCCTTTTCCCCGGTCTCCGCCGGATGGAGCTTCAGCTCCACGCACCGGGACCGCAGGGTCTGCAAAACCACGGAGGCATTCTCCGCGCAGAAGAGGAACGCCGCGTAGGGCGGCCCCTCCTCCACGATCTTCAGCAGCACGTTCTGGTCCTGTTCCGTCAGGATGGTGCAGTCCGGGAAGATGTAGACCTTCCGGCTGCCCTCATTGGGCCGGATGTAAGCGTCCGAGCGGATCTGGCGGACGGTGTCCACGGAGAGGTTCTTGTGGGCCTCGTCCCGGACGGTGATAACGTCCGGGTGAATGCCGGAGAACACCTTGCGGCAGGCGGGACATGTCCCGCAGGGCTTTTGTCCGCCGCCCTGACACTCCATGGCCGCAGCAGCGTACTGCGCGGCGGCGATCCGGTCCCCGCTGCCGGAAAACAGCAGCGCGTGGGAAAGTGTTCCCCGTCCGGCGGCTTCCCGGATTCGCCGGGCAATGGGGTCATTGGCAAATTCCATTGGACCGCCTCCCTTCTTTCCCGTTTCCCGCAAAAATGCGGAATAAGTATAGCATATTTCACGCAAAAAGGGAAGAACCGTTTTTCCTATCAACGGAGTGCGAAAAAATTTTCAATTCCATATTGACAACTTTCCTTGTCAATGGTATCATCCATAAATGACAAAGATAGTTGTCAAATTGACAAGCGGACCTAACAGAAAGGAGGGGCCTATGCCCCTGTATAACCGATTGAAGGAATACCGGGCCCGGCTGGGAGTCAACCAGCAGGAAATGGGCCGTCTGGCGGGGGTCTCCCGCCAGACCATCAGTCAGATCGAGCGGGGGGACTACTCCCCCTCTGTGACCCTGGCGCTGAAGCTGGCAAAGCTGTGCCAGGTCTCTGTGGAGGATATTTTCAGCTATGAGGAGGATACGCGCAATGAAGCAGAAAAGTGAGAATCAAAAGGCATTTCCCAGATTTTTGGGGATCTTAGTGGTGGCTGGCCTTATCGGCGGTGTGCTGGGTGGCCTGTCCGGTGTGGCCGGGTATTTCTGGGAGGACCATACTGCTTTCGGCGCGGCGTTTGCCCACCTGCTGGGCATGGCGTCCCCCTGGGCTATGGCTGCCTGTGCCGCCGTGCTGCTGGGTCTTGGATTGTACCAGTACCGCAAGTCAAACACTGCCTTCCATGGCTGGGACGGCGAGGATGAGGACGTGATGCAGCGGGCGGAGGAGCGCCTAAGCTGGGCGTTGCTGCTGGACAGCCTGACGGTGATCGTCAGCTTCTTCTTTTTCAATGCCGGCACCGCGAAGCTGCCACAGAGCTCCGATGGTAATACGATCACGCTGCTGGTGATCTTTCTGGTAGTCATCGCACTGGCCACTCTGCTCCAACAGAAGACGGTGGATCTCACCAAGAAGATGAACCCGGAAAAGCGGGGCAGCGTATATGACATGAAGTTCCAGGAGCGCTGGTGGGAAAGCTGCGACGAGGCGGAGCGCCGCCAGATCGGCCAGGCCAGCTACAAGGCCTACGTTACGGTGAGCCGCTTCTGTCCTTACTGCTGGGGCGTGCTGCTTCTGGGGAACATGGTCTTTCACTACGGCATCCTGCCCAGTGCCGTGGTGCTGGTGATCTGGGCGGTGCTGTCGGTGAGCTATACCCGGGAGGCCATCCGCCTGGGCCGCCGGGGCCAGAAAACAGAATAAGAGGACAAAAAGGAAAGGCCGCTTATGCGGCCTTTCCTTTTGTGGATCGTGTACTTTGATTTACTTCTTCTTGCTCTCCCACTTGGTGACGCACAGGGAACAGGCAATGTCGCCGGTGACGTTCAGGCAGGTACGGCCCATGTCGAACAGACGGTCCACAGCCACGATCAGGCCAATGTAAGCCACGGGGATGCCGATGGCTTCCAGCACCATGGCCAGCATGATCATACCGGCGCCGGGAGTACCGGCGGTGCCGATGGAGGCCAGCGTAGCGGTGACCACAATGAGGATCATCTGGCTCAGGGTCAGCTGCATACCGGCACAGGTGGCCAGGAACACAGTGGCAACGCACTGATAGATGGCGGTGCCGTCCATGTTGATGGTGGCGCCCAGAGGCAGCACGAAGGAGGAAATATCGTCCTCAGCGCCCAGAGCATCGGCGCACTCCTTGGAGACCGGCAGGGTCGCGGCGGAGGAGGTGGAGGTAAAGGCGAAGATCATAGCCGCGGAAGCATTCTTGAAGAACTTGACGGGGCTGATGCCGGCAAACGCCTTGGCGGAAACAGAATAGACCAGCACGGCGTGGAGAATGTAGCCGATGTAGGCGCACAGAATGACCAGCGCCAGAGAGCCGAGGATCTCAGCGCCCTGGGTGGCAACCACCCAGGTCATGTAGGTAAACACACCAATGGGACTCAGGGAGATGATGAATTCCATCAGCCGCTCTACCACGGCATAAGCGGAGGTCACCATGTCCCGGACCAGCTTGGACTTCTCGCCGGCAGCCAGAATGGAGCCGCCGAACAGCAGGGCAATGACGATGACCTGAAGCATATTGGCTTCGGTAAACGCCTTCCACATGTTGGTGGGGAAAATGGCAACCAGAGTTGCCATGAAGCCGGCGTATTCCTTGGCCTCGTACTCGGCGGCCTGAGCGGCCTCGCTGAGGTTGGGGAACAGGCCCGCGTTGTTGAACACCGTTGCCAGGACCAGACCGATGACGCAGGCCACGGCGGTAGTGACCATGAAGTAGAGAATGGTCTTCCAGCCAACGGCGCCTACCTTTTTCATGTCGCCCATGGAGATGATGCCGTCGATCATAGACAGCAGCACCACAGGCACCACGATGAACTTCAGCAGGTTGACGAAGATATCACCGAAGGGCTTGATGTAGCTGGTGGTGAAGCCGGCTGCGCCGGTGAAGTAGAACATCAGACCGACAACGATACCCAGTACCAGAGCAATAAAGATCTGTACCGGCAGGGACAGTTTTTTCTTTTTTTCCATAGAATACGCTCCCTCTTTCACACTTTTTAATACGCTGTGCGTAAAATTCGCAGAAATTTACGCAAATATAATTGGAGATATTATAGCGGTATGCCGGGAACTTGTAAAGTCCGCACTAATAAAGTTGTTTATTTTGTGCAAAATCCCATCTGTTTCACTGAATCATTCGTCAAAACAGAGATTCTATGGGCGTTTTTTGCTTATTTTGCCCGTATACGGAAGCCGCAGAAACGGATGGCGGCTTTTGCAAGCTCCGCCGTGGGATCCACCACGGGGACCGTCAGGCCCACGGCCTCCGCAGCCAAGGGCAGTTCCGTGCAGCCCAGCAGGAACACACCGGCCCCACGGGTCATCATATGCTCCACCACGGTCAAAAGATCCGCCCGGTAAGCGTCCGGACCTTTTCCGGCTTTGACACCGTCATAGATGACCCGCATGAGGGCATCCTGCTCTTCCGCCTCCGGGGTCAGGTACGGCACACCGGCTTCCCCAAGGGCATTTTGATACAGTTGAGCGGAAAGCGTTCCCTTTGTGGCCAGAATTCCCACGGTTTTTCCGGGGAACTGGGCTTTGCAGGCTTCCGCAGCGGCGGTGAGGATGCTGAGGAAGGGGATCTCTGTCATAGCCTGGAGCCGGGGCAGGAAGTAATGGGCGGTGTTGCAGGGCATGATGACACAGTCTGCACCGCAGGCTTCCAGATTCCGGAGGGCACTTGCCATTTCCGGTACCGGATCCGGGCCGCTGTTGAGGATGGCGGCGGTGCGGTCGGGAATGTTGGCATTGCTGTCGATGTACACCCGGATGTGGTCCCGGTCCGTCTCCGCCTTGGTCAGCAGGGTGATTTTTTCAAACAGGTCTGCGGTGGCCAGAGGGCCCATGCCCCCTAAAATGCCGATGGTCTTTTTTGTGCTGCTCATTTTAGATACCTCGATTCTATGATGTTCAGCTCCAGAATTCCGGGAAGAGGAGCTCGCTGCCCACCTTGATGGTCAGCAGGATCAAAACGGCGATCACCGTGGGCCGGACGATTTTGCTGCCGTTTTTGATAGCCAGACCCGCACCGATATAGTGCCCCAGAATGGACGCCACGGAGGAGATCAGGCCAACGCCCACCAGCACATACCCGGCCCGCAGGGCGGTGAACAGGCTGCCCAGATTGGAGGCCAGATTGACCACCTTTACGCCGCCGGCCGCGTGACGGGTATCCAGCTTGGCGAAACGCACCAGCGCGATCATCATGAAGGTGCCGGTGCCGGGGCCGTAATACCCGTCATATCCGCCGATGACAAAGGCAGAGCCCCAGATGATGAGCCGCCGCAGCCAAGGGTCCAGCGGCGCTGTTTCATCCGGCCACTTCCGGGTCCGCAGGGTGATGAACGCCACCACCGGCAGCACCACCAGCAGCAGGTATTTCAGCACTACCGCAGGGGTGTGGTGCTGGAGCCAGGTGCCACAGACGGAGCCGGTCAGGGATAACGCCACCGCCGGGGCAAAGAGCTTCCAGTCCACCAGTCCCTGATGGATGAACCGGGCTGTGGAAAAAATCGTGCCGATGCCGGAGGAGAGTTTATTCGTCCCCAAAGCGTTATAAATGGGAAGGTTTGAGAGGCCCATGAGATAGGCAGGGACGGTGATGATCCCGCCGCCTCCGGCGATGGCGTCCATAAACGCGCCTAAGAAAACGCCGACGCAGATCAGCAGTACCACCCAGAGGGCTACGCCGTCCACCGTGATGTCAGTCAGGAAGGAAATCATGAAAACTCCTTGTTTACGGCCCGCGGGGCCTGAATTTTGCTGTCAGGCCAGTGGGTCCGACAGATGGAATGTACTCATCTTAACAGACCTTAAACGCCTTGTGCACCGGCATATTCTACAAGAAGCGAGAACAAAAACTGGAAAAGTAAGACAAATCGGACAAAGAGTGTCTTTTCTTTTCGACACCCTCTTACCTTGACGCTTTCGGCTATCCGGCGGTATAATACAAAATTAAAGTATATCATCTGTAAAATGAATTGCGGCTGCCTTGACGTAATCGTTTTAAAATGCTACCCTCAGTATGAGAAAAAATAATATGGCAGCAGAAAGGGGAGACCCATGGCAGATCAGACACAACTGTACCACAGCGGCAGCCTGACGGACGGCTGGAGGCTCTTCGGCGCACACCCTGCCACAGAGGGAGACGTCCACGGCTGGTGGTTCAACGTTTGGGCGCCTCATGCAAAGGCTGTTTCCGTGGTCGGAGATTTTAACGGCTGGGACCTGACCGTTGATCCACTTACCCAAAAGGGCGAGTTCTGGCAGGGCTTTCTTTCGGACCTGCCCGTCTATACCAGCTATAAGTATGCCATTACCGGCGAGGATGGCAGAGTTCACTACAAGGCGGACCCCTACGGGTTCCATACGGAGACCCGCCCCGGCACCGCCAGCAAGCTCTATGACATTGAGCATTTTTCCTGGACGGATGAGGACTTCCGCCGCAATAAGCAGCCGGTGTACCATCAGCCGCTGAATATTTACGAGGTCCATCTCGGCTCGTGGCGGAAGCATGAAAACGGCGAGTTCCTGGATTACCGGGATATGGCCCGGCAGCTGGCGGCTTATGTGAAGGAAATGGGCTATACCGCCGTGGAGCTGCTGCCGGTGACGGAGCATCCTCTGGATGATTCCTGGGGCTACCAGTGCACCGGATACTTTGCGCCTACCTCCCGGTTCGGTACGCCGGAGGATTTCATGTGGTTTGTAAACCACCTTCACGAAAACAACATTCCGGTGATTTTGGACTGGGTCCCCGCGCACTTCTGCAAGGATGAGCAGGGCCTTTACGAGTTTGACGGTACCTGCTGTTATGAATATGCCGATCCCCGGAAACGGGAACACGCCGGCTGGGGTACCCGGGTCTTTGACTACGGGCGGCCGGAGGTGGTGAGCTTCCTCCTCTCCTCTGCCCGGTTCTGGCTGGAAATGTACCACATCGACGGCATCCGGGTGGACGCTGTGGCCTCCATGCTGTATCTGGATTACGGGCGGCAGGACGGCCAGTGGACTCCCAATATCCACGGCGGACGGGAAAACCTGGAAGCGGTGGAATTTCTCCGGAAGCTGAACACCATGGCCTTTGAGGTGGATCCCAACGTGCTGATGATCGCTGAGGAATCTACCGCCTGGCCTCTGGTGACCAAGCCTGCCGACGTCGGCGGACTTGGATTCAATCTGAAGTGGAACATGGGCTGGATGAATGACATGTGCCACTATCTGAAGCTGGACCCCTGGTTCCGGCAGGACCACCACCGGGATTTGACCTTCTCCATGATGTACGCGTTTTCCGAGAACTATGTCCTTCCCATCTCCCATGACGAGGTGGTCCACATGAAGGGCAGTGTGGTGGGGAAAATGCCCGGAGACTACGAAAACCAGCTTCGCTGCACCCGGGGCTTTTATGCGTACCTGCTGGCCCATCCCGGCAAGAAGCTGCTGTTCATGGGACCGGAGATCGGCCAGTGGCACGAATGGGACTCCAACGGTCAGTTGGACTGGTACTTATTGGAGCATGCGGAAAATCAGCAGCTCCATGCGTTCTTCAAGGCCGCCAACGCCTTCTACAAGGCGGAGAGCGCCCTGTGGGACATTGATTTTGACTGGCAGGGCTTTGAGTGGCTGGTGCCGGATGACAATCACAACAACGTGGTGGTGTTCCTCCGGCGGGATCAGGCAGGGAACGAGCTGCTGTGCGCGGTGAACTTCTCCCCCAACGATTATGAAAACTACCGGGTAGGCGTACCGCCCCGCAAGCGGTATGTCCCCGCCTTTACCACCGACGCGCCGGAATTCGGCGGCAGCGGGTTTGCGGATACGAAGCCGCTGACGGTAAAGGACACGCCCTCCCACGGAAAAGAACAGTCTGTCACTCTCCGGCTCCCCGCGTTCGGGGCGGTATTCCTCCGGGGAGAGGGCAGCTTTACAAAGCGCGGTTCGGCAACCAAGGTGAAAAAAGTGAAAAATAGGAAAAGGAGCTGATCCACCCATGAAAAAAGAGTGTATCGCTATGCTGCTGGCTGGCGGGCAGG
>ENA-OOXT01002608-OOXT01002608.1-human-gut-metagenome-genome-assembly--contig:-NODE-2608-length-9971-cov-2.756555_pt1 | contig 9971 bp, 9 predicted proteins | sample MGYA00241590_ERZ501349 | MGnify/ENA primary metagenome ERZ501349 (study PRJEB25962, sample SAMEA2042838) | human gut metagenome | biome: human gut; feature: human-associated habitat; material: faeces...
AAAACCCGACGCCGGTGATTCACCGGGCGTCGGTTTTTGTTATGTCTTTTGCGCTGTACAGGGCGGTTTACTCCATGACGGACGTCACAGCACGGTGACTTCGGTCGGGATGACCGGATCGCCCTTCATCAGGCTCTGCGCGCCGATCGGCAGTTCGGCGAGCGCCTGCGCGCGGTAGTTGTGCGCGTTGACGATTGCATCGTGGCCCTGGTATTCGCTGTGGTTCTCGCCATTGGTGACGTAGTCGACGAGCAGGTCCTTCCAGCCGTCTTCCGGCTGGTATGCGGCGAGCTTGTCTTCGGAGCCGGAGATGACGTGTTCGCAGTCGGCCAGCGAGTATTCGTAGGAGCGGAAGGCGAGCTTGCGGCCCGGAACGGTGGCCTTGTCCTTCGACTTCTTGGCGACCGGCTGCATTTCGCCGGCGGAGTTCTCGCGTTCGGTGAGCTTGTAGACCATCGCGCAGGTCGGGGCGCCCGAGCCGGTGACGAGCATGGTGCCCACGCCGTAGGAGTCGACAGGTGCGGTCTGCAGTGCGGCCAGCGCGTATTCGTCGAGGTCGTTGGTGACGGTGATCTTCGTGTTGGTGGCGCCGAGTGCGTCCAGCTGGTTGCGTACGCGCTGCGCGAGGGAGGCGAGGTCGCCCGAATCGATGCGCACGCCGCCCAGTTCCGGTCCGGCCACTTCGACGGCGGTTTTCACGGCTTCTTCGATGTTGTAGGTGTCGACCAGCAGCGTGGTGTTTTTGCCGAGCGCCGCGATCTGCGATTCGAAGGCGCTTTTCTCGTCGTCATGCACCAGGGTGAAGCAGTGCGCGGCGGTGCCGATGGCCTTCAGGCCGTACATTTGCGCGGCCAGCAGGTTGGCGGTGCCCTTGAATCCGCCCACCACGGCGGCGCGTGCGGCGGCGACCGCGGCCCATTCGTTCGTGCGGCGTCCGCCCATATCCATGCACGGACGGTCCTTCGCGGCGGTGACCATACGGGACGCGGCGGAGGCGACGGCGGAATCGTAATTCAGAATGCTCAGCAGCAGCGTTTCCAGCAGCGTGCATTCGCCGAACGTGCCTTCAACCTGCAGGATCGGCGAGTTCGGGAAGAACATCTCGCCTTCGCGGTAGCCCTTGATGGAGCCGGAGAAGTGGAAGTTCTCCAGCCATTTGATGGTTTCCGGGCTGACCACCTTGCGGTCGGCGAGGAATTTCAGGTCGTTGTCGTCGAGGTGGAACTTCTCGAGCGCGTCGAGGATGCGTCCCTGTCCGGCGGCCACGCCGTAGTGGCGGCCCAGTGGCAGATGCCGGGTGAAGATCTCGAATACGCACTTGCGGTTGGCGGTGCCGTCCCTCAGGCATGCGTCAAGCATGGTGTATTCATACATATCAGTCATCATTGCGGGTGAGTAATCCAGCATTTCCAAAGCCTTTCTTGACTTTTGGTGAAACTGACCATAAGTGTAGGACCCACGGTGGCCAATCTTTGGTTGCATCCCATCATACGTGCAGGAGGGGTCTCGAGGCGCGGCGTGCTTGGCTGGTGATAGGGTCGAATGCTGAAAAGACGAGTAATCGGACGGCGGCAAAAGCCGAAATCAGCGGAAAGCGAAGTGCAGAACAGCAATGGTAGCGATTAAGGATATGTTGGGCGACCAGACCGTGGTGCGTGCGGACGGACGCAAGGTGGACGAACTGCGCCCGGTGCGCATCACCCGCCATTTCACGGACGTTCCGGAAGGCTCCGTGCTCATCGAATGCGGCAACACGCGCGTGATGTGCACCGCCACGTTCACAGCCGGCGTGCCGCGCTGGCGCAAGGACTCCGGCCTGGGCTGGGTCACCGCGGAATACGCGATGCTGCCGCGCGCCACCGCCGACCGTACCGACCGCGAGTCCGTGCGCGGCAAGATCGGCGGCCGTACGCACGAGATCAGCCGTCTGATCGGCCGCTGCCTGCGTGGCGTCGTCGATATGAAGGCGCTCGGCGAAAACCAGGTGCAGATCGACTGCGACGTGCTGCAGGCCGACGGCGGCACCCGCACCGCTTCGATCACCGGCGCGTACGTGGCGCTCGTCGACGCGATGCATTGGGCCGAGGAACACAAGCACGTCAAGTCCGCCGACCGCGTGCTCAAGGACTGGGTCTCCGCCGTCTCCGTCGGCGTGATCAACGGCAAGCCGATGCTGGACCTGCCGTACATCGAAGACAGCCAGGCCATGACCGACATGAACGTGGCCATGACCGGTTCCGGCGATTTCATCGAGATCCAGGGCACCGCCGAGCATCGTCCGTTCAACCGCGCCGAACTCAACACCCTGCTCGACCTCGCCGAAAAAGGCAACAGGGAGCTGCAGGCCGCCCAACGCGTCGCGCTCGCGCTCGACTGAGCCGATCGACGGCACGGCATGCGCTGAATGTAGGACGTTGACGGTCCGATGCCGGCGACTCGGCGCGCATGGAACAACGCAAAACAGATATAAGTAGGAAAACGACGGAAGGAACCGTAAGGCATGAAGATCATCGTCGCCACGCATAACGAAGGCAAACTGGCGGAAATCCGCCGCATTCTCGAGGAACGTCTCGGCGCGGACGCCGCCGACATCGAGCTCGTCTCCGCAGGCTCCCTGGGATTGCCCGATCCGGTCGAGGACGGCGTGACCTTCCAGGAGAACGCGCTCATCAAGGCACGCGACGTGGCCGAACGCACCGGCTGCCCGGCAGTCGCGGACGATTCCGGCCTGATCGTGGACGTCATGGGCAACGCGCCGGGCATCCTGTCCGCACGCTGGGCCGGCGAGCACGGCAACGACAAGGCCAACAACGCGCTGCTGCTCAAGCAGCTGGCCGACATCCCCGACAGCAAGCGCACCGCACGGTTCCGCTGCGCCGCCGCGCTGGTCGTGCCGGGAGAGCGCAAGACGGACGGTGCGGATGATGATAAGCCGTACATGATCGCCAGCGAAACCGTCGAAGTCGGCGAAATGCCGGGCGTGCTGCTGCGTGCCCCGCGCGGCGCCAACGGTTTCGGCTACGATCCGCTGTTTGTGCCGAACGATCAGCCGCAGCGTGCGGTCGACGCCGGCGAAAAGCTCACGTCCGCCGAAATGGAGCCGGCCGAGAAGAACGCGGTCTCCCATCGTGGCAAGGCGCTGCGCTCGCTGGTCGCATCGATCGAAGCGCTGGTCAAATAACATCGGATGACGGCCGCGACGGGCGCTTGCCGTGGCGCGCGACACTGGATGGCGTGCGTGCGATTTGTGCTCGTCCGGTTTTTCCGCTATGCTTTGTTTCTTGTGCGCGGCTAGCGTATGCTTACCGGGCATTGCGCCACTTTAGCTCAGTCGGTAGAGCGGCTCACTCGTAATGAGCAGGTCGACAGTTCGATTCTGTCAAGTGGCTCCACTGCCCTAGATGTTCGGAGGTTTTCCGAGCATCTAGGGTTTTGCATATGTGCATCCGTGCGTATCGGTTTTCGCCGTGCGCGGATGGTGATTGCGCGAGTGGCGGAATTGGTAGACGCGCAGGATTTAGGTTCCTGTGTCTTTGACGTGTGGGTTCAAGTCCCATCTCGCGCACATGTCCACGTTGATTCAGCCAATCGCGCTGCTGGCCATCATCCTCACCGGCTACCTGTTCAAACGCGCCGGCAAATTCAAAAACCGCGACTACCGCATCATGCAGGTCGCCCTGTTCAACCTGGTTCTGCCCTGCGCCATCATCTACTCGTTCGCCACGAACCCGCATGATTCCAGCATGCTGTGGATCTCCGTCTTCGGCTTCGTGGTCGCGTTCATCCCGCCCGTGCTCATCTTCCTCACCACACGTCACACGCCTGTGCAGGATCGCGCGTTCACCATGCTCAACGGTTCCGGCTTCAACATCGGCTGCTTCTGCTTCCCCGTGGTACAGGCGTTTCTCGGCACCGCGGCGATCGTGCCAGCGGCCATGTTCGACATCGGCAACTGCGTGATGGTGGCGGCCGGCACGAACGTCATGACGCAGACCCTCCTGCACATCCAGCCCGGCAAGACCTTGGACGAGCAGTACCAGGGGCATGCGCCGGTGCTGCCGTATACGAAACCCAAGGATCGCGATGCCCGCCGGCTGGCACGCCACGCGCTGCTACGCAACGTGGCGAAAGGCTTCTTCGGCTCCATCCCGTTCGACACCTACCTAGTCATGATCGTGCTCATGCTCGCCAATGTGAAGATCCCCGCCGTCGTGGCCACGTTCGTTGAGCCGCTCGCCAACGCCAACTCGTTCGTCGCCATGCTGATGGTCGGCATGCTGATGGACCTGCCCGCCGGCCGTGACGATGTGATGAAGCTGCTGAAGATCATCGGCCTGCGACTGCCATTCGGCCTGCTGTTCGCCGTCTGCGCATGGTTCGTGCTGCCGTTCGGCGCCAATGTGCGCGAAGCCGTGGTGATGTGCTGCCTCGCGCCAATCGCCGTGTTCTCCACCCTGTTCACCGACGAAGTGCTCGGCAATGCGAAACTCGCCGGCTTCTCGCTGTCCGTGTCCGCGATCATCGGCCTGGTCATGATGACCGGTGCGCACTTCCTGCTCGCCGCCATCGCCTGACTTGCGTAAGCCGCGTGCGTGGTCGTGCGTAAGTTGCGTACGTAATCGTAATGCGATCGTTGCATACGACAGCCGTTTTCACGTGCGTTGAAGCTTTTCCGCTGAACGTTGCATACGATTTCAGTAATCGTCGTTTATCTGGCATGTCGCCGCTGAAAAGTGGTCGGAACCGCGGTATATCGCGTTTCCGACCGAATGTGTTAACTCGGGAAACATTTTTGTGTTGTTCTGTCGGCTTTTGTGAGTATCTTGTGAGGTGAAGAAAACGGCTCGTGCCGTGGAAAATCGAACGAGATTCCACCGTCACGTTCCGCTTCACAGTGATGATGAAAGGACCTATCAACATGGCCATCAATCCTCCCGTTGACGCCACCAAGACCCCGGAGTGGGCCGCGCTGCAGAAGCACTACGACGAGCTGCAGTCCGAGGGCATCAGCCTCAAGCAGTGGTTCGCCGATGACGCCGAGCGCGTCGAGAAGCTGAGCTTCGATGCAGGCGACCTGCACTTCGATCTGTCCAAGAACCTGATCAAGCCGGAGACCCTGCAACTGTTCGCCGACCTGGCCAAGGCCGTCAAGCTCGACGAGCGCACCAAGGCCATGTACACCGGCGTGCACATCAACAACACCGAGGACCGCGCCGTGCTGCACACCGCGCTGCGCCGCCCGGTCGAGGACGAGGGCAAGTACATCGTCGACGGCCAGGACACCGTCAAGGACGTGCGTGAGGTGCTCGACCGCATCTACGCGTTCGCCGACAAGGTCCGCTCCGGCGAGTGGACCGGCGTGACCGGCAAGAAGATCGAGACCGTGGTCAACATCGGCATCGGTGGTTCCGACCTGGGTCCCGTCATGGTGTACGAGGCTCTGAAGCCGTACGCCGACGCCGGCATCTCCGCCCGCTACATCTCCAACATCGACCCGAACGATCTGGCCGAGAAGACCAAGGGCCTCGATCCGGAGACCACCCTGTTCATCATCGTTTCCAAGACCTTCACCACCCTGGAAACCCTGACCAACGCCCGTGAGGCCCGCACCTGGCTGCTCGAAGAGCTCAAGGCCAAGGGCGCCATCGACGGTTCCGACGCCAAGAACGCCGAAGCCATCAAGAAGCACTTCGTCGCCGTCTCCACCAACCTGGAGAAGGTCGCCGAGTTCGGCATCGACCCGAACAACGCGTTCGGCTTCTGGAACTGGGTCGGCGGCCGTTACTCCGTCGATTCCGCCGTCGGCACCTCCCTCGCCGTGGTCTTCGGCCCGGCCCGCTTCGAGGAGTTCCTGCACGGCTTCCACGAGATCGACGAATACTTCGCCAACACCCCGTTCGAGAAGAACGTCGTCGTGCTGCTCGGCATGCTGAACGTGTGGTACCGCAACTTCTTCAAGGTCGCCTCCCACGCCGTGCTGCCGTACGACCAGTATCTGCACCGCTTCCCGGCCTACCTGCAGCAGCTGACCATGGAGTCCAACGGCAAGTCCGTGCGTTGGGACGGCACCCCGGTCACCTCCGAGACCGGCGAGATCTTCTGGGGCGAGCCGGGCACCAACGGCCAGCACGCCTTCTACCAGCTGATCCACCAGGGCACCCAGCTCATCCCGGCCGACTTCATCGCGTTCGTGAACACCCCGAACCCGACCAAGGACGGCGACCAGGACGTGCACGAGCTGTTCCTGGGCAACTACTTCGCCCAGACCAAGGCCCTGGCCTTCGGCAAGACCGCCGACGAAGTGCGCGCTGAGGGCACCCCGGAAGAGATCGTCCCGGCCCGCGTGTTCACCGGCAACCGTCCGACCACCTCCATCTTCGGCGTGGCTCTGACCCCGTTCGCGCTCGGCGAGCTCATCGCCCTGTACGAGCACATCACCTTCGTCGAGGGCACCGTGTGGGGTCTGGACTCCTACGACCAGTGGGGCGTCGAGCTCGGCAAGCAGCTTGCCAAGCAGATCACCCCGGCCATCTCCAAGGATGACGAGGCTCTGGCCGCCCAGGATCCGTCCACCCAGTCCCTGATCAAGTTCTACCGCGCCAACCGTGAGTTCTGATTCCGCTGCGTTGCATCAGAACTCACGGTTGCGTGCGCCGCACGGTGTTGTCTGGTGAACGGTCTGGCGACCGTTCATGCCGCGAGTTCTGATCTTCCATCGAAACGTGGCGTCTAGCGCGTACGTGGCATACCCCATCCGTGTCTTGCGGATGGGGTATTTTTGATTATTGCTGTGCCGAAAGGCGGGACGCCGCATAATCCCGCTTTTCTGTGGGTCCAGCCGGAACGGTCGCAGGTAACTCCGGCCGTGCTTTATCGCAATATTTCCGGCGGATCGGCAACCCTTCGCAGGCAGACCTGCGGAGTGGAAGAACAGGCTGAGCCGGCAATCGCAAGAACGCCGTACGAGGCCCTTACCTGTGCGCTGATATGCGGCGGCGACTCGAGGAAACACAATGGTTAACGCTATTGAGGCATTTGACGCCAAGCACCTGAAGCCGGCTGAGGAAATCCCGGCATTCCGTCCTGGTGACACCGTTGAAGTCAACGTGAAGATCAAGGAAGGCAACAACTCCCGTCTGCAGGCTTTCACCGGCGTGGTGATCGCTCGTCAGGGTGGCGGCGTCCGTGAGACCTTCGTGGTCCGCAAGATCAGCTTCGGCACCGGTGTCGAGCGCCGCTTCCCGCTGCACTCCCCGGCCATCGATTCCATCAAGGTGGTCCGCAAGGGCCGCGTGCGTCGCGCCAAGCTGTACTACCTGCGCAACCTGCGCGGTAAGGCCGCTCGTATCGTCGAGCGCCGCGACAACTCCGAGAAGTGAGTTCGAATCGCAAATAAAGCGTGAAATCGGCTCTTCGGCAACCCGTCGAGGAGCCGATTTTCTATATTGGGCCGCTATGATAGGGGCCAGTGCGTGAAACCGGACGGTAAGGAATCCCATGAAGCATGCCAGAAGAAGAGTCGAAAGCGAGGAAAGCTTCGGCTTACGAGACACCCTGATCTGGTGCGGCATACCCATCGTCATCGTGCTGCTGGTACGCATGTTCCTGTTCGGCTTCTACGTGATTCCGTCCGGCTCCATGCTGAACACCATCGAACCGGGCGACCGGGTCATCACCAGCAAACTCACCCCCAAAGTCTTCAAGCTCCAGCGCGGCGACGTGGTGGTCTTCAAGGACCCCGACCATTGGCTGCAGCAGGAGAACAGCGGCCGATTCGGCGGCGACTACCTCATCAAACGACTTATCGGCCTGCCCGGTGACACCGTGGCATGCGAAGGGCCCGGCAAGCCGGTCACGGTCAACGGCGTGGCCATCGACGAAACTTCGTACATCCGCTCCGGCGTGGACCCCAGCTCCTTCGCGTTCAGTGAAAAAGTGACTGCGGGACATGTGTTCGTCATGGGCGACAATCGCGCCAATTCCGCTGATTCCCGCTACCATCAGGACGATTCCTCGCACGGCCTCGTGCCGGTTTCCGACGTGGTCGGCGTCGGTCTGGTCAAGTACTGGCCGCTGAACCATATCAGCACGCTGGACGCGCATCACGACGTGTTCAAGGACGTGCCGGAAGGATCTGCCGACTGATGTCCGTTTCCATAGTGCCCACGCTGGATATGGAACGGGCGATCGCGGCCTCCGGCTACGACGTGATCGTCGGTTTCGACGAAGTCGGCCGCGGTTCGCTCGCCGGTCCCGTCATGGTCGGCGCCGCTGCGATTCGCGCGTGCGATCTGTCCGGTCCGTCGCCGTTTGCCGTACCCGACGGTGTGGCCGATTCCAAAATGCTGACGGAACACCGTCGCGAAACCATTTTCGAAGAACTCAAATCCTGGTGCGCGTCATGGGCCGTCGGCTCGGCCAGCAACACGGAAATCGACGATTGGGGCATCTCCTATGCGCTTGGCATCGCCGCATTGCGCGCACTCGGCCAAGCGGAAGAGAAACTCGGCATCGACGGCGATGGCATGCTTGACGGCAAGCCGGTGAAGGTCGGTGCGATCCTCGACGGACCGAACGACTACATCACCAAGGCGCTGAACACCTTCGACGCGCCGGACGTGCCGGTGCCAGCGGACGTCGCCACCAAAGTGAAAGGCGACCGGTACTGCGCCACCGTCGCCACCGCAGCCGTCATCGCCAAAGTCACGCGAGACCGGCTCATGGTCGAACTGGGAGCGCAACCCCAATATGAACCCTATGAATGGGCCCACAACAAGGGTTACGGTTCGGCCGCACACCGTGACGCCATCGCTGAATTCGGGCCCAGCGACCTGCACCGCCTCTCCTGGCATCTCGTCTGACATACGGCATCTCATCCGCAGTCCGCGATTACGCTAATCCTTGCGGATGATGCATGCCGGAAGGAAACCTGTAAGTTCATCCCGCCGTCTGATGGCCGGGACCAATCCGTTTCCGTACCGTAGGAAACATGGAACACATACTTCACGCGACCGATCTGGTCATGGATTATTCGACCCAACAGGCGACACCGAACGCCACACACATGCTGGCGCTCAATCACGTGGATTTCGGCATCCAGGCAGGCGAAAGCATCGCGGTCATGGGACCGTCCGGTTCCGGCAAATCGACGTTACTGCACGCACTCGCCGGCATCATCACCCCGACAGCCGGCAATGTGATGTTTCGCGGTGCCAACCTGGCGCGGTTGAGCGACGCTGACCGCACCAAACTGCGCCGCAGCGCCTTCGGCTTCGTCTTCCAATCCGGACAACTGCTGCCGGAACTGCCGGCCATCGAAAACATCGCGTTGCCGATGATGCTGGGCGGCGCAAGCTACCAGCAGGCCACCGACACGGCCATGCTATGGCTGGAACGATTGGGATTGCGCCAGCTCGCGCAACAACGTCCCGGCGAAATGAGCGGCGGCCAGATGCAGCGCATCGCCATCGCACGTGCGCTCGCCGCGCAGCCGGCAGTCATCTTCGCCGATGAACCGACCGGCGCGCTCGACCAGACCACCGGCCACGAAATCATGAGCATTCTCATGCGGACCGCACGACAGACCGGCGCGGCCGTGGTCGTGGTGACGCACGATTCGAACGTGGCCGCATTCTGCGATGCCACCGTTACCATGCGTGACGGCAGGCTGAGCTCGCCGCAGCAATCCCAACCTACCGCCGGAGGCGCACGATGAACATGTTCCGATTATGGCGATTGTTCCACCGCTCCGGCACCCGCGGCACATCCAGCCGCACCTCTGCGCTGGCCATCGTTGCCTTCGCATCCGCCACCGCCGTCTTCCTAACCGTGCTCGGAGGCCTGCATGGCTTCATCTGGCGGGCCTCCGCCGACCACACGTTCGGTTGCATGATCAATTCCAACAGGTGCGTGCCCGGTACATACGAAACATGGTCCAAAACCCTGGCGCACGCCGACAAGCTCGTCGCCAC
>ENA-OOXT01002609-OOXT01002609.1-human-gut-metagenome-genome-assembly--contig:-NODE-2609-length-9968-cov-2.739231_pt1 | contig 9968 bp, 5 predicted proteins | sample MGYA00241590_ERZ501349 | MGnify/ENA primary metagenome ERZ501349 (study PRJEB25962, sample SAMEA2042838) | human gut metagenome | biome: human gut; feature: human-associated habitat; material: faeces...
AAACGGCGGTGAAATGACGGTTAAAGACGGCGGAGCCGCAGAGAAGACGACGGTTTCGGGAGGAACAATGACTGTTGATGAAGAAGGCATTGCTCAAAACACGACCGTTTTATCCGGCACTCAGTATGTTTACGGGAGGGACGTCAACGGCAGGGTCAGCGGCGGGGAGCAGATTATAGAAGGCGGCGGCAGTGCCGAAAATGCCGTTGTGTCGGAAAACGGTATTCAGCAGGTCGGATTTTACGGAACGTCGGAGAATACCAGAGTAGATGCCGGCGGTGTACAGACTGTCGGTTGGGAAGGAACTGCTGCCAATACGACGCTAAACGGCGGGACAATGAATGTTGAATCCGGAGGAACATCTCTGCAGGCCAAAATAGTTTCCGGCACTCAGAATGTTTTTGGTACAGACCGCGAAAGCGCTGTTTCCGGCGGCATCCAGATTGTAAAAGAGCAGGGATATGTACATAATGCAGTTATATCAGGTACCGGGATACAACAGGTTGACGCCGGCGGAACTGCAGAAAACTCCGTAATCGAAAATGGCGGCCGCCTTACTGTCGCCGGAGATATTAACGGTGCTGTTATCAAAAAAGGAGGTCAGGCAGAAATACAAAACGGCGGCAAAACGTCAGGAATGTCCATAAACGGCGGAAACTCTTATATCAAATCAGGAGGAGAAGCCGTTTCAAGCGTCATCAGCCTGGGCACAGAGTATGTGGAAGGGAAAAGCGAAAATGCCCGGATTTATATCGGAGGCAGCCAGATTGTCGAAAACGGGGGGATTGCCTCGGGAAGTACCGTAAACCTTTTCGGCGTACAACAGGTTGCCGACGGCGGGCAGGCGGCGGAAAGCAGAATTATCGGCGGGACTCAGATTGTCCGTGGCACTGCCGATGGAACGGAATTGTTTGCCGGGCTGCAGAATATTGAAACCGGCGGACTTGCTTCGGATACTAAAATCCATGGCGGCATACAGACTGTATTCTCAGGCGGAATTTCGCGGAATACGGAGGCCGACGGCGGATTAATCGTATTGCATTCGGGCGGAATTATGTCCGGAATTACAAAAATAACCGATGGCATTCTAAATGTCGCCGGAACAAACAATATTTCAGATTTAGAGTTGAAAAATGCCTTGGTAACCATAATAAAGGAACCGGGCTTTTCGCAGCTGCAGATAGATAAGCTCGACGGCAGCGGCATTTTCAGTATCAGCAGCAATTTGGCGCAAAATGAAGCCGATCACTTGGATATCGGGGGCGACAACGGAAATTTCGGGCTGATTGTGCACGATTACAGTGCTGACGGAAATCTGCCTGCAGAATTTAAGCTCATAGACGAAACGTCGTCGGCAGCGGATAACTTTTACTTGGTTGGCAACGCCGTTGATGTTGGTGCTTTCAGATATAATCTGCAGCATGACGGCGATGACTGGGTACTGCATCGGACGCAGGAACATACAGACAGTTCGCTGATTGCCAAAAATACGTACAGTTCGCTGGCCTCGTTATTTTATACGCACCTTAATCCGTTGTACAACCGTTTTCGCATGAAACATAAACGAACCGGAAAAGATGACGGACTATGGATTAAGGGGATTGGCCGCGAAATTAAATTCCGCTACAAAGACCAGACGAAAAGCAATATGAAAATTTATGGAGCGGAAATCGGTTATGACCGTGAAATCTGGCATAATGGCGGAAAGGGCCTGCAGTTGGGGCTGTATGGCGGAACAAGCGATTCAAGACAGAAATACGACCGCGGCGGGCATGGCGACGGCGAAACGCAGAGCCTCGGAGTATATTCAACCCTGAGTACGGCAGATAACTGGTTTGTAGATGTTGTCGGAACGTATTTCTGGCACACGCAGAAGATAAAAAGCTATACGCCTTCGGGTTCCGATGTCAACGGCAAGTATGATGCAAACGCATGGCAGGTTTCGGCTTTTGTCGGAAAGAGATGGGATATTGCCGAAAGCTGGTTTGTCGAACCATATATGGGACTGAACTATATGCGCGTAGACGGAATAGATTACCGGACAAATTTTAATACGCGGGTCAGTGCGTCGGCTGCGGATTATTTGGGAGGCAGTATCGGGGTATCGGGAGGAAAAGAGTTTGTTTTGGCTGATGGAACCGTTTTTGATGCTTACGGACGCTTTAGCCTGATGCACGATTGGGACGGCAAAAGTCCGGTTACCGTGGCAGACGAAATCTTTGCCGAAGATACGTCCTCGCTGCGTTATGAATTGGGGGCGGGAATAGCCGCCGCGTGGAACGAGACAAATTCCGCCTATTTTGAAGCGTCAACCCAGCTTGGCAGCAGCGTCCGTTTTCCGTGGGAAATCAATATCGGCATTCAGTTTAATTTCTGAAAAGCAACAGGCTCGGTATAAGCAGTTCCCCCTAAATGAGAAGTATAGTCCGCAAAGTCATAAAATCATAAAGATTAAAATCCTTCCTCTTTGTAAGGACGGGACATCAGCTCGTCCATAGCCTCATTTATAGATAAACCGCTGAACAGAACTTTGTTGACCGTTTCGCATATCGGCATTTCTATGCCCAGCTCATGTGCACGTTTGACAACGGCTTTGGCCGTATAAATTCCTTCTACCGTACGCGTATTTTCCTCCAGCAGTTTCTCTGCGTGGCCGCAGGCGCCGACCTCATATCCGAAACTGAAATTGCGGGAGGTTGCACAGTTTGCCGTCAAAACGAGGTCACCCATGCCGCTCATCCCCATCATCGTGCGCAAGGTTCCGCCCAAAGCCTTGGACAGCCGTACCATTTCGTTAAAGCCGCGTGTAATCAGCGCCGCTCGCGCCCCGTCGCCGAGTTTAGCCCCTTCAACAACGCCCGAAGCGATGGCAATGACGTTTTTGACGCTCCCGCCGATTTGCGGCGAAATCATGTCAGCGGTCAGATATGGGCGGAAATAAGGCGTTCCGAGCATGTTGGCAAGTTCGGAGGCAATTCCCTCTTTAGCACAGGCAATCGTAACGGAGGCCAGCTTCTGTTTGGCAACATCGACTGCAAACCCCGGACCGGACAAAATGGCAACCGTAGCATAAGGAATTTCTTCCTGCAATACTTCCGAGAGCATCTTTCCCGTTTCCACTTCAATCCCTTTGGCGCATAAAACGATAACCGTGTCTTCTTTGACATAGGATTTCATCTGTTTCAGCATCAAACGTGTCCATTGTGCCGAAGTTGTCAGCAGAATAACCTTGGCAAATGCGAAAACATCGGCGATATCGGCAGAGGCTCTGATGGCATCAGGCAGGGGAATATCCGGCAGGAACATTTTATTGACGTGCTTCTGGTTGACGGAGTCGACAACTTCCTGTTCGCGTGCCCAGCACAAAACGTCGTTTCCGGCGCGTGCAGCAGTTAAAGCCAGCGCCGTTCCCCAAATTCCCGTTCCTATAATGCCGATTCTTTTCATAAATTTCTCCTTAAACAATATTCAAAAACTGCCGCAACGCATAGCATCAGGCTGTTCTCCGCTTATAAGCGGAATTTACAGAATTATAGTTAATAAAATATAAATATTGCCCGGGTAACCATTTCATCATTACGCGGTTGTTTAAGGAATTTTCGATTGGCACCTATAATCTTGAGCAGATAACGCGGAAAGCCGCTGATTTGAGGCTTAAGATGAAAACCAGTAAGAAGCTTCATAAACAAACTATCCGCGGAATATTAAGCAACCGTTTTTATATCGGGGAAATGTATAGCGGCGGGCAATATTATCCGCAATGCGGCGGCTATCGGACGAGAGAGGAAAATGGGGTTGAAAAAGTGAGAGAGGCATTAAAAACATGCCTAAAACCGTTGTCGAGAAATTGGTTGCCTGTTTGGATGAAGAAATTTACAAAGACCATAAAATGGAAATAGAAGCCAAGAAAGCATTGGACAGGCAGATTGCCGGTTTTGCCGAAAAGGAAAGCCGGTTGATAGTCTTGTTTACGGAAGGCAGTATTACACAGGATTTATATACCAAAAAACTAACCGAGTACAGACAGGATAAGAAAAAACTGGAAGAGCGGTTAACCGACTATAGTCATCTGACTAAGCAAGGTCTAATAACGCTCAAATACTTGGCTGGCTTGCTTTTGATGTCAGACCAGATATGGAATTTTCTGAACAACGACAAAAAACAGCAGGTTTTAAAATTACTTTGTTCGGAAATTTTATTGGACGGTAAAAATGTAGATATTTCAATAAGAAAGCCTATTTTAGCACTGACTAAAATAGGCTCTTGTCAAGTCTGGCTGGGGTGGCTGGAAGGCATAAAACCCAAAAATCCAAGTCAATGAAAAAACGCCATTTTTTCAGGCTAAAGGGCGGTTTTTCCGAACTTTAAAACACACCCAACTGTCTCACCCTTTTAATCAATTTATAACCACCATACCCCACCGGTTTCTATAGTCAAGAAGGATTTTATATAGTTCGGGAAAATGGATGTTTTGTTTTTAGGAGGTAATGATAAGTGCAAATTTTTATTTTGCATTGATGCATAATTAAAATAAACATATATTGAAGATTGTAATTTATAATAAGGTGAGAAGTAATGCTTAAGACGGATAATGAAGCCTTTAATCAAGAGTTTGATGAGATTAAAGAACAGTTTTATAAAGTTATGCAAAAAAATCTCAGTCAGGGAAATCCAGCAAAACATATGAGTAAAGCGAAAAAATATTTTATAGCTATTAAAACGGACAATAAAAAATTTAATCATAGAGTTCAAAACAACTTTGCGAAATCGTTAATAAAAGAATTTGCAGAAACAGGTTATCAAATAGAATTTAATAATGCAAATGAATAAATCTAAGGATTGTAATTTCTAAAGAAAAATATCATCTACGCTTTATCTCCATAAAGACGCATTCTTAGTCTTTGGCGGGGTGAGGGGACGCGGGCTTTGATTTTCTTTAAGTTTTCATCCAAATACGGATATTGCAATTTGCAGATTTCGTTATAAAGGATTTCAATCGGGAAATTGCTGCCATATACTCTTTCACCGGTATCAATACCTTCCCATCCGCAAATAGCGTTTTGATATTCTCTGCCGACATTGGCATCGCGGAGTTCCGGCTTTACCGTATGGCGAAAGCTGTGAAAGACTTTTCTTTTGCCGCTGATACCTATGCTTTCCAAATATCTGCCAAACCATTTGGACATTTTATCAGCATAGTGATTGTATTGAGCGTAAGTAAGCTGATAAAATACGCGTTGTTTGCGTTTGGATTTCACCGAAAGCAAATAATCTAAAAAGCCCATTTCAATAATTTTGGGATGAATCGGTACAATTCTTTTAGAAACCTTATTTTTCAAATGTTGGTCGGGACGTTCGTCTGTAAAAATCATATAATAAATATTGTTTTCTTTTTTGATGTCATCGCAATAAAGTTGGCATAATTCGTTCAGACGAGCACCGCTGTATAAGGCCATTAGCGGAATATAGTAGCGATAGGCAAAGTTTTCATCTTCCGGATAAGGATAATATTCAGGATTAAATATCTTCAATAACTCGGCTTTGGTAAAGCGGTCATAACTTTGGCGGCTATCTTTGACCGGAATTTCTATCTGAACGTTTAAGGCCGCACTGACATAACCTTTTCTCTGAGCGTAGGTTAAAAATTCTTTGAATACACGTAAGTAGCGTTTGACCGTGGTGGTGGACATGGTCTTATCACCAATCTCGGGCAAAAGCATATCGGTCAGCTTTTTGTGTTTGGAAGCACTCATCTTCTTCCAACCGCGTGGGACATAATAGATTTTGGTTGAAATCGTATCACAGTCTTTAGCGGTTAAATTTTCAACATATTTCTTATTAACCAAGCTGAACACCACATCCAGACAGGTTTCATCTTGATATAAAGTGTTATCGCCGGTTCCTTTGACATTTTTCTTATATTCTCTGAATTTTTCAAACAGAGTCTTCCAATGTGTTTTAATTTGCGGCGAACGAACGGTGTTGGCTGTTCTTTCTTCTTCTATATAACTTAAGCAACGCTCAATGACTGCCGGAATGTAGAAATTGCGGTTGTCAGTTTGAATGGCATTGGCTCTGTTCAAAGCATAATCATCGGCCAGAGCCAAATGATTTTCCAGCTTATCCAACCATTCCGGTCTTTGATTGGGCTCAGGTTCAACTGCATTCTTTTTGACGGTTCGTTTTAAGAAATCAAATACCGAAGGGGGAATACGTTTGTTTTGTTTGAGCGAAGTGATATATTTCTTTACAAAGCTGACAACTTGCTCATCCTTAAAATCTTCATAAGAACCATAATTATCGGAATGTTCATAATCCGAGCGGCTGAGCATGGTGATATCAAGCTCATGTACCGAGAGCTGATTATTTTTAATTTGAAAATAAGAATCGTCTAATTTGTTTTGAATCTCTTTAATGCGGCTGGCAACGATATTTTCGATATCGTCATCGGAAAGAATGAGTTTGTTGTTTTTTATTTCCATCAGCAGCCGTTCCAAATCATTGATTAACGTATCAAACTTAAAAGTTTCTCGCTTCAATAGCAGGATGGCTATATTGTAATCATTAGTGTTTAAAGAATACCTAACGTGCGTTTTTTTGAAGAAAGGTTGGAGTGATTTTGGTATCCAATAGCGGAAATAATAGGTGTGATTCCTGCGTTCCAAATGATTTTGTTTTAAGGCCATGACTGTCTCACCCAACTGTCTCAGATGTTACAAAAGGGCATTTTCCGACATTTGAAGGCTTTTTCTAAAGAAAAAAGCCATTGAAAATCAATGGCTTCTCATTTTGCTTGGCTGGGGTGGCTGGATTCGAACCAACGAATGTCGGCACCAAAAGCCGATGCCTTACCACTTGGCGACACCCCAACATTATAGTAAAAAATGTCCGCATAAACGAACAAAAGTACTTTTATACTAAAAAAATATAAAAGCAAGCATTTTTTTCTATTGTTAAAAATTTTTGAATAAATGGTATGCGTAGAATAAAGTTATATAAATCATTTGACTTATGACACATGTTATGCAACTATCAAATTTAAGTAATATGAATAGGTAAAAAGGTGGGGGCGATGAAACGAATTTTAATATTTATCTTTTTTATTCATCTGTTTCTGGTGGAAACGGCAAAAGCGTTGGATTGCCGTGATACTGAATTGTTGACAGACATAGCTGCCTGCAAAGATCAAGATATTCGTCATAATTTGGCAAAAATATCAGAATATGAGAATTCGTTTATTAAAGCCCATGAGCAATGCAAAACTCAAAGCTGTCTTCGTGAATTGTATCGTAAAAAAGCTGAAATTGCGGAAGTGATGAAAGGTTTGCTGAAACCGTCCGAAAAGTTAACCGATAGGTTGCCGGATCGCGCCGGTATCCGGCAACTGGTTGGTGAAGGAAAGCTTTTGCCGTTAAACAAGACATTGAAGGAAAAATTCCTAAAATCAGATCTATGGTTTTTCCCATATCAGAGCCATAATCCTGAGCATGAGAAAAAAGGTGTCGTAAAACCGTTTCATCTGCGTTATTCCGATTGTTCCCGCGGCGTTATGGATTATAGCTGCATGAGTTTTCTGATGACAGAACAGATTGACAGTCTGCCGGAGGGATTGGGCGGAGCCGTTGCTATTGAACTGTATATTCCTAAAGATTTGGTTGCTCCCGAAAATCCGGGGCACAGCGAGTTTTATTATTTGAATAAGACGACAACCGAGTTGGGGCTGAAAAGTACCACATCCTGCCGTAACACGGATGATATTTTTAAACAAGTTGTTTGTCAGAATAATGAACTGTCGCAAATGGAACAGCAGGGAAACGAACTTTTAGCTCAGGCTATAAAAGAGATTGGTTATGAAAACGATGCCTATGATCTTGCCCGCCACGATTTTAACACAATTCAGGCGGCAAGGGAGTGTACAACACTCAGTTGTATTTTTGCAAACTATAAAGCTCGGCTGGAATATTTGCAGAACAGGGAATATCAGCAGGAATATCAAAAAGAACCATTGCCGCAAGGGTGCGAGCTTCCAGATTTTCCCGAAGCTCAGGAGATATATGCAGTCCAAGCACGCGGCTCAAGGTTTTTGGCGGAATTTAAGATAGATAACCGCAAAAGTGCCCGAAAAATAGACCTTTGGATTAATCGTCCGCAGAAAAAAATTGTACTGATTTTGAGTGCCTACAATCCGGTCGTCTGGAATTTGCATATAACGCCGCAGACAGAAGTTCAGGCAGTTTTGGCAGGAGGTTCTCACAATCAGATGATCAGAGGCGTGTCGGATAATATGTTTGCCGATACGGGACATTGTCTGAATAATTATATCGAGGGGGATGAATTGCGCCGCAAAGCCAGAAAGCTTGGACTTTTAGAGGGAAATGAACGTAAATACTATTTATGGGATAAAAGCTATGCTATCGGGGAACGGCTGGATAATCAGGCCTATGAATTTATGCCGGATAAAACTATTGGGTTGGGAATTCCTCTGCCTTTGCTGACAGGGCAGGATGGGCTGGATCAACAAGTGGAATACGGTAACCTGCTGGAATTAAACCGAAGCCTAGCTCGTTACCTGAAAAGAGATAACGTAGTAGTTACTGAAACGGTAAAAAATCCGCAGTCTCGCTACCCGGAAGATTTAAGCGGTAAAGAGCCTTGGCCTTGTGCGGAACTGCCGCAGCAATATGCCTGCAAAAATAACGGAACATATATATATTGCGGCAATGTTCCTGCACAATATCGCTGCCGCAAAAAATCTTACCTGATGTGGGAGCAGATGGATAAGCTGCCCGAAGGGCTGAACGGTGCAAATGCCGTCCGGATATATGTTCCGAAAGACCTGAAAATACCGCAGGAACAAGGGGAAAATCAGTTTTATCTGTTGAATAAAACAAGGAAAGAAATGACGGAAATTTGGGAAAAACCTTACATCGGCGGTCTTGAACTGGTGTATCCGTAAAAATCTTTAGCATAACTTTTTCCCTCTCTTTACAGCATCAAAACCTCTCCGTATACTGCAGGCGGATAATAACAAAAGCAAAAGAGGGAATGATATGGCACTTAACCTGATAAAACGCGGCGGCGCCGTGCAGGAATTTTCAATTTTTAAACTTCAAAAGCTGCTGACGGATGTCTGCCGGGGCTTTCCGCTGGATTCGCAAAAGCCGCTGTTGAATCTGGATGAATATATAAAAGACGGTATGACGACAGCAGACTTGTTTAATGCTCTGACGATGAACGTTTTAAGCCTGACGTCGGTTGAAGAGCCGGAATGGAAGAACGTTGCCGGCCGGCTGAAGATGCTTGCATTGTACAAACAGGTTTCCCTTGCCCGGAATATGCCGAAGAACGAACCGCCGTATGATTATGTGTCGTTTCTAAAGTACGCTGTCAATAACGGAATATACAGCACTGTAATTGCGGAAAAATATACGACGGAGGAAATTGCCGAAGCTGCGTCCTTTATTAATCCCGATTTTGACTTCGTTTATGACTATGCCGGTGCCAATCTGCTGCTGAAACGCTATCTCTGTGAATACGGCGATAAAATTGTTGAATTGCCGCAGGATATGTTCCTGTCCATTGCGCTGCTGATAGAACAGGACGAAGACAAAGCCGCGCGTATGGCCAAAGTTAAGGATACTTACGAAAAACTGGCTGACCGCAAAATCTCGCTCGGTACGCCGCTTTTGATGAACCTGCGCCGTCCGAACGGTAATCTCAGTTCTTGCTTCATCACCGCAATGGAAGACACGCGCGAGTCGATTTTTTATGTCATAGACCAGGTGTCATCGATTTCCAAATTCGGCGGCGGGGTAGGGGTGAACATTTCCCGCGTCCGTGCCAAAGGCGCCCGCATCAAGGGGATAAAGAATTCCTCCGGCGGTGTTATCCCGTGGATTCGTATTTTGAATGATACCGCAGTGGCCGTCAACCAGCAGGGCAAACGCAAGGGCGCCGTAACCGTTTCG
>ENA-OOXT01002611-OOXT01002611.1-human-gut-metagenome-genome-assembly--contig:-NODE-2611-length-9968-cov-1.826591_pt1 | contig 9968 bp, 8 predicted proteins | sample MGYA00241590_ERZ501349 | MGnify/ENA primary metagenome ERZ501349 (study PRJEB25962, sample SAMEA2042838) | human gut metagenome | biome: human gut; feature: human-associated habitat; material: faeces...
GATTCATTTAATTCACTATCGTTAAGTTGATAGTTATTTAATAAATCTTCAAGATCAGTCTGGCGTGACGAATCAAAATAAAATCCCTTTGTGTCAACTACATAAGAAAGTCCTGAACGAAGAGATGGATCAACATTTGCAACCCAAGAAAAGATGCTCCTAATAAAACCATCCTCGATTAGGAAGATGGGTACTCCTCTGTTTTTAGCTTCTTTGGCAAGCTTGATTGTTGAGGCGTTTTTCCCCCAACCAAGATACGCAGATGAAAAGTAACGGAATCTAGCGAAATTTAAGTGTTTATTAATATAAATGCAATTTTTAGTTGATAAATGCGGATAAAATTTATAATCCCCTATGTGTGCGATGCTGACATCTTTATTTACATCATTGATTAAATTATAAAAATATTCGTCAACTGTATTTTTTAACTTATTCTTCTTTGACATTGTATGCATATACTATTTGTATTTAAAAGTTATTTCTTTAGAGAAGAATATGTGTCGAATAGAGTTTAATAGTTTTCTTGATTGACGCTTTGGATTCAATGTAGCGAGTGTTGAATTTTTCATGTTAATATTTCTTTTAACAGAGCTAATCGTAGATGAAAATGTACTATCACAGACTATTGCAGGATTCATTTTCCAAGTGGGATGACGTTTAGCCCAAGAAGACATAGCTCCAAATAGGAACTCATCGACTGGCATAGCAATTTTAAAGCTGTGAGCTATTGCATCGATAGCTGCATTTTTAGATATAAAATAAGCTAGTGTTCCTAATGGATGAGGCTTTAATGGATGATATAATGCACATTTATCATTATCAAATATACATATAAATTTTTTAGATACCTTATATCTCATTATTGGCTGTACAACGAACGGCTGGATGATGTCAACTCCTTCAGGAATCCATGAGCTGTCTGATAAAAATTTTAATGCTCTTTCTGAAATTTGAATATCATCTTCCATAACTAAAGCCCAATCATCATCGGAGCTAACGAGTTTTTTCCAACATTCTAGATGTGATAAATAACATCCTATTTCTCCTGATGATATTTCTCTAGGGAACTCCCATTTGCTGTACAATTTTGGTGTTAATTTTTTTATTTCATCGTGAGTTAAGGTGTTTCCGTCGAATGCTGATATTCTTTCAGCATTAATTCCTAACTTCGTCAGTTGCTTGTTTATGGATAACCAGCGATCAGGACTGCGATCGAGATTTATAACAAATCGGAGCATGAGAGTTAAAATCAAGTTGCGTAAGGATTAATATGTATTATTTAAATGTAAAAGTTAGATGAAATAATAAATCGAGTATCATAAATATGGGTAGAAATAAGGAGATATGATGTGTTTTTTAAAACGTAAATACTTGCCAATTCTTAGAAACGCGGCATTGATGAGGCTTTTTGGTTATCTGCCAACATATAAAGGGTACATCATTGGAGCAACACTCGCCATGATCATAGGTGGCGGTGCTTCTTCATTGATCGCTTTGGTGCTAGGCAAGTTGACGGATATGGCCTTCTACCAACAAGACACGATAGTTGTTTATCTTGCTCCGATCGCACTTGTTGGTATTTCAATCTTGCATGGTGGTACCCAATATCTCAGTCAATTTTTATTGGTGCGCGTGGCTCAAGGAGTGATGCTTGAGATTCGAACATTGATGTTCGATAGGATTCTCCGTTGGGGGGACGAACTTTTCATGAAGTATCGCTGTGCGGAGGTACAAGCGAAGTTCATCAATGAAGCCTCCACGGCTCTGACTAATGCTGCCGGTGTACTCACTATTATCATTCGTGATTCCATTCAAATTGTCTGCCTTTTAGGGGTGCTTTTTTGGCATAACTGGTTACTCACATTAGTGACCTTCATCGTAGGGCCGGTTATTGCCTTAATTCTGAAATGGGTTAACAGACATATCAAACGCTTGACATCTCAGACTCAGAAGACGTTTGGGGAGTTGATTGGCACTATTCAGGAGAGTTACAACGGTGAACGCGTGGTCAAAATTTATGATGGTTATGACTACGAGAAGGAGCGCTTCCGAAATGTTAACGAAAGATTGCGGTCGCTTACACTAAAGGCGCAAAGAGTTTATTCTGCAGGAACACCACTCACACAGTTCACTTCGATGGTAGGGGTATCGATTGTTATTGTGTTCGCGCTGATACAAGCAAAAATGGGTATGTTGACGGTTGGTGAGTTTACGACCTTTTTAGCGGCAATGCTTCTGTTGTTGCCTCCGATTCGCAAACTTTCAAGTGTCAACGGTACAACAGCTGCAATGACAGCCGCCGCAGAAAGTCTCTTCCGTATGATTGATGAATTGCCAGAAAAGGATGCTGGTACAAGGACATTAGAAAACTATAGTGGTGCAGTAGAATTCCGAAATGTGAGTTTTGCTTATCCTGCTAAAGATAAGAAGACAATTAACAATTTCACTTTATCGGTGAAACCGGGAGAAATGATTGCGTTGGTTGGGTCATCAGGAGCTGGTAAATCCACGCTGATCAATCTAATTCCGCGTTTTTGGGTTCCTACTGAAGGCGAAATTTATTTTGATGGTATTGCTCAGAGCGAACTCACACTTAAAAGTTTGCGTAAGCAAATAGGTCTTGTTAGTCAAGATGTGACAATTTTTGATGACACAATCGCTAATAATATTGCGTATGGCTGTCGTGACAGAGTCACACGAGAGCAGATTGAGGCTGCGGCAGACGCGGCCGCATTGACAGATTTCATCAAAGCACTGCCGGAAGGGTTGGATTCTCCAGCAGGGCCTAACGGCAACCATTTGTCTGGTGGGCAGCGACAGCGAGTTTCTATCGCCAGGGCCTTTCTTAAGAATGCTCCCATCTTACTTTTGGATGAGGCAACGAGTGCTTTGGATACGGAAAGTGAAAAACACATTCAGAAGTCGCTGGATACGCTTCTTAAAGGGCGTACGTCATTTGTCGTGGCACATCGCTTATCAACCATCATCAATGCTGACCGCATCATTGTGATGAGGGATGGAGGTATTGCAGAAATCGGTACGCATGAAGAATTGCTTGCCAAGGGCGGTTTATATAACCATCTCTATACCCTTCAGTTTTCGAAAGAGAATTAAGTTTATTTCATGTGGATCGGAATCTTTTTCGGCATGATAGCCTGTGCTCTGTGGGGACTTGTCTACATCATTCCGTTGTGGCTCTCTTCATATGATCCGATGCTAATAGCATTGGCCAGGTACGTGTTTTTTGGTTTTTTTTCGGCGATCCTTCTTGTTTTTAATGGAAAGTATTTAACTCAAGTCACTAGAAAAGATTGGATCAGCGCTACTGCTTTAGGCGTGGTAGGAAATCTTTTTTTCTATTGGCTATTGGCGTCTGCAGTTCAATTGGCTGGTGCGCCGATTGCTGGTGCTTTTACTGCGGTCATCCCAATTAGTGTGGCTATCGTGGCGAATACAACGGCAAGGCAGCATGGCGTTGGGGTGCCATGGAGCAGTCTCGTTTTCCCGCTCAGCTTGGTGGCTGCCGGTATGGTCTGTCTCAATTGGACAGAGTTCAGCTACTTCCTCGCAAATTCCAATGAACCTCCAGCAGGATTTTGGCTAGGGGTGTTCTATGCATTTTTAAGTTTGCTAGTTTGGACTTGGTACCCAATCAGCAATGCGAATTGGTTAATTGCGCATCCGAAAATTTCTCCAATGTTCTGGACGGCAGCTCAAGGTGCTGCAACACTGCCGACGGCAGCTATCGGTTTGGCAGCTTATGCTGGTATGGCGGAGTCTACATCTTCACTCTGGGAGCCTACACCGGCACATTTTTTTATTGGAGTGTTGTTTTTAGGGATCGTGTGCTCGTGGCTTGCCATTTGTTTTTGGAATGATATGAGTCGCAGGTTGACACCCGCATTGGGCGGTCAAATGATTATTTTCGAAACGATTTTCGCAGTGATTTATGCACACATTATGCGACATGCTTTACCTACAACATTAATGAGTGTTGGTATGGTGCTACTTTTGGCCGGTGTTTTTGCTTCAGTACGGGTGTTTCGCCGTACTGAGATTAAAGCGGTATAGATCTTATCGGCGTGTAACGGTAGAGTGCATTCCAAACTTTTTCAACAGAAATACTTTGCATACAGCGAGACAGTTGAGGAGGATTGTGATGAGCGCAGAGATGGCGGGAGCATCCTGAGCAAGGAGTATCCGCATCATCACGTCTCACAATAGTGACGTTACCGACTGTTTGGATCCCTAGATGCTTGGAATATGGACTCGATTGACCATTTTTAGGTGCAGGTCCCCAAATATCGACTGCTGTAGGTCCATAAAGACAGATGCAGGGTATTCCCGTGGCAGCCGCAACATGTGATGTCGCTGTATCAACACCAATATAAGCGACCGCGTTTTGGATAATCCGAGCTGTTTGCCCAAAACTTGCCTGGCCTGCTGCAATAAATGTTTTTTCTTTAGGAAGCTTTTCAATGATCTGATGAAGATAAGTTATGTCATTAACTCCTCCAGTAAAGCAGATGCTGTAGCCAGAAGTAATTAATCTAGTTGTTAATTCAATCCATTTTTTGACGCTCCAGTTCTTATCTTGGTAGCGAGAGTTGCATTGGCAAACGATATAATGGCCAAGTCTCAATAGGGTAGCTTTGAGTTCTGAGGATAATTCTCGATCTGGGCAAATAGGGGTGAGAAGAGGAATATCCGCGCATAAAATTGGCTTAAGTAGAGGTTGTAGCATTTCAAGAATTTGGCCGCGCGAATAGGTTATTTGATCGGTAATAATTATTCGCTTCCAAAGCTCCTCTAAAGATGAGTTTGGACGCCCTATTATTTGACGTTTGGCTGAAAAGTAACCATAAAGAACCGAACGAGTACTGTTCATGGTGATGAGTGCCCAGTCATATTTATTCCATGAAGTTAAGTGATTGCAGATTTGTGTGAATTTATTGGGATGACGGTCAACTGTAATCACATGATCTATTGCATTAATGCCTTCTAAGATAGATGCATTGTCTCTAAAAGTCAGCATGTCGACTTGAGCTTTAGGGAAACGAGACTTCAGTGCTGGTGCCAAAGCAGCAGCCAAGAGGCAGTCACCAAGATAGCGAAGGGAAACGATGAGGAATTTCATGAACGTAAGATGAATGGGGGCAAGAACTTGCCTAAACGATTAGCCCTTTACAATGTGCACACTATTCAAACGGCAAGTTGAGCATCGTCCTGTGGAACAGATACTTATCAATACTTCTAGAGAAGAAACGCGTGTCGCTATTTTAGATGACGGCCTTCTTCAGGACCTCTTTATTGAACGTGCCTGCGCTCGCGGGCTAGTCGGAAACGTTTACTGGGGACAGGTTGTTCGCGTTCTGCCGGGAATGCAAAGTGCATTTCTGGACGTTGGTCTGGAGCGTACGGCATTTCTGCACATTGCAGAGATTGAAGGAGCCAGAACGGACACTGGAACATTCAAGCCGATAGAGTCTCTTCTGCATGAAGGACAGCGCTTGATGGTTCAGGTGGCCAAAGATCCGATCGGTACCAAAGGCGCACGGTTGACAACAACAATTTCACTTGCTGGCCGTAAGCTTGTCTATCTCCCCAACGATTCTCATATTGGAGTTTCGCAGCGTATTGAGGATGCGGCTCTGCGTGAAGAACTCAGGACTCTAGCAACGACTGTTCGGCTAAAGGATGAAAAGGGCGGCTATATCGTTCGGACGTGCGCTGAAGAAGGGGCGACAGAGCAGGAATTCCTTTCTGACATGGCTTATCTGGCTCGGCTGTGGGATGGCATTCGTCATCGGGCGCAGGAAGTCAAGAAGCCGACATTGCTGTATCAAGATTTGACGTTAGCTCAAAGAACGCTGCGCGATATGGTGCATGAAGGGACAGCTGTCATTGAGGTTGATGATGGGGCTGAATATGAAGCCTTATTAGAGTTTGCCAAGCATTTCGTGCCTGCGGCGGTGGACAAACTCCATCATTATGAGGGTGAGCGACCGCTTTTCGAACAGTATGACATTGATGAAGAAATTGAACTTGCACTTGGGCGCCGAGTTGAGTTGAAGAGCGGCGGATACCTTGTATTTGACCAGACAGAAGCAATGTCGACGATCGATGTCAATACAGGTGCTTATGTCGGGAAACGAGACTTTAGCGATACCGTTTTCAAAACTAACTTAGAGGCGGCTCAGGTTATTGCTCGTCAGCTTCGGTTACGCAATCTCGGCGGCATCATCATTGTCGACTTTATTGACATGGCTAAAGACGAACACCGCGAAGCGGTGCTGAGCGAATTGCGTCGAGCTGTTTCACTCGATCGCACCAAGATGACGGTGAGCGGCTTCAATGAACTCGGTCTCGTTGCAATGACGAGGAAGCGCACACGTGAATCTCTTGCGCATACCCTCTGCGAAACTTGTCCTGTTTGCGGTGGGCGCGGAGAGATTAAGACAGCGAGAACGGTTTGTTATGACATTCTGCGCGAAATTACGCGCTTAGCGAAACTCTATAAGGAGATGAAGGAATTTCGTATTTTGGCAAGCCAAACCGTCATTGACTTACTGCTAGAAGAAGAATCACAGGCGCTCGAGCTGTTGCAGCAGGCGATCGAACGCCCCATCCTGCTGGAGGTGGAATCCGTTTATACGCAGGAGCAATGGGATGTCATCATCGCTTAAAAATAAGAAGGACAGCATCATGACTCAATCTTCGATGGGCGCCCAATCTGTCGAGCCAACCTTTTATTGGTATGACTATGAAACTTTTGGCGTCGATCCACGCAAGGACAGACCGGCGCAATTCGCCGGGCGACGCACAAGACTCGATTTGTCGCCCCTTTCGGACGATACTGGTGAAATTTTCTACTGTCGCCCAACGGATGATCAGCTGCCCAATCCTGAAAGCTGTCTGTTGACCGGCATTACGCCGCAATGCTGTGCAGAAAAAGGCGTTTGCGAAAGTGAATTTGCGGATTTGATCTGGGAGCGGCTCAATACTCCGGGAACCGTCAGCATTGGCTACAACACATTGGGTTTTGATGACGAAGTCAATCGCTTCCTCTTCTGGCGCAATTTTCTTGATCCGTACACTCATAGTTGGGCAAAAGGATGTTCCCGATGGGATCTATTTCCTGTTGTCTGTGCTGCATGGGCGCTTCGCGGAGACACTATCAAGTGGCCTCGATGGGAAGAGATCGATCCAATAAAGTATCCGAAGGCCGAAGGTCGTAAAGGCGTGTGCTTCAAGCTGGAGTTTTTGACAAAGGCCAACGGGATTGAACATGGTCATGCGCATGATGCGCTTTCCGACGTCGAAGCCACGATTGGAATGGCGAAACTTTTGGCAGAGAGGGAGCCTAAGCTATGGCGTTGGGCTTTTGAAAATCGGACGACAGCCAAAGTGTCTGCTGCAGTAGCGGATATGAAACCTGTGGTCTGGGTTACGCCTAAATTTGGTATCGCTCGGGGATGTACGGGGATCGTAGCTTGCTTCTATCAAGAGAAGCACGACTGTTGGATGTGGGATTTGTCTTTTGATCCGACTGTATTGCAATCGCTCTCTTATGAAGAAATCAAGCAGCGGCTCTTTCCTTCGATAAAGGATCAAGCGCAGGGGATTGAGCGGCTGCCGATCCGGCGACTGAAGGCGAATGCTTCACCGTTTGTTTGTGCAAATCTCAAAGTGCTCTCTCGGGAACGGGCGCAGAAATACGGCATTGATCTGGACGTTGCTGCCGCTAATCTTCAAAAGCTTAAGGCTGTGGCGCCGGCGGTACAGACCATTTTTGCGGAACTGGCTGCAGAACGGCGCTCTAATGATGCTGCAGCGCCAAGCGCGGATCCTGATCGATCTCTTTATTCTGGATTTGCGAGCAGTGGAGATAAAGCGCGATTTGTTCAGATCCGCAGCATGATGCCTGAGCATCTCGCAGCGGAAGCTCCAAAATTTCGTTTCGACGACCAGAAGTTTGCTGAAATGCTCTTCCGCTTCCGCGCACGGAACTGGCCTGAAATGCTCTCAGCCGAAGAGACTGAACGGTGGCGGCAGTTCTGTGCAGATCGGATCATGTCAGGACGAGATGGGATGCTTCAACTTTCCGACTATTTTGATCAGATCGATGAAGCGCAAGCAAGCGGACTCTATGATGATGAAAGACATCAACAAGTGCTCGAAGCACTTTACGATTGGGGTGAAACACTTGGGAACCGTCTGAGCGATTGAGTACGAAATAAGTCGTTTCCGTACCAATTGAGTTCATGCGCAGTACGACGAATCGTGGTTCGTCGTACTGCTGCGCGAAAGGAGAAGAATGATGGGCAGAAAAAAAATTGGTTTGACTTCGGGGCTGAATCCGCTGCCGGCATTGAAGATGAAGTCTTGTCTGATCGGTGTCGGCGCCAAACTCGACCTGCCGGTCGAAGTGGTGGAAAGCAATGTAGAGCTTCCGCTCGATGCTCCCACACCGCGTATAGCGCTCGCAGACCGCAAGATTACGGCTCTGATTGCGCTTGAACATCTTCAGCGTCAAGGCTGTGAAGCCGCGGTGCTGGCCGACATTAAGAGCGAACCTTTTCTTGATGAGTTGAGAAAAGAGTTGGAAATGCCGATTGTTTCGCTGCTGGCAAAATTGGATGACAAAGTGAAAAGTGGCACCATTCAGACAATGGCTTGTCTTGGGACTGCTGTGCCGCAGGAATTCTTCGCAGAGCATTTTGGTCCAGCGGTCAAATGGGTTTCTCCCGACGAGGAGATGAAGGCAGAATTTGCCAAGATCCAAAATCCGTGCGAGGGATTGCGCCGCAATGGTTTGACGCCGGCATTTAAAGCCTACCTCGTCAAGGCTGGTCATGAACTCATGGCGCAAGGCGCGGAGGTGCTGATTCCTAATTGCTCGCAGATGGCTCGATTTGTCGAAGAACTTCGAGCTGAAGGTCTTCCCGTAGAAGACCTCCTTTCTGATGCGGCTGAAATGGCCGTTGCTTCAACTCCCGCTCGTCGGCCCAAGCCCTTTAAGGTCGGACTAATTGGAGGATTAGGGCCGGCTGCAACAGTGGATCTTTACGACAAAATTGTGAAGGCAACACCTGCCAAGACGGATCAGGAACACATCAAGCTGGTTGTCGAACAGAACCCTCAGATTCCGGATCGCACGGCTTGTCTCTTGAATGGCGGTGAAGACGCTTGCGCTTTTTCATTGCGCACAGCGTCTGGAAGCCGATGGCTGCAGCACATTGATCGTGCCCTGCAACACCGCTCATGCATTCCTGCCATATCTAGAACGCTTCATCAAGATTCCGTTTATCAATATGCAGCAGGCGGCTTTGGATGAAATCCAAAACAAACTTGGCACGCGCGCCAAAATTGGATTGCTGGCAACAACGGGAACCGTGCAGACAGGTATTTATGGTGATAAAGCCAAGGCCATGGGTTTACCGATGTTTGTGCCTGATGATGTGCATCAGGAGCGTGTTATGGCTGCGATTTACGGACCGCAGGGAGCTAAAGCTGGTTACACGAACGGCATTTGCCGAGAGGATCTGATTTCAGCCGCAGAATATCTGGTAAAGACTCATGGCTGCAACTGTCTCATTCTGGGCTGCACCGAACTGCCGTTGATTCTTGATGAATCCGACGATTTTGAAGTTGCCGGCAGTCGAGTCATTGTCGTCGACCCAACGGCAGCCCTTGCTCGGAAAGTGGTAAAGACTGCTGAAGATGCCTATGCCGCTACCGGTATCCGCTGATTAATGATTTGTAGCGGGGCATCTCTTGATATGTGAGGTGTCCCGCTGTTTTTTGATAGGTGTATGTAATGCAGCAGAAAAACTATCCGCAAATGCCGTCCATAAAGGTTGCATTTTTAGGTCTGGGTGTCATGGGGTATCCCATGGCGGGACACCTGTCTCGAGCCGGGTTAGATGTATGTGTCTACAACCGTACTGCTGCTAAGGCAACTAAAT